>Ga0105053_10008732_pt1 | contig 13076 bp, 9 predicted proteins | sample BON01_FD_78093 | JGI IMG/M metagenome (GOLD analysis project Ga0105053, IMG submission 78093) | Freshwater microbial communities from Lake Bonney liftoff mats and glacier meltwater in Antarctica - BON-01 | ecosystem: Environmental > Aquatic > Freshwater > Ice > Glacier meltwater | place: Lake...
GCAGTTGGAAGTAATTCTGTTACCTAAAAGTTCGACAGCTTCGCCGTCGGGTGCATCTCTTCATCATTCTTAACCCCTGCATTTCATACGGGGCTATTCATGGTTTGACCACTTCGTGGTCTTGAAATGGAATAAAGAAATTTGTAAAACCAATCAAATAACTGATCCTGTGGGGACTAACTGCTACGGCGGGGGACGAACTAATTGCAATTTGATCCAATAGGATTTCCATTTTTTATTATCTATTTCGATTAGTGCAAACGAAAAACTCCCAATACATAAAGTACTTGAGATATCAGAACTCTATAAAATCCTCAATCCTTCCACTCCAAATTGCCATCGCATTCTCTATCTCCGGCAGACAGGATTGTGTTAAAAAAAACCTCAACTGTTTTGGCGAACCCTCAATTTCCCAATCGACGTCTTCTCGGCCAAAACCCGGAAACGTGTTTGGAAATTGCGACCATGGGTTTTACCCATGGCTACTTATATAGCGTCCCTACAGGACGCATTATTAATTGCAATTGATGTCTCTACCTATATCAGAAAGGTTTCGACCAAAATCCGTCCTCATCAATATTTTTGATGCTACAATCAAATCATACCTCTACCGCTTTTGTAGAGTATAATCCATGTGGCTATGTTTACTATGTTCTCTATACGGTTCAAAAAAAAATCCCCACATGTTTTGGCGAAGCTGTTCTACCATTTCGGATTTTCTACAATCAAATCGCTTCTCTGAAGCTGGTAAAAATTGATTTTTCAATATGTATATCCGAAATGATGCCGGTAGCCTTATTTTCTTCGCTTTTTGGGACCGAACACTGAAACGCCCAATTGTGGATTATGCGCAAATTACAATCTTGCTTCTTCTGCTGACTGGCAAAGTAGCGGGTAATCAAAAGAACTTCTCAAAAAAAACTATTGAAAGATTTTTCTTTTAATAGTATTTATATTTGAAACTAATGCTGAGGGTCGGCACGGTGAAATAAGACTTATATACCAATGAAAAAGATAATTTTAATTTCTATGCTCTTTTGTATGCTCCATTTAGCCGCATATTCGCACGGGAAAATTTTTGATAAGCACAAATCTCATAATACGAAATCAGGACATATCTACGGTTGATCCCGGTGGATATTTATTCTCGGACAGCTTCAAACAGCGAATCACGTATGGCTTAGGTATTGAGTCAATTTTAACAAATCGAATTAGTATCTCCACAGGTTTGCAGCGGACTTTCTTTATTAGCGATGTCAATTTCTGGTTTAGAGAAGATGGTGTAAGTATAATCGCCAAAGGTAATCCGATAACAGGTCTTCAAATCCCTCTTAGTATAAATTATAGCCAAGTTAAGTTTGATTCAAAATCTCGTTGGAGATTAGGAGCATCAGGAGGTTTAGTTTCAATCTAATGGATAAATCAAGCGGTGGAAAGTCTGGTATTCTTTGAAGCATAGATCAAAGAAGAGAAATTAACTACACTAGTTTCTTTTCTCCAGCTAAACGTAGTTTTTTTACTTTTGATATTGGTGTTTTTGTAAAGTACAGGCTTTCAGAAAAATTGTGGGTCAATTATGTCTATAGCCATTCGCAAAATCTGTTAGAACCAATTGTGGTCAACAACATTTTCTATAGTTTAACAAATCCTATCTCAGCCACAGACTATATTGCTCAAACCGTAGCAAATGGCAAATGAGACACCACACATTCGGTTTGCAGTTTGCATTTTTGCAGTACATGGCTAATATATTGAATTTTTTTAGGTTTGGGTCTGTGCCTGCGCAGACTCAAACAATAGAAAGAATACGCTATCAAATTTTTCATTATGGCGAACGCTCGTTTTCCGATTGCCATCTCTACATATATCAGACATGATTTCTGCTAAATCCAGATATTATTTTAATGCTAAATTTCCCACCACAGCCATCAACATAATGATGTCGGATCTCTGTATCCATTACATTCCTTAGCAAATCGTAGTTTTTTACTTTACACTTCTATCCATAGGAATTTAAGTTTTCAGTCGTTCGACAGCCTTGTAGTCATGGGATTTACTTCTCTCCATTTATAACTTCCAGTTCCTAAAGAGGATCAGCCGCGGTGGGGCCGTGGATGCAACCCATGGGAAACCATGCAATGAATTTTCTCCACGCCCAACCCTGAAAAGGTTGAACTCCTTTAAAGTTTTTCGATTCGTAATCGTGTCGTGTCACACGCATTTTATCCCAGGACTACTAAAATACTTTTCAATCCCAATCCCAAAGTCACCAGCCAGATCAAAACAGCAAAAATTGTCTGTAAGAAGCTGTTCTTAAATTTGCCCAAGACAGCCCTTTGCGCAGCAATATAAATAATCCATCCACTGATCAAAGGCAATAAAATACCATTTGCCAACTGGGCTAAAGTAATCAGTTCAATCGGTTTGATTCCCAGCGAAGAAAACAGTATTCCCAAACTCACAATCACAGCCATAGTAATCCGCATAGGTTGGGATCGAATCTCTTGACTCCAATTCAAAACTCCGCAAATCACCAAAGCTGCCGCAAGCGGAGCGGTGATCGATGAAGTCAATCCTGCTGCCAAAAGACCAAATCCCATCAAGTATTTGGCATAGCTGCCAAATATCGGTTCCAGACCCTTTGATACATCAACAGCATTGGTTATTTCAGTGCTTGTATTAGCGGCTCCAACCATTAGAATCGCCATTGATACCAAGCCGCCAAGAATAATGGATAGGCCGATATCTTTTCTCATCCAGGGAATATCACTTGCACTTGACCATTTATTTTTTGCGAGGCTTGCGTACAAAAACAAGTTGTAAGGGACCACAGTGGTGCCGATCAGAGCTACTAGCGTGGTGAGTTCACTTGTATTTATGGAAGGAATAAAACCTTCGAAAACGTGATCCCAGTTTGGCTTGGTGAGTAGTGCAGTAATGATAAATGAAATTGACATGAAGATAACCAAACCCACAAGTACTTTTTCAAGCGTTTTATAAGTGCCGAGCCAGAGTAGAATCAATGCTGAAAGTCCGATTAGAAAATTGCCACTTTGAAGCCTGACTGTTCCAAATTTAAAAACGGGCGCTTCCCAAAAAATCTGAAGCCCAAGATTACTTCCCGAGATATTTCCGGATTCGTAGGCTGCATTACCCAAACCAATTGCTAATAGCACTAATCCGATTGCTGAAAATTTTAAAATTGGATTTTGGAATTGGCTTCGGATCAATTGAGAAAGGTCCATTTGGGTGACCAGTCCAATTCTGCCCGAAAGCTCTTGAAGGATAACAGTAGCCACAACGGATAGAACCAAGGCCCAAATCAATTCAAAGCCAAAATTAACTCCCGCCAGGGTGCATACCGTCACTGTTCCCGGACCTATAAAAGCTGCTGCAACAATTGGCCCCGGTCCAAGGTTTTGAAATAATGATTTTAGCTTCAAGAGTTTCTTTTTGCCAAAATAGGTATTAAGGGTAGACTTTTTGTAGTTTTTACAAACAGATAAAATTTACTAATCGAATACAAGGATATGATTATATGGATGAAGCGATTGGCTACAGGACTGGCGGTACTTGTGCTTGCATTAATTTTTTTTCTATTGCTGATGTTTAGAAGCGATATTCCAGCTGAAGAAATCGAAAAAAAATATCAAACCCCTGAATCACATTTTGTCGAGGTCGATGGGATCAACGTTCACGTGAGATTTTTGGGCGAAGGAATTCCCGTAGTTATGCTCCATGGAAGTTTTGCGTCGCTGCATACCTGGTCTGCTTGGCAAGAAGCGCTCAGTCCCTATTTTATGACGGTTTCGATTGACTTCCCTGGTCATGGACTCACCGGACCTGATCCTGAAAAGCGCTACAGCATTCGGGATTACAGTCAGCTGGTGATCCGCTTGATGGAGAAATTGGATCTGGAAAACTACCATCTGGCAGGTAATTCAATGGGTGGAGCGGTGGCTATGCAAATTGCCTCGACGCGCCCGGATCGAGTGCTAAGTTTGAATTTGGTAGATGCTTCAGGCGCGCCCAAACTATCGAGTGAAAGCCTGCCAGATTCCGTTCAAAAAACAACTTCAGGGGGCGGAGCTTGGATATTTAAGATGGCGAGAAACCCGATTTTATCAAAGGTTTTTCTGAATTGTACCCCTAAATTTCTTTTTGCCATGAATATGAAACAAGTCTATGGCGATGAATCCAGAATAAGTGAAGAGAACTTGGAGCGATATTATGAATTGATGCTTCGGGAGGGCAACCGAAAAGCTACTATCGACCGCCTGACTACGCCGAGGGATTCGGATATAGATTTTTCCAGACTGACTATGCCTACATTGATTCTTTGGGGAGAAAAAGATACTTGGATTCCTGTCAGTCAAGGTTTTTCATTGGAAAAAGCGATTCCTGGTTCCAATCTTATCATCTTTTCAGGAGTAGGGCATGTGCCGATGGAGGAAATCCCGAAGGAATCTGTCGCAGAATATCTTTCCTTTTTAGGAGTGGAAGTTCGACGAGACTACCTTAAGACTCCCAAATATGTGTCTTATGCCGATTGAACTATTGCTCTTTACAATTCTAATTTTACAACTGGGACTGATCCTGTTTCTGATTTTTGGAAGGGAAAATGAGAGCCAAAACAAACTTCTCGCTCAGGAATTGACTCGAATGAATGTTGAATTGGATTCAGCTTTGGTCAGGGCGAGAAAAGAATCCAACGAAAATCTGACGAATCAATTCCAATTGGTTTTTAATTTTCTCCGAAGCAGTTCAAAAGATCAAAATGAAGCACTAAAATTGTTTGGTGAGGTTTTTCGTAATAATGTCCAAGATTTCAATAATCTTCAACGGGAGAAATTTTCAGAGCTTAACCGTCGACAAGAGGAACTAATGAAAAGTACCGAACTACGATTGGAAAAAATCCGGGAAACGGTAGATGAAAAATTGCAAAAGACTTTGGAAACACGGTTGGGACAATCCTTTGAAATGGTGAGTAATCAACTTCAAGCTGTTCAAAAGGGACTAGGCGAAATGCAAAGTTTAGCAAATGGCGTCGGAGATCTCAAGCGTGTACTGACTAATGTGAAGAGTCGGGGAGTGCTTGGAGAATATCAGCTACAGGCGATATTAGAAAATCTCCTTAGCCCCGACCAATATATCGTCAACGCTGCCGTGGGGAATGGAAGTAGAGAAAGAGTAGAATTTGCGGTCAAAATGCCGGGGCAAGAGGAGTCAATTTTGCTTCCCATCGATGCGAAATTCCCACAAGAATCTTATCTCAGGCTAGTTGATGCTTACGAGATTGCTTCCAAATCAGCAATTGAACTCAATCGAAATGAGCTGTTTAAGGCAATCCGGAAAGCTGCTTCGGACATCCAATCCAAGTACATTCAGCCACCATATACGACGGATTTTGCGATACTTTTTCTGCCCGTAGAAAGTTTGTACGCAGAGATCCTCCGAGAGCCTGGATTGGTACAGGAGATTCAGACGACTTACAAAGTCATTGTGACCGGACCGACTACTTTATCTGCGATTTTGAATAGTCTTCAGATGGGATTCCGAACCCTTGCAATTCAGAAGCGAAGTTCTGAGGTGTGGCAAGTGCTGGGTGCAGTAAAAAGTGAATTTGGGAAATTTGGAGAACTGATAGAGCGAACCCAAAAGAAACTTGGCGAAGCAAATTCTGAACTGGATAAGCTTGTAGGTGCCCGTACCCGAGCGATTCAGCGAAAATTGAAGGATGTGCAGGAATTACCGGTTAAAACATCTGCCACAGTCCTAGAAGAATAGCGCTTATCTGCAGCTACTATTTCTTTCAAAAAATAATATTTGCAGGTAGTAATTAAGTAGACTTCCTATCGAATGCAAAAGAATTTGCTTTAAGGCTGATTTCCATTGCGAAAGATATTATTTTTGTACCATCTAAAATCACCTGAATACCTCTATGGGGATGAATATAGTGATTGCAGGAGCTGGAGACATGGGATACCATCTGGCTACTCAATTAAGTTTCGATAACAAGGATATTATATTGATCGATACAGATCGCGAAGTCCTCGATTATGCTTCCTCCAAACTTGATGTTTTGACTGTGCAGGGAGATGCCACTTCTTTCGAAGTGCTTCAACGCGCAAATGTCGAAAACGCAAGTATGGTATTGGCAGTCACCACTTCCGAAAAAACCAATATTGTCACTGCACTTCTTGCTAAGCAGCTTGGAGCCAAGCGGGTAATGGCTAGAGTGAGAAATCACTCTTACCTTGAAGCGGAAAACCTTGCCTATTTCAATAATCTGGGCATTGATAATCTGATATCACCAACTATGCTTTGCAGTAGGGAGATTTTCAATATGATCGAAAACTCCAGTTTTAATGAGATTTTCGATTTTGGTGGCGGAGCGTTGAATATCGTAGGAGTGACGCTTGATCAAACAAATCCGCTTGTAAATCAGCGGATTATGGATACTAAGACTAATCCTGTTTTTGACGATATTCGTATTATTGCCATCCTTCGAGATCAAAAGACTATAATCCCAAGAGGCAGTACAATTATCCGTAACATGGATCACGTGTTTTTCATTTCTAACAAGAAAAATACAGAAAGCATCTTGGATGTCTTGGGTCAAAAGAAAGTAGAAATTAAGAATATCATGATCATTGGTGGAGATGACATGGCGCTGACCACTGCTTTGAGATTGGAAGGAAAATATAGGGTGACACTAGTCAATAAAGATAAAGAGCGATGTAAGTGGCTATCGGAAAATTTAAAAAATAGTTTGATTATCAACGGCGATTATAAGAATATCGAATTGCTAATCGAAGAAGGACTGGAGCAGATGGATGCTTTTTTGGCACTCACAGAATCTTCCGAGACAAATATTATCACCAGTCTTTCCGCAAAAAATCACGGTGTCTATAAAACCATAGCTCATGTTGATACGCGTGAATACATTCATATCTCCCATAGTATTGGTGTAGATTCTTTGATTAACAAAAAGCTAGTTGCTGCCAACGAAATATCACGATATCTGAAAAAAGGTAGCGTAGAGGCTGTTTCGGGTATTTATGGAGTGGATGCAGAGTTTATTCAGTATTCTATCTGTAAAAACAATCGGGTGATCAAAAACCCCTTGAAGGATCTACACTTTCCTGATTCGGCCATTATTGCAGGAGTGATAAGAGGTGAGGAAGTGTTGATTCCAGACGGAGATTTCCAATTGGCCTTGAATGATAAAGCAATTGTTTTTGCACTTCCGGATGCTAAGAATGCTTTGGAGAAAATCTTTCACTAAATCATGATTCATTTTAAAGCAATCGGTAAAATCATGGGAGCCCTCTTGGTGCTAATTGCACTTTTGATGCTACCTGGTATCGTTTTCTCTTTATACTACAATGAAGATCCGTGGCCGGTATTGACATCTGCGGTCATTGCTATGATTATTGGTGCAACTTTGTTTCTATCTTTTTCTAAGCAAGATCAAAATATCAGAAAGCGAGAAGGGTATTTGATTGTTACTATCAGCTGGATTGTGATGGCAGGTTGTGGAATGCTTCCTTATATTTTGAGTAAAGAAATTATTGGTTTTGCGGATGCACTCTTCGAAACCATGTCAGGTCTTACCACCACGGGAGCTTCTATTCTGACTGATATTGAGGCTATGCCCAAAGGATTATTGTTTTGGCGAAGTATGACTCAATGGATCGGTGGATTGGGAATTATCGTTTTGACAGTTGCTATTTTCCCACTTTTAGGAATTGGCGGAATCGAACTTTTCGTAGCGGAATCACCTGGACCAACTTCTGATAAAGTACACCCCCGAATTTCTGAGACTGCAAAGCGTCTTTGGTATGTGTACGTGGGGTTGACTTTAGCCGCAATGTGTATGTATTGGGCAGGAGGAATGACCTTTTTTGACGCGATTAATCATGCTTTGACTACGCTTGCAACTGGTGGATTCTCGACCAAAAATAGTAGTATGGCCTTCTACGATTCGGCATTTATCCAATACACAGCCATTTTCTTCATGTTTTTAGCTGGAACCAACTTTACCGTGATCTACTTTGGCCTAGTTGGGAAATTCAGCCGAGTATTAAAAAGCGATGAATTCAAGACCTATGCTTTTTCCTTATTGGCGATAGCTTTGGTGCTGTATTATCCAATCATGGCCAATGGTGGACTGTCAAACGAATTGGCTTTTCGCAAATCTCTTTTTCAGGTTGTGTCGCTGGTGACTACCACCGGATTTGTAACCGATGACTACACCCAGTACGGAGAAGGAGTTACATTTATTTGCTTTATGCTTTTGTTTATTGGTGGTTCTGCGGGTTCCACTGCCGGCGGGATTAAGTTTGTCAGACACCTGACATTCATCAAGAATTCTTGGTTGGAATTCAAACGATTAGTACATCCCAGAGCAATTGTTCCTTTAATGATCAATGGTGATCGTGTCACGGGAAGAATCATCACTCACATCATGAATTTCCTTTTGATCTATCTCTTGACTTTTGTGATGGGTTCATTTGTTTTGTCCGTCATGGGATATGATCTCCTAACTTCTTTTGGGGCAGTAGCTACCTCGCTTGGGAATGTAGGACCTGGAATTGGTCTTGTAGGGCCAGTGGATAATTTCGCATTCTTTTCGCCCGGAGCTAAGATCTTCCTGTCTTTTATAATGCTCCTGGGAAGGTTGGAATTATTTACGATTCTGATCCTCTTTACGCCATTCTTTTGGAGAGCCAATTAATCTATTTGATTTATCGCGATCATGTCAGTAACCTTATTCCCTTAGGTTAGCTGGGGGAAAGAACTATTCGGAATATGCGATTTTTTATCTAACAAAGCTTATCTGACAGCAGGTCTTTCTAGCGAAGCATATCTAACCGCAGATCTTTCTAGCGAAGCTTATTTAATCGCAAGTTTATCTCATGAAGTCTACCTAACCGCAGGTCTATCCAGCGAAGCCCATTTCACCGCAGGTCTATCTTGGGTACACAGATTAATTCATTCTCTATGCCAAAGGTCAAGTAGTTTTAATTTCATTTCAGGATGGAGCATGATGCTTAATTGTTGGTTTTCTCTGAAATAGGACTTAATCCAAAATTCAAGATGAAGAGATTACCAATTATTGTATTCGCCACTTGTACTATTTGGTTTGGCTGCTCTCAGAATGGAACGTCTCAAGAAGAGCAGAATTCAGAACTTTCATCGCAGCCAAATCTCGTATTTATTCTAGCTGATCAATGGCGAGCTGATGCTACAACTTTTGCAGGCAATCCGGATGTGATTACCCCAAATCTTGATAAGCTTGCCGCAGAAAGCCTAATCTTCGACAATGCCATCACTGTGATGGCCGTATGTGCGCCATGGCGGGCAAGTTTTCTTACCGGTCAATATCCGCTTACTCACGGGATTTTTTACAATGACAAGCCACTGGATCCAGAGGCTGTTTCTCTTGGGAAGATTTATAAAAAAGCAGGCTATCAAACTGGCTATATTGGGAAGTGGCACCTCAATGGACATGAGCGAGGAACAGATCCGCGTAATGGACGTAATCAACCGGTTCCAAAAGAGCGACGTCAGGGTTTCGATTATTGGAAAGTACGCGAGGTCACACACGATTATAACAGCTCCTTCTACTTTGATGAAAACGACCAAAAGCAAATTTGGGAAGGCTATGATGCTTTTGCGCAGACTGATAGTGCCATCAGCTTTATTCAACTGAATAAAGATAATCCATTCGTCCTTGTTATGTCTTGGGGACCACCCCATGATCCATATGCTACCGCTCCTCAGGAGTTTAAGGATCGCTACGACTGGTCAAAAATCACCCTTCGGCCCAACGTTCCGATCGCTTTGCAGGATAGTGCGAAAAAGGTTATTGCAAATTATTATGCCCATATCACAGCGTTGGATGTTGCACTTGGTAGACTTTTGGATCAACTTGAAAAATCAGGGATTGCGGATAATACTATTTTGGTATTTACCTCGGAGCATGGCGATATGCTGCTGTCCAAAGGTGTTTTGAAGAAACAGCGACCCTATGATGAATCCATCAAGGTGCCCATGCTAATACGATATCCTTCCAAACTGGGCAAAAACTCCCGTCATATAGTCAATCCGATCAATACTCCCGATTTACTTCCCACACTATTGGGTCTGAGTGGTATTGAGATACCTGAAACGGTAGAGGGAAGGGATTTTTCTCGAGAACTGATTGCAGGTGATGATATTGAAAATGAGGCGGCATTGATCATGCTTCCTGTTCCATTCCATGAGTGGCAGTTCACCAATGGGGGTAGGGAATTTCGAGGTATTCGAACAAATCGCTATTCCTATGTCAAAGACTTGAAAGCTGCTTGGCTTTTGTATGATAATAAGTTGGATCCCTATCAAATGAATAATTTGGTGGACAATCCGGATTTTGATTCTTTGCAGCGAGAAATGGATCAGATTTTAGCAAAAAAGCTTGCGGACAGAAAAGATGAATTTCTCCCTGCCGATCAATATATGACGCAATGGAACTACCTGTATGACCGGACGGATAGTATACGTCCTGTAAATTATTTGGAAATCAATCGATAATGAGAGTTTCCAATCTTGAATTGCACAAATTCAACTTACCTCCGCCAAACGAATAGAACGTAGTAAAGGTCGATCAGACCAGCCAAAGACTTGCTTATAGTGTTTTTGATATCAAGCCTCTTTTTTCGATTTGGAATCGGAAAAAAGTAAAATCAGAAAAAATTATTTTAATAATAGCTTCATTATAAAGTAGTTTATTGTAATTTTTATATACCAAGTAGCCCAAAATGAAATCTTTTAAATCACTAAGCCTTATCGAAAGTCATAGCACTGATCCTCAGTTATGGATTCTGTTGATGACTGGTGAAATAACGGGCCTGGAAGGTATTTATATTAGATTTTCTCCAGGACTTTTTAGATATGGAATGGCAATCAAGTCTAATAGAAGTTTTATCAAGGATTGTGCTCAAGAATTCTTTGTTGATCCCTGGAAATACCGAAATTCAGTTAGGCAGACTGACTATTTGAAACTTGTATTGGCTTGGACCAAGAAAAAGCTCATTTTCCAAAGAATTAGATTGGCAGAGACGATAAGAATTCTTGATAATTGGAATGGAGTAAAATTTATTTTCCAAAATAAGCCAGATCTAGCATTATTACTTCCTGGAATTTACCAAGATGAAACGCTGGAAAATGCCATAGGAGGATTAAGCTATACTAGAAGGTTTGATTTCAAAATCAATGAAGATATAGTTACAATATAATTCAAATAGCCACATTAAAACCAGATACATATGAAAAAATGAAAGACTAAAGAATAGATTGAGGATGCACCAACACTTCCAGTCTAAAGAATTCCCTATTAGTAATCATCCAAATTGATAATAGGGAATAGTTTATTTAAACCATTTAGGAACAGCCCAAAACAAACCCTTTAAAAATATGAAAAATCGATTACTGTTATACCTGTTACGCATGACAAAGCTTTATGCCTACGCATTTCTAATCCAATGCCTAACTATGAGTTTTCTTTTCGCTTGGGACGGAAGCGCCCAAATTAGTGGAACCGATAAGGTAATGATCAAGATTCCTCTTGAAGAAGTCTTGATCGAAAATACCTTTGTAGAGATTGAAAAATTTACAAAAAAATCAAGTGAATCAAGTACTAATTCCGAACCTATCATCATTCTTCAAGAAGAGAAAAATGTTACCGGAAGAGTCTTGGATGAAAATGGTGAACCACTTCCTGGTGCTACGGTTTTAGTAGTTGGAACAACTCTAGGAACCGTCACCGACTTGGATGGGAATTTTTCAATTACAGTTCCGGATGGAGCTACTTTAACATTTTCCTACATAGGATATAATCCAAAAAGAATTGAGGTGGCAGAGCAATCCATTATTAATGTATCCTTACAAGTGGATCCCACTTCATTGGAGGAATTTATTGTTATTGGATATGGATCAACAAAGCGGTCTGATTTGACTGGTTCAGTAGGATCAGTAGGAGCTGAAACACTTAATGAAAGACCAGCACCTTCACTAAACCAGGCTTTAGCGGGTAGGATCTCCGGTGTCCAAGTAAATACAAATTCCGGACGTCCAGGAGGAAGAACAACTGTTAGAATTCGAGGATTCAGTTCAATCAACTCCTCGAATAATCCTCTTTATGTTGTTGATGGTGTGCAGTTGCCAATGGGTCAACTGGAGCAGGCGAGTAATCCCATTGATTACATCAATCCAAATGATATCGTCTCAGTAGAAGTATTGAAGGATGCATCTTCAACTGCTATTTATGGTTCAAGAGGTGCCAATGGGGTAATTTTGATTACTACTAAAAAGGGAAAATCGGGCGAAGGAACGATTACCTATAATGTCGATTTCAGTGTTCCTACGATAGGTCCAAACAGACCGGAAGTCTTAAATGCTAAGGAGTACTTGGCAACTGAGGATTTAGCATGGAAAAATATGCAAAAATACGACCCTGCCGGATGGAATGCAGGTAAATGGGCATATCTGAATCCTGCCTTGAGAAGAACTGATCCAAGAATTTTTGACAGTAGCGGTAATCCTCTTTACGATACAAACTGGTTGGAAGAAACCACTCAGAGTACACTTTCTCAAAATCATCAATTGGGATTCTCCGGTGGAAATGATCGAACAACTTATTCCCTTTCTTTGGGCTACAGAGATGATCAAGGCTTGATAAAAACATCTTCTATGAATAGGTCTTCAGCAAGGTTTACCATTGACGATCAAATTAAAAGTTGGTTAAAAATTGGAGGAACGTTGAGTTATAACAATCAAACTGACAATTTGGTAGACACAGGTGACGCGGTTGCAAGACAGATTGTAGAGGATTTCCCTTTCATGCCCGTAAGGTATGCGGATGGTGTATTTGCCAACAACAGGGATTATCCATTCGCTGAAGGTACCATGAGTTCTATGCATAGATTGTATGGAACTAAGTTTATCCTGAAAACCCAAACCACCGTTGGAAGTGTGTATTCTAATATCAAATTTGCAGAAGGATTAGAAATGCGTACCGTATTTGGTGTTAA
>Ga0105053_10008738_pt1 | contig 13073 bp, 13 predicted proteins | sample BON01_FD_78093 | JGI IMG/M metagenome (GOLD analysis project Ga0105053, IMG submission 78093) | Freshwater microbial communities from Lake Bonney liftoff mats and glacier meltwater in Antarctica - BON-01 | ecosystem: Environmental > Aquatic > Freshwater > Ice > Glacier meltwater | place: Lake...
ACACACACACACACACACACACACACACACACACGCACACACACACACACACACACACAAACACACACACACGCACACACACGCACACACAAAGCAAGCTCAAGGCTTGAGCTTGCTTTTTGGCTTTTTTGCTGCATGCATGCTGTCATAAAGGTTCCTCCAGATGAAGTGTCGAGCAGCCGTAACTGTTGTTGCTATCCCTTCGCAGCCTGCACTATTGATATGACCATATTATGCAAACGCCAGATTGTGCGTGCTCCGAGGCTCATCTCAGACATTTCGCGCTCTACTGCACAGTCCGCACTCTGCTGATTGCATTTTGTCTATTTTACATGCTGACTGGCTGTCGGCATAATTTCTGCCACAGCCATCCCCAAACGTCTCCTTCACCTCCATGGAATTTGTTTGTCGCTCCTAGCATAAAATTTCCTGCATCCTGTCTCAGCATGAAGTCCACTACTCATGTTCCGAGTCTGTAGAAAGGTTGATAGGCGCTTTTTTTTTCCTTATTCCTTGGCACATTTCTTTTTGAATCTTTCGCCAATTATTCACGTACCCTGTTGTAGATCTGTTCCCATGCTCGGGTCATAGCTTACGTCAACTCGTCGTCTTTGTTTGCTAATTTGCTTCCAGGCTCCTGTCACACGATCACGGTGCTTGCGCACCTTATCTTTTGCCGATCCTCGTCTAGTCGCCTTCCACCCCGCTATTTCACGTCAACTGTGACTTTTTATCTCCAGTGGGGAAAACAAATGTACCAGCCAAAGGTCAATTAATTTAAGTATTCATTCATTTATCAAAGAAAGAAGATTATGAGCTGTGACTCAGATTTGTGAAGAACGAATTACATACTATATCAATGGGACAGACTACCCATTAGGTTTCAGTCAGAAACTCTGTTGTGTGGCAAGTTTGGTTTAATAAGTCTTGCCTGAGGCGCATTCTGTTTCATCAAAAAATCTGGCCTTGCGGCGCATTTGTTCATAAAAAATCTTCTTTTTATTCATTCTGAGATAAATTTAATTTCAAGTTGCTTATTCTGTCTACCAATTCATTGGTGGTGAAAATGATTCGAACTCCAATACTGAGTGACCGCAACGACATTATTTGTTCCAAACAGTACTTACAAAAGTGTCAAATAACAAACCCTTTGTCAAATCAAACCTTGTGAAATAAAAATCGCACAACAACAATTCAATTCCAAAATAGTTTGTAAGAAACAACATATTTCAACACATGTTACATAACTATCACAATTACTATATTCATCTCTTATTTTCTCCGTTTCCACGCCGATTCTTCGCGCTTCCTCCTAAACCTCTGTCACAGTAACGATCCTGAGCCGAAGGGCCACTTTTTCCTGCTAGAGTTGAAGTCTGCATTTGAGTCCTATCTCCTGTCCATGATGATCACCCACTTCTTCGACACACCATATTTCTCCAACAATAACGTGTGCACAATCTGTTGCTTAATGTCTTTGTGATAGAAAAGTATTGTCCCTGTGGGCGCCTCCAACAAGGTCCTTTGACGTTTGTGTGACGCTGTTGTCAAACCATCAGCAAATACGTGTGCTAGCCTGTGCCCAGACCACTTGAAGTCTGGCAGAAAGTTTTCCAGATTCTGCTGATCACAACCCAAGATGGAATGGTATAATTTCGAAGCAAGTGAATTCGTGTGTACTAAAACACCTCTTTGAGGTTTTTTTTTTGGGCGATTTTTTGGTTGCTGAACCCCTGGTTGCTGAACTCCCTCTTGGAGAGAGTGTAGCAACCAAAAAAATCGCCAAAACCCCCAGGAATGCTCTCTCTGACGCGATACTGATTTCAAATTTTCAAATTTTCGCGGCTGGCACCCAAAAACAAATGGTTTATTGAAAACGCGCTTCGCACAGTTTTAATTAATTCAATCGTTAATTAATGAATGACGAATTAAATCGAGGCCAAAGATTCTGAGAAATTTTTGTCTTCACTGCTGATCTCCATTGCTTACCTTGCCTCCTCTCCGGCGATGCTCTTAACACGTGAAGACTGCTCGATTTGTCCTGTCGTGCCATTGCATGGGAATATCTTTGCCTGAAATCGCCTTGTCCGCTACACAATGAAACCGTCTGTCCTATCACACATTCGCAATGTGCTTTCACTTTGACCAGGAACATCACTACTCTTACTGTTGTCCTTTGTCGGAGCTTTTTGATTGTATCCCGTAAAGTGTCTGCGTCTGGTGCTCGTACTGAAGTTGCTTCTCCACCTTCACCTATCAATCTTTCCACAGCCTTCAGCAGCTCTTGGTTGTCGAACACGTAAAGCATGGGCGTCACTGGGGTGTTGCGCCGTAGTAACACAAAGACAAAGGCCACTAGTTCAAGACCGTTCGAGCTGGATCTTTCCACTTCGGGTCCCACCATCCTTTTTACCGTCGCCTGAGTGTGCATATCTATCTCAAAGCACCCGGAGTCTCCATATCATCTGCCCCTCTTCGTATTGCATCCCCCGCGCTATTATTATTTGTCGAGTGACGATCTTGGTAAATTACTTGCCCTGCCTTACGGCATGGTTCTTTCCACGTGACCTCTTCTCCATTCGTTCACTCTCTCCTCTCCTTGACAACCTTCGAATCCGAAATAGCCTTATCCGCAATACTGTCACCAAGAAAATTGCTGCTCTCGCTGCAATCCTCTTTCAGTATCCTGATAGCTGCTGCCAAAATATTCGCGACATTCATCTTTCCATCCTAATTCTCCAGCTGCTTTCTTCAAAAGGAATTTTCTTTTTATCTGTCACATGGAAATCCTGCAGAACCCAAGACAAGGTATGCTTTTTATTCACTACATATTTCAAGATACTCTGTCGCCACCACGCTTTCTGGCGCACTAAATGCCCTTTGCCTCCTTTCTTGTTCGTCTTCTCTCCTGCTTTGGCCTTTGTTTGGTTGCAGCAAATGGAGAAAATTCCTTTTCAGACTTTGAATGGGCGCTGTTTTTTGTCGTTCTTCTTCGACCTGTACCGAACCACCCAATCTTTCGACCTGCTCATTCTTTCCGAGCACTGCTGCTGTTCCAATTCCGATCAACTTCCCCATATAATTATGGTAAGTCCGTCGTCCTCTGCCCAGAACTTTAGGTCTTCTCGTCCTGCCGACTGAAAGAAAAGAGGGGCCGATATTACTACTTCGCCTTCGAATCTCTTTGCTTTGTTGATCATTTGTAGAGCTGCAAGCTGTAGTGCTAACCATGTTGGTGATCTATACCCTGCTTCTTCTTTTCCTTGCGCTTTGTTTCACCTTGAATGACTGTTATCAGCACTTGTTCTCGGTCCAACCTTCGCGTTCGTAAAAAAGCCAAATGCTGCTCGTGATTGTTCATCATCTATGCAGGTCCATGCATGTAATGAGGTCCTCTGTCGTTCGTATTCTTGTTTTACCAAGGCAGTTTCCCCGGAGCAACGGTCATGTCGTTCCAGTAGAAGCAGAGAGTCATCAACGGCCAGCGGTTTGGATGGTGCTTCCTACTGCATGCGCTGTTTCACCCGTGCTGGAACAGTTCTTGTCGAACGTGTTTCTTTGTTGCCATTTTGCATCTCTTGATTGACCGTCATGACTTGAGTCACTTCTTCCATCAGCATTGTCGTGTCCCCCCTTCGGATCGTTGAGTCTTCCTGCATGTTGCGGGTCGGCATTGATGAAAACTCTGCCGTTTATTTCCTTACCTTTGATTCATGTTCGCTTCTCACACACGTCATACTCGCTACTTCTGAAGCTAGGTTTATCTACAAATCCATATCTGCAACGCCTAAGCTGTACTTCTCCTCATTGTGTCAGGCCACCAGCTAGCAAGTAGTTGCAAGAACGTAGGCTTGCAACGGTCTGGGACAGTCTCTTAGATCCTAATTGATTAACTGAAGTATTCGCCACCCAAGAAAAAAAAAAAGAAACACTAGTTGTTGGTCATCCTTTGTGAGTCTTTCCGCTTGCTTTTTATCATTCTAATTTTGCCATCCTTGCCATCTTTCCTTATAGTACAATCACACCGGTTTTGTCCTTCAATCTGTACCTAAAACTTCAGTCTGCCGTTGAGTCCATCCCCCGCCCCTTGCGAGCTTGTCGACTACCATGCATTTTTCACTGTCTCTGCAAAATGCCCTTTCATGTGTGTTTACGAAAGATTCGAGCAAACAGAGCTTCCAGGAAAGCTTCTAGACTATTTCTTATGAGGTAGTAAATGCAACATCAATCGATCTAGGCGTGCCCCTGATGGCATCTTGTTTGGTTGCCACTTTACACCCTTTGTTGATGATACTTTCAACCTCTGCGTTGTATTGTGTCGTGTCGTATGCTTGACAGTCGCTTGTTTCAGATACAATCTGCACCTGCGACAGAAATGTTGTTTGATTCAGAGCCGCCTCCATCACATGTATTAACATGTCTCTGTCACGAGTCTGAGTTCGGAACACCCCCGTTGTGAAGGCAATATCATTCTAGAAAACGCTTGCCCGTGTCCTGTTGCTTCAGTGTATTCACCCAGCAGTGTTGCACCATCTTCTGGTGCATCTACTTTGCCACACTTACTGCCCTCATCTCTGAATTGATTTTGTCCAAGCTTTCCATACATATTAGTAGACATAACAATGATTATTAAATATTGCCCTCTACGAGCGCTTTTCCTCAGCACTACTATCTCTGCTTGCGTCCCTCTTTTTTGAATCGTTCTTCCGTTTCGGATCTAGATTCTATTTCGCATTTCTCTTTTTTGGATCCGGATTCTATTTCATACGCTTGGCCGGCAACCATTTCGCTGTAGGTTGCTTTTCACCAAGTGTTGTGGGTCTTTCTTAAGTCTAATCTAGTCTTTCCACACTTCAGCTGAACGTTCAAAAAAATCGAATTATCGCACGGTATCCTCTTTGCCAACAGTATGTCGAGTCCTTGCTGATCCACCAATTCAGTATGTCGAGTCCTTGCCGATCCACCAATTCAAAATGACTGCTGCATGTTCTTTGATAGTCATTGCACTAAGATATTCAACACCTGGACTCTTTGCTCACCATTAGACGTCGCACACTGTATCCTCATCACCGATGGTACTACCTCGAATGCTGCCAAGGCTGTCTTTCTATGACTCTTCTGGATTCTAGGCAAATCTTCGATACCTTTCCATCCAGCTCGTCTCAGAGCAGGAAAGCTCGTTTGCATAGCTGCTTTTCCTGCTCACAACAGCTCTCATGTTGTTTGATCCATTCCCCAAACCTCGATTCTGTTTCTATGTTCCACCCTTCAGTGTTTTCAATCCTCATTTTTAATTCCCTGATGGATCTAGTTCCTGCAGCCCAGCTCATTTTCCCAGGAGTATGCATCGATGCCAGTCTAATGTCCAGTTGCTCTGCCCATGTGATTGAGATATTGTTCCGCTGTAGTGCTTTTGTTAGTCGTGACCACAAGTCTCCAGATGCATCATCCCAGTTCCACAGCTCCATCCCCTCAATCAGATCAGCAAAAGAGTCGCTTAACCACTCATCTAAAGTGCGGTTTAGCCCTGCCATCAAGAACTTTTTAACCACATCTCATGTCGTATGCATCTCTCTGCACTCAACAACAATTCCTGCGTCAGTACTGCCATGGGCAGTGTGCACTCTTTACCTGCTTGCGCTTTTGGGAACAGGAAGGGAGCACTTGCTGTTGATCATAGTGCCAAGCGTCCTTGTAAGCTTGGACGCACACTCGTTGTATGTCGTTCAATTCACGCTCAGACCACTCAATAGGTGCCACTGAGCAGCAAAATACTCCTATACCTTTACTTGAGTGAGAGGATAACATTTGATCAGTTCGCAAGTTGCAATTATCTTTTGCCTTATCACTTCTGTTGTTGCTCTGTATCGCCGTTTCCCGTGCCCAAATATCCCAGATATCTGCACGCGTCATTGAAATTGATCGCCTGCCATTGAAGGTTTCCTCCGAGTCTTTTTATTGTCAGTAGCGGCCATGGTGTTTGCTTTCTCAGTGACGCTTGATATTATGATCTATTACCAATCGAAGCGTTTTCTGTATATTGATTTTCGTTCAACACCTGCCGCAAATTCCTATACAACTTTTATCAGCGTTTGCATTCCTTCCGGTTTGTTAGCAAAGATCGAGATATCATCGATGAACCCTATGGTGCCAAGCCTGCCATCACCTCTGGTGTTGAGTTGGTGACCGTCATCATCTCCATGGCTGTCGCACTTCTGATCCTTGCCTATCTGCAGCCTGTGGCCAATATTCTTATTCTGTACTGTTACCCTGAGCATGTGCAGGATTGATGAAGATGTTGAAAAGCTACGGAGACATGATAGTACCTTGCGCTACACCTGTCTTAAAGGTGATTGTTGTACATTCCTCATTGTTTGGGGTATAACCGAGGTGCCTTCTTCTTTGCTCCAATAAGTCGACATCTGGAATGTAAAACATCTGCATCGCCTGCCAGAGAACTGCTTGAGTCATGGCATCGAAGGCGTTTTTAAAGTCAATGCTCGAACCTATGAACCTCCAGGCCCTGCCTTCGAGCTTCCTGTGCACTTTTTGCAGTGCAATTTTTTCACATTAAGACTGACGCATCGTCCTTGCCTGCCTCCGCCTTGCTAATGATGGTTGTGCAATCGTTTAGTATCGCAATTTGTCTGGGGACTTCGGCACCCTTCCCATCTTCAGCAGGACCAAAAAAAAAAAGAGTGTGCAATAGTACGAGTGGGCAAACCACATTCTGAGGAAAGGCAATAGGTAGAGCCACCAGTCTAGCCCGACTGCACATTGGACTCGCTACCGTGGACAGCTCATGTATGTGCCTGAGCTGGGTAGTGTTTGCACATGGCCTCAGTGATCTTGTGGTTGCGAATGTGGCCCTGACTAAGGCTATGGACCCGATATTACGATGACAATTGGCCATATCCTTGGCACAGTACTGGTGGTATGCCAGACTAGGGAATTGGGCATCAAGGTCACTGTCACTCATGCAGGTATCCAGAGCTGCACTCATGGTACCACGAATGTCGTATTGTTAGCGACTCAAGTGGTGTGCCTGTGAGGTGTGAGGTCTGTGGTCAAGGTGCTGATGATGGCGTTCAATGGTGAAGTCCAACGGCTGATAGCCTCCAAGCGACAGAAGTTCGATGACTGCAAGGCCATACTGGATAGTGCCAAGCTGTCAGAGCAAGTCGAGTCCGATGCCATGATGTACCTGGTCAGCCACAATAAGATTGTGTATGACGGTGAGCATTACTGTGTCTCGGAACTGGGTGAGCCTAGCCAGCACGTCATCACCTTAGAGCAGACCATCATCAGAGTGGTGACAGCAGCAGCATCACACTACCGGGCCATCATAGGTGGTAATCTACCACAGGGCTGGGACAGGCAGATGACCGCCATCATCACCCAGAGCCTAGATGATGCACCACCCATACCGTTGAGGGCACTCGATGGCCTAGCCAAGGTGACACTGTGCTCACCAAGCTGCTATATTGTGTACTTATGGGACTGGTCTACAGTCGAGTGCCACTCCAATGAGGTGCCGAACACGCATATCAAGTACACCACCATCAGGTACCCGATGAACATGGGCCAAGTACAAGCATGGTTGCGGAAAGGTAGGGCTGCCCGTCGATCAGAGACGCGTGGTAATGCCATGTAGGACTATCTGACCAACTTGATGAGGTTCGATGACTCTAGAGTGCAGACACTGTGTAAGCTGGCCTGTAGCATATTCAGCATCCAAGGTGTGGACAGGAGTACACTGATGGTCGGCGTAAGTCGTAACGGCAAGTCTGCGCTCCACGAGGTCCTGAATGAGCTGATATCCGACATCCATATCCGTAACCAGGACCTGGATTACAACAATCAATACTCCAAAAAAACGCCAATTTATTCGCAGCGCACAATATTAAATTGTAGCAAACGCGGATGCGCCACACAATAGTATGGTTTAACGGTATGTAGAGTAGGTTTGCAGATTGTAAGGTTGTAGAGGTGTAGGAATTGTAGGGGTTGTAGGGTATGTAGGGATTGTAGGTCAAGAGGTTGTAAGGTTTGTAGAGGTTGTAGGATTTGTGAGTTTGTATGTAGGCATGTAGGTTTTATTGGAGTAGGTGTGTTGTAGGCATGTAGGCGTGTGGTTATGTGTTCGTGTGCTTGTCCTCTTTGTTTGTTTGTATTAGAAATTCTCTCCTTATGGCATCTCGAGCCACATATATATATATACCCACATATATATATATACATATTTATATATATGACTCTTCTGCCCCTAACATCCGCGCAAGTGGTGTTCAGGGAAGAAGACCATTCATTTGACAGCAGGGTGTCGGCTTTGCAGGAGAGTGCGAGAAGCCTAAGGTGAGAGCACTCACAATCTGGCGGTTGAAACATACGGTCACTTCAACAGTACAGGCTGCGAAGGGATGGCAACGAGAATTACACCTTACAACTGCCCACCAATCCATCTGGAGGCACCTATATGCCCGCATGCATGCTGCAAAAAGCCAAAAAGCAAACTCAATTTTGTCACACTTGATAAAGAAAATATCACTGATGAGCACACTGTGGCGACGAGAAGTATTTCTAAGAACCTGCAGCGAGGAAGATCTGGCGGTGAAGGCAGAGAAAATAAACATGACTATACAAATAAATAAAAAAGTCAGGATAGATCATACAACCTCGATCCAGTGTCTTTTTTCATAAATTGTTTCTAGGGAAGGAGACAAGATGTTGTCGCAACTAATGAGGCTCTGCGGATCGTATGTATCGTAGAGTGTAAACGGAATGTAAACGGTCAACTGATAGGGGCGAGGGGTTCCTAGAGGTAAAAGAAGCAGAAGCAGATAGGCAGCACAAATGTATCATCGTACACTCAGAGCACCTGCTCCGACGTTGGTATTTAAGCAGATCACATTTGTTGTGGGCAGCCATGGATCTGGGTTGATAGATCGAAGGTGGACATTGGGCACAATGTGCATGTGTAAGGAGATGTAATGAGGAACACAAACTTACAGAGTGTCAAAGCTGGAGCCATAGTGTCAAAGATGGATGGTAAACTGGGAACCACAATCTAAGACCTCCCCAGGGTCGAAAACACGTTGCCATCTGACTTGTGGAAAATATATTTCTATCTGAATTCTTTTTTTCTTTTAACTAACCCCTGCGGTGCTGCCTTAAACGTTTCGAGCGTCATTTGCTCATAAATTTTGGAGGATTGTCATTACTCATCCCAATTCTGTGATCCTTCATTGCTGGTACATGCACCCTCAAAAATCCTTTGTTTTCGATACTCATGGCTTGCGGCAGCAGTGGGCAGTACCGTCCAGCATATCCTTGAGTATTTTCGAAAGCATCATGCCCTTGAATTGTCCACAAGCTCGATTCCACAATGACGATACTGACAGGGGATAGACAACACTCAATTCATTTGGACGGACAGGCCCGGAACCCAGGACTGCCTTCACTCCATGAATGCATTTCCCGCAGCTGCGGCCAAGCACGATGGCTATACGAGCTGGCAGGCATGGCCACAGATCCAGAATCCGACGAATGGGCTGATAAAGTCAAAACAATTCAGATCCCTCAACATCTTGGTATTGGGATTGGCACTAGTAGGCATCGACCCCCGCACTGTATCACCTCAATCCAAGCGGGGTCAATGATAGCTCGCAATGGCAGTGCACTGGTGGGTGAGCTTATCACACACATTGATTCGATCCCAACCGCTGCAACGAACCACAGTGAACTCCACAGAGCCCTACACGGCCCTGAGTACACATCAGTCTCCTTGGGTATTGAGGACCTACAGCGAAACACTCAGATAATCTCCGTCTTGAGAAGTCCCATCAAGACATCTCAAATCAGCTGGGCTCGAGCAGTTAAGCCGCTGAGAGACAAGCGGTGGGAACTCGAGAAGACCATCGGAGGTCTTACCAAGTTTTCCTGTCCTTCGGACAAGGCAGACACCCTGCTGCTTACCAAAAGGGTGGACAAATTGCGGAAGGTGGAGGGCCACGTCGCAAGCCTAGAACTAGCACACGCCCGCCCTACCCTCCTACCCTCGATGGGAGGCTCTCGGGGGAGCCTAATCCAACGCCGGCGCACCCTGGCCCTGCTGAACGATTGTGCTGAAGTAGTGGCACATAGATTGATGAAGCTAGATTTATCCTCCACGCTATGGAGGACCAGGATTCACGAGATACTGGAAGCATGCTCCCAATTACACAGAGTGGGAGCTCTAGTCAGGAATCATCTCCAATGTTACCGCTCGGCCGAGGAAGGCACTACTGCACTGCGAGCCGCCTTAGCAGTGGTTGAGCACAACCGACCTGGATTCGAAAGCCGTCGACAGCAACCTCGTTGGCCGAGACTCACGGCACAGACTCACGAGGCGGCTCTGCTTTAACTCAACGCCCTCGCTGCCTCCCTCCGCAACTCGGCAGACAAACTGAGCCTAGGAGCCGACTCCAGAGTCACAAGGCTCCGAGTCAGCCCTCATCAGGCGTCTCTACAACAAATGCTGTCCAGACCCTCTGGAGAAGGACGCGCACAGATCATTGCGGGAGACCATGGTCACACTTTGCCGGGCAGCCCAGCAAAAAGGCAAAAGCTGGCCCGAATTGCATGACAGGGCAATCCGAGAGGTAGCGGACAGCTGGGAGCACCCAGACTGGTTGGCGGTCCTCGAAAATCCTTTAATATCCGGGACCATCCGGAGGGCCCACCAGATCGGTACTCCAGACCCTACAAGCTCCAGCAAGTGGCCTGGCACAATCAGTTCAAAGCAGGAGCCGATCTGATTATGGATATCTCCAAAGTGCGCCGGCATCTCCCGGAAGGCTTCTCCCAGTGCAGTCCGACAGCTCACTCTCCCAGCATCATCATTGAATTAGCAGAGCTTCTCTACATCCAACCGGCGCCGGCAGACCCCGCGGACTCGTCACGGGTGGCCACGAACCTGCGACAGATCCTTCGGTTTTTAGGTCCGCCTGCTACATCATGCAACCAAATGAATACCATGCAAAAGGGATCTCCATCTACTCACTCGTCATGGCCTTTGAAGATGCCTTCAGGACATGGGAGGGCAAATTGATACCACACCTCTCCGAATGGAGACCGATCAACACGTCCTCCATGTCTTTGAGACCGGCAGCACAAGGCCACACCTTTCAATCCACCATCCACAGCCCAGCTTGGATAGACCTGGTATACAGGTCTCGAGGTCGTGGCTTGGTCTCGAGGAAGGGCTTGCATAATCTCCACTGGGATCTATTCTCAATGGCGGTAACTCAAGTCGAAACCACTCTCAAACATCCGGGACGATGTAAAACTAGCTTAGTTGGTCCGAGCGCGGGACCGTTATTCCCGAGGTCGTCGGTTCGATTTCGGTAAAAACTCAGAAGTCGAGAATTCAAATCTACATGGATTTGAGCTACATAGACCCTCAAGCAAGGGTACTAAATTACTGTTACAAGTAATAAAAGCAATCATAAACAATCAACCATATGACACTTACCTACCGTGATCTCCCTTGAATTCACACCGGGTCCAAGACGCACCACTAAATGACCTTGATGAGGTTCATAAAGGGATGCAGCTTCACAGACATGCAGCAACGGACGACAGGGAATGCGGGCAATTTGGAATTCTTGTGCACTCTGAACACTCCATCCCCAGAGAAAAAGATGTATCGATTGGATCTCTGTAAGAATAAGAAAACCGCTCATGTGCGACGCACTCTCCTCGAGACCCAAGACCTGCTGCGCATCCCCCTCTTCTTCTGGGAAGGGGCAAGCCATCAGACGGATCGAGGGAGTTGGTGGGTGCGAGCTCTCTCTGAAGAACTCACCTTGAAGTGCGGCAAGTGTAAACGAATTTGGCCAGCCCACCAGCTGGCCAAGGAAGGATGCACCAGCTGCAAGGCGGGCACGCTTCAAAGGCAGGCCTCGCCCAAGAAGAAAAAGGGGGTCAAACCCAAGCTCCAGCAGACACAGGGCCTCGTGATGCGGTCGGCCCTTCTGGAGGAAATCAAGGAAATATGCCACCACAATCTTATTTCAGACTCTACTCTCACATTGCCCCACATTCAACGCTGTTTGGAGGATATGATGCAGGAAATGGGCATATTGGCGGCTGACGCCCCCAACAGTGGGGTTACTCCAGCCCCCATACGTCTGTGGTTCACAGGCCCAGAACTGGGCCACCCTCTCATCGACGACAACCACGATAGGCCCCTATACCCAATGGTGGGCCCGTTCCTTCGTGAATATTTATCCAGGCACGAGGACATGAATGACGAAGATGACGAGATGGGACATCTCTACACTGGCTTATGCGACACCAGAGTGCTAGTTCGCACAATGCTAGAGGATTGGGAAACCGAACCAGCTGTGTACGACAACAAAAAGGGTGAGACTATCCCTAATCGTTATCCGAAACGGAACAGAGAACGTTTCTCGACCCCGCACACAGCACTGGCAAGAGATCCCAACAAGATTGAGGAGGTTGAACTCAAGAGCGAGAATCTACAGGTAATGATTCCCCAACCACCGAAGGTTGGGGCCATCTGGTTCCATCACGAACTGGAGAGCACTAACACTTCACATTGCGATGTCACAGCCACTACATTCCAAGGCACCACCCCATTCATCACCTGCAGACGACCATATCAACTAGAAGGTGCAAGATGGCACCTCTTCACAAAGGTCTTCAGCAACCCTGAATCGTCCAAGTCCGATCTCCACTCTGAGCTACTCCTGCAAGAACGTCTTGATGAGAACCCTATAGATCTTTCTCACGGCAGGTTCATCGCAAAGCCTCCGAATTTTTTGGAGCAAAAACTTACATTGGCGAGACGGGTCTTACGACCCCTCCCTTCTTCCCCAATGCGCGAAGAGGAGCGAAGATCACGTGGGGGGCATTTGATGACAGTAGAGTGCATTTGAAGGTGTCCGAACTGCAACTCCCTCTCCACAAAACTATACTTCAGAATTTCTTGATCGAGATTTGATTTAAATGGCTTTTATTACTGGAAACAGTAGTTTAGAACCCTTGCTTGAGGGTCTATTGGCTCAAAT
>Ga0105053_10008744_pt1 | contig 13065 bp, 9 predicted proteins | sample BON01_FD_78093 | JGI IMG/M metagenome (GOLD analysis project Ga0105053, IMG submission 78093) | Freshwater microbial communities from Lake Bonney liftoff mats and glacier meltwater in Antarctica - BON-01 | ecosystem: Environmental > Aquatic > Freshwater > Ice > Glacier meltwater | place: Lake...
ACTCCACCTCTCCAGTCCATCCCAAAGTCTGTCTCGGATCTTCTCTTCACTTTTTGGCGTCGTTTGCTCTTTGAGAAAAACTCCCACGATTCTGGCACGAACGGCACATCAGCCCACTAACTTTCATCGTCCAAGCCCAGAAGGCCGGACCCTCTATTGTTTGCAGTTTAGTTCGAGATTTTGGGATTTGGGCATTTTACAACACATCAAAAGTCAGTTTCGAAGGTTCGAGACAGAGAGGCCCTCAGTCATCACCAGAGTCATCATCCGAAACAGCAAGTTCGAAAGAACTTGGGCTCCCACGAGCCCACGAACTTCACTTGTAGTCAGTTGACGAATGCGAAGAGGGCTCATTAATTACCTGCGATGTCGGCCCGAGCGGGTGAAGTGGACTCTCGCAAAATGCGAGAGATTCTGAAGGCAGCCGCCGACGACCTTCGCGTGATGGATGTAGGACGAGCACACGGACGGCGCAGGCCCGCTGTGCAGACCACTCGTCTCGAAAATGCCGACGAGAATGCCCCAGCTGCCATGCCATGGATGAAGGAGGGACATAAGTCGCTCCCAACGCGCACTTCCGTCTCGCACCCGATGACTGTCTCCTGGATAGATGCCGGTGCTGCGACTGGAGCCCTCGGGCTCTGCTATTGCCCCGGCAAGAATGTGGTGCGTAGTATGTGCACATGCATCTTTTGAAAAATCCACAAGTAGACACATGAAGAGAGAGGAAAATATGTAAAAATATGTAAAAAGACTTCGATATGATGTGAGTATATTTTCGATTATGTATGAATAAATGAAACGCAGGAGAACCCTGAAAGGCGAGTAAGAGCAAGAGCAAGAGCTAGAGAACGAAAGAGAGAGTGCGCCCGAGAGAGCGAGAGCGAGCAACAGGGAGAATAGAGGGAAGGAGGCAGCGTTTTCACGAGTGATTACACGCGAAGGCAAGCACAAGACTGCGCACGCACCAGTACGCACAAGAGAGAGCGCGAAAGAGAAAGGGGTAAGAGCGTGTCAGAGGGAGAGAGAGCGCGAGAAAGAAACAGACAGCCAGGCAGACAGCCAAATAGACCTGCAGAAGGATAGAACGACCACCAAAAAGGCAGGCAGGCAGATAGATAGAGCGAGAAAGTGTCAGAGACAAAGACAGCAGCACCATCATCATTCTCATGAAAAGGTTCTTGTAACACTTGACATATCTCATTTACCCAGGTGCGAGAGGGAGTGCGGTGGGCGCGCAGCCTGGACGTGGATCTGCAGCACTTAATCTCTACACATGGTGTGGATGTCGTCGTGTGTCTGCTGTCGGACGCAGAACTTCGCGCGCTAGGTGTTGGGCGCGACTATGCAGCACGCGTGAAAAAGGCCGGGCTCGAGCTGATACAGCTTCCCATTATCGAAATGTTTGCGCCAGGAGACATGGTATATGTGTATATGTACGTGTGTGTGCGTGTGTGTGTGTGTGTATGTGTGCACATGCATACGCGTGTATATATATACACATACTATGTGCATATATATGTGTATATGTGTATATGTAATACACGTGGTGGAAGAGATAGTCAAGCGACATGCATGATGCGCGCGAGAGAGAGAGAGAGAGAGAGAGAAAGGGAGAATCAGAAAAGGAGAGACAGCAAGAAAGAGCGAGAGAGAGAGAGAGACACTCACACAAACACACACGCACACAAACACACACACACACACACGCACATGCAGAAGGATGCAATGCACGTGATCGAAAAGATAGTCGAGCGTCTCCAAGACGGTCAAAAGTGCGTGCTCCACTGTCGCGGCGGCGTTGGCAGGTGTCTTAAAGGGCTCTGTTGTGTGTCTTAGTTAGCTCTTTTCATAGGAGGTAGTTTGGATTGCGTTACCTGTATACAGGGCTCTTTAGAGAGCTCTTTTGTGTGTCTTAGATGGCTGTTTTCATATGGGGTGGTTTTTGGATTGCATTACCTATACAGAGGGCTTGTATAGAAGGCTTTTTAGAGGGCTCTTGTGTGTGTCTCAGAGAGAGAGAGTGCGCACGCGAGAGAGAAAGATAGACGAAGAGACAGAGAGGTGCCTCCAACGTAGGGCTCTTTTGGCAGACATTACATAGGGCTCTTTGTGTAGACTGTACACAGGGCTCTTTCGGTCGGCGACATGTCTCGTATGGTACCAAACGAAACCTGAAGTCTACCCAAAAGAGCCGAAAGAGACCTGCCGTACCAAAAGCTACCACGCAGAGCCCTATAGCTCCGTAAAATAGACCTACATCTCTGCAAAACAGACCTGTATCTCCGCAAAATAGACCTACATCTCCGCAAAATAGATCTACATGTCCGTAGAAGAGCCCTGTTGTCTACTACTGTGCGGTAATGACCTAAATCTCCGCAAAATAGACCTATAAATCCGCAAAAAAAAAACGTATGTCTCCGCAAAAGAGCCCTGTAGTCTACTACCGTGCAGTAATGCATGTTTTTTTCTGTCCATGCGCCTATCTTTCCAAGAGTGTGTGTAGCGCTGGGTTCGTTTGTGTGTGTGTTTGTCTGTGAGAGTGTGCGTGTACTGTGTGTGTTGTGCGTTGTGTGTGTTGTGTGTGCACCTATCTTTCCAAGTGTGTGTGTAGCACTGGGTTTGTTTGCGTGTGTGCGTGTGTTGTGCGTTGCCTGTGCGGTGTGTGCGCCTATCTTTCCAAGTGTGTGCTCCACTTCCGCGGCGGCGTTAGCAGGTACCTCCAAAATACAAATCTTCCGGTAGACTGTACACAGGGCTCTTTGGGCAAATGGCACGTCTCTTTTGTTAGACTACCATGCATCGCGCATCTCTTCTCTCCCTGCGTCTGTTTTTTTTTTTTTTGGTGTTCTCTACTATCGCTTCCCGTATTCTTCGTCGAATGTCTGCGTGCCGCACATTGCTCATTGCTGCCGCCACACTTTGTGACAGGGCGGGAATGCTGGGAGGATGCCTTCTGATACGCATGGGGATATGTGCGGGTGTCAAAGAAGCGATCCAACTGGTGCGCAAGCGGCGCTGCAAACGAGCAGTCGAAAGCAGGTCGCAGGAGCAATTCATCGCCGAGTTTGCGCGTCTCTGGGATTGCCCCGCGACTGCGCGAGAGATCGGAGAGATTGGCGCCGAGGCCAAGAGCGTCGTGGCGGAGGGGGTCGGAGGCGTCAGGAGAGTTGTAGCAGTTGGACCACGCGATGTAAGACAGCAAGGGCAAGTTGAAAAGGGGACCCCGCGCGTGCCAAACCCTCCCTCGTCGGCGTCTTCGGTTTCCTCGTCGTCTTCCTCCTCCGCAAAAGGCAGGGTTGGAATGCGAGGGACTGGTGGTGGTGCGGAGGGTGCAGTGGGTCTTACCATGGCCAACTCACTACGTCCAAGTCAACGACTGGCGGGTCTGGCTGCGGCGCAAGATGCTGGAGCTGTGTGGGGGGGGGTGGGTAGAGGGAGGGCGGCTATCACAGCTGCCATTATGGGAGCATTTCGAGAGGTAGGGAAAACAGGAGATAGTCGTGATCGTGCAACAGGCAGCTGCCGAGGTCACGATGGGGGGGTAATAGGTAGCGGGAGAGGTGGAGGAGATGCTTCACAAAGAGACGCTTCACAAAGAGATGCTTCACAAAGAAATGCTTCACAAAGAAACATGCAAGATGGCGAGCGAGGCGAGTGGTCCGTGTTATTGCGAGACAAAGAGGTGGCGGAAAAGGAGCCGACACGTGCCACTGGTGAGAGAGAGAGAAGAGAGAGGGAGCGGGAGATGGGAAAGCAACCAACACGTGGCAGTGGCAGACTGCCGTCTGGCGTACGAGCTTCTCCCCGCGTATTCGCCGAGTCCTCGCCAGTGGTTTGCTCTCACGTGTCTCTGCCGGCGGCTCGTGTATTGCAAGGGCACGCAGAAAGCACAGGAGGTGTCCACATGTTGTGCGCGCAGAGCGCAGTTCCTTCGCCTCGGCGCCTGTCGGACAGACACCGTGATTTGCTGAAGTACGCTCGTGCCGACGCTGACGAGGAGCAGGGCGGGCTGGAGCTGGAGCTCATGGCGCAGGAAAAGGCAGCAAAATCTCGGGATATGGACTTGCTCGATGAACTTGAGGCATGCGACAAAATGATGGCGGCACACACGCAGGCTGCCCGTACTGAACTTCGGAGAGGCCCTCTCCCTTCAATACCTGTCAACTCTGTGCCGCGCCGCGCTGCAAGTGCCTTGCGACGAATCCATGCCTGACTTGTATGATTTTTTAACGAAACCCGACGGTTGTAGATGTTTTTCGAATCGTACAGCACCATGCACCTGTGTCTGAGCTTGCAACTTTCATGGTTCCGCCTTGCGTGAGCCCATCAAAACGGACAGGAAGGCAGGAACGCATGAATACAGATAGACGCACAAACAATGCACCCAGCACAAACTGAAATGAATCATAGTTGACGCGTTGCTTGCGTCTTCGCTTAAACCTTTACCATTTTTAATCAATATATATCAATGTAGATCTCTCTGTGCAAAGAAGAAATCACTATGGGGAGCCAAAAACCCACTGCTTTCGTGCACTTTCCCCCATACACACACACACACACACACACACACATCCCTGCTCGACCTCATTCTCTTTCGTTGCTCACTGCTCGCCGCAGGCAATGCCGGCAAATTCGTTGCCCAAATACCGGTCCGTGCCGTCAGAGTCGACACGTGCCTCCAGCTGGCGCTGCAAATCATCGCACTGTTGATCATATTGCTCCTCCAGCAGCTGCTGCGTGTGCGCGTGCACCTGTTGCAGATATTGCCAACACCACATCAAAGTCGAAAGTCTGTCTGGCGCACATGTGTTGCATGTACAGAGGCACTCTATCGTGATAACCCTACTTTGTGAAGACTCCGCAGCAATGATATAGTTTCAGTGTGTACGCGCTTTTATATTGCTAAGGTAATGACATAGTCTCAGTGTGTACGCGCAGCTATATGGCTGAGGAATGAATACGCATGCCCGGAAACATCGATGGAGATCAAGCTAGCTGGGCAACGAAGTGCGTGAAGATGGGTAGCAGAAGCACATATGTATATATGCATGTCGACACACATGTGTATGTCTACCTGTGCGTATGTGTGCGTGGGTATGTATTCGCACAGACACAGACACAGACTCAGACGCAGACGCAGACACAGACACAGACAGACACAGAAACAGACACGGACACAGGAACAGACACAGACACAGACACACCTCTAGCTGAGCGGCAGGATCCAGAAATGCCAGCGCAGTGTCGGCAACCAACTCTTCAAACAGCGACTCCACCACCGCCAGCACAACGGTGTCCTCCTCCTCGCCACACCACAGCCACCCGCCTTCCATCTCTATCACACACTGCTCCACCGCATTCTCAAGCAACACGGCGTCATGCTCCGAAGACTCTCGCGCCGATAATCCACGCGCGGCTGGCTCGCCCACGGCACACCTTTTTGCGACCCGCACCAGCAAATCCTTACGCACACTCTCCGCAACGAGCTGCGGCGCTGCGGATGCGGTGAAGTAGACCGAGTCGGAGCCGAGGCGGAAGGAGGGACCGCGGCGGCGGCGCACTTCCTCGGCTTGCATGTGCACAATTTCTTGGTTGAGCAGGTCGAAAAGGAGCTTGTTGTAAATGTGCTGCCACTCGGGCAAGTCGGCGCGAGACTTGGCGAGGCTCAGGTAGTGCTGGAGCACGTTGAGCTCAACGAGGCGCGCAAGCTGTGCGTCGTCTACACCCTGCAGAAGCTCGTGCACAAACATGACGGCCGTCGCCGCGTCGCTCACCACCTCTGTTTTACCCGCAGGCGTGTCTGGAGGTGCTGCTGCAGCAGCAGCTAGAGGAGAATCAAGACCTGATGCCGCCGCGCCATTTGGCGACCTTCCTGCCGGCCGCGGGCTGCGGGGCGAGGGTGTGAAAGTGTCTGGTGACGGCAAATCCGTGGCTGTGGCGGCAGCGCCTCGTCGGCGCGACGGCGATGGCAACGGCGAGACAGACGGCGACCGGGGGGATTGCGAGCGGGATTTGGCAGGGCTGCGGCACGGCGGGCTTGGGCTGTGCTCAATGCGCAAGCGATCCGGTGGCTGTCTACTCACCAGACCTGCTTTGCTGGGCGAGCCATGTGCTGCGCGTGGCGACACCGCATTCACTCCATGCTGCATTGAATGCGCACTGTGCTGCTGCGGCAGCTTCTGTTTGTGCTTCTGTTGCTGCTGCTGCCCAGCGAGACGCGTCGCCGCGGCGACATCCGAAACGCTCTCCGCCACCACATCAGCAAGCAGTGCATGAGACAGCGCCAATACCATGCCCGCTTGCGATGGTTCCAGCACACCGCACAGCGGTGGGGATTTGCACTTGCCTCTGCACAAGGTGGCCGGGGAGGTTGGCGACGGCGACCGCGAGCCATTCGTGCCTTGCTGCCACGTCTGTGCTCTACCTGACAAGGGCGCAGGCTCTGGCTGGTGTACCTGGTCTGCCAGTGCTGAAGCTGATATTGTTGTAGCCGTCTTTGCTGGCGTCAAGAAGCTGTGTGTTGGCGACGAGCTAGCAGCCGAGGATAGCGGGCTGCACTCCTCATCTGCCCATCCTGACAACTTTGGCGAGCGCGCGGGTACTCCGGAAACACCGCCCTCCCCATACTGCACGGGCGAACTGGTATCAGGCGACAGACCCGCCAGATGCCGCAGAGGCGTTGCCTTAAAGCTAGCAGACGGCGACCCTGCGGATGCAGGGCTGTGCGCACATGCGCTGTTGGCAGCAGATGAGAGCGGGCTGCATGCCTCGTCTGCCCACGCCGACACTGTAGGCAGCATTTTGTCGTTTTCTGCAACAGGCCCTGGTCGCTGCTGTGCTATATGACTCTTGAGTGATGTATCACTCTTGACTGCTCTTTGTCGGTCGTCGTCTGACCATCGCAGTAGCCCCCCCCCCCCTCTTCCACCGTCACTGTCACCTGTGTTGCCTCCTGCTTCCACAACGCATCGCACGGGCAACGACTTGATGGCTGGTGGAGAGGGGGACTGCGTTCTCGAGGATGATGCGGGAGAGGACGTGGGAGAATGAGCAGGTGGTGACGATGAAAGCGCGGGTTTGAGTATTTGTTGCGCCTTGTGGGCATGTGTGTGTTGTTGATGGTGGTTTTGGTCGTTTCGGTTAGCGAGCTCATCGGCCATGCATTGGCTTTCTTCAAGAATGGCTTCCTCGATTTCATCGAGGTCATCCATGTCCTGTGTTTCGCAGGGCGTTACTCAATGTCGTTACTCAATGTATACGCATGCGCATGTATGCGTGCGATGTGTGCAGATATTTGCATATGTGTATGTATGTACAGACACACATGGTAATACAGACACACATGCGAAGAAGTGTGGAGACGTGAATGTAAGCGCAGATGCGTGTGCCGCACGCTGCACAGCAACCTCCACACGCACACATGAGTGCATTTGCACTCGTGCATTTATGCATTTGCAGATACATAACATACACGTGTGCACATGTATATGAGCATATTCTCATATACACACACTGTACGGGGTGGCTACGGTCAGTAGGATCGATGAAATTATAGGTCTCTTTTGCAGAATATTGTCTCTTTTATAGGGCTCTTCTGCAAAAGAGACCTATAATTTTATCGATCCTACTAACCAGAGCCACCCCATAGCAAGAACTCCAAGCACACTCTCAAAAATAGCTACAGCCAAAAGCCACACACACCTTGATTTCGTCTGCCACCTCCTGTGCCTCCTCCTTGACACACACCTGACAGCTTCGTGCCCCTTCCTCCTGTGATCCCCCCCCCCCTCCATTGTGGGTGGCTGGTCCTACTGCAGACTCTTGATGATCATCTTCCTCATCCACACCCACACCCTCATCATCCCAACCTTGCTGCTCATCCTCATCCTCCGACCCCCAGTAGTTGTTCCGTTCTTGGTCATCCATCTCTTCCTTCTCATCTACATCCCCCACCACCTCTTCCTCCTCCAACCCCCAGTACGCGTTCGCGTCCGCGACCCCCTCCTCTTCCTCCTCCTCTTCCTCTTCCTCCTCGCTTTCCACCCTCCCCTCGTCCGTCGGTAAGTATTGTGGATGATCCATGAGGCCTGCATCGTCTGCTCCTGCACCCACACCCGCAGCACCGACATTTCCCTCCTCTTGCTCGTCACCACCCGACCCATCCCTTGAATTCTCAGAGGCGTAGTCCTCGTTCGTGTTCTCTATCGCAGCCACCTCCACCTCCTCTGTCTCCTCCTTCTCTTGACCAAAGTGCGTGTGTGGCGATTTGAGCGAAGGCACGTTTGAAGGAACGTCAGACTCTGCCGACAACTTTGAAGGCAACTTCGCGGGCGATTTTTGTAGGGATGTCCCTGGGCACGAGAGCGAGGGTGACTGCGCGGGAGAGTTAGCGGAGGGCGACCTCGTGTCAGAGCGCTTGCTCGGCGCTTTTGGCGAGGGCGGGGGCGATGGAGATGCTGCTGATGCCTCCGAAGGAGACTGGGATGCTGTAGACAACGCTGCGGGCGATGATTTGGCTGGTGCTGCTGCCTTTGGAGGCGATTCGAACGGCGGTGTGGCCAGCGATTGCGAGAGACTGTGTGTCGGGGATTGCAATCGACATGATGGTGCAGATGGCAATGCAAAGAGGGCACGAGACTCATCCACACTTCTGTTTTGCCCAATGAACCCCTCCTCCACTGCCTCATCCTGCTGTTCAGAATCGCTATCGTCTTCCAATATGTACCGCTCCGCCTCCGCTGGCCCCTCTTCGTCCTCCTCCTCTCCAAAGTGCCTGCTCCACGATTTGGGAGAGGGCGATGGAGAATACGATACTGCATCGTATTGATCTGATGAGATGAGTGGTGCTGATGAGGTGAGTGGTGCTGATCGTGCTGGGGATGCATTGTCTGATGATGGTGATGCCTTTGAAGACGACGTGGCTGGTGAGTTTGCTGGCGATCTCTGGGATCTTGTTACAGGGGAATTGGCTGGAGATGGTCGTGGTGATTTGATGGGGGTTCTAATGGGAGATCTGAGAGAGTCTACAGTGTGTATGTGTGGTGAGCGTGGCGGCTGCGGCGTGTCTCCCGTGAGCTCAGCGCGCACAACCAAACGCGCCGAATGTGACGGTGCGTGATTGGCGTTGGTGAAGGCGGTAATGCATGTGAGGGTGCTGCATGCGCGTGACGCTGGCTGCCGCACACCCATGGTCCTGTTGAGCACAGCCAGCGCCGACACCGCTCCGTCTTGCTCGGCAATGTGGGCAAGTGCGCTGCGTTCCTGCGGCACTGCCTGCTCGCCCAGTGCGTCGCGCAGCACCACTGCAAGGGCCGACGGCGCAGCATCTCTGCTGCTCAGTATCTCGAGGATGCTCACACTCCCAGTCCGCCCCGCCCCCGACGCACTCTCTGCATATTCAGCCACCTCCACTTTCTCAAAGTCTGCAGTGATTGCAGATCCGAGGACATTGAGCTCCAGCGAATCCTTGCAATCTTCAGGCTCCTCGACCTCATGAACCACTTGATCGTACTCGAGCTCTTCCGCCTTGTCAGTGGGCGACAAACTTGGAAATGCTGGCGATTTCAGCAGCTCCGAGGAAAATCCCGCTGGTGACACAGCAAGAGACGACGCTGGCGAGGAGCCTTTCGATCCCGCTCCTGGGGCGCCCAAATTGAGGATAAATCCACCATTCGACCCCGCGAAGCCCTTCGGTGATTTACATGGTGATTTGCCTGGCGACGCACCACAACTGCTTGTGCCTGCCGCACTACCTCCCGACACTCTTGCCGATCCGCTGGGCGAGGTCAAGAGGCCCATGGGTTGTGACGTGTCAGGAGATACGAGATGCTGTGAGGATGTTTCAAGTGCCGTCTGTGATGTTTGTGCCGTGTGTGACGTGCTCTCACATGTCTCCCTCGTCACCTCACCCGTGTCCTCCATTGGCGTAGAGGTGTGGGAGTGGGCAGGAGAGAGGGAAGGGGAATGGGCAGGTGACAGCGAGGAAGACACCATTGTGCTCTGCGTAAGGAGGTGGGGGTTCATTGTGTCTATCTTGAGGCGCGAGGGCGAGCATGCGGGAGACGTTGATGTCGCAGAGAAGGGCACGTGCAAGAGAGCAACTGAAGGCGCAGGAGCAGACGAGAAGGCAGGTGGCGACGCTGTCAGCAGCGTTTTGGAGCCTGCCTGCGACACTTGCAGTGGTGACGTATTGCTCCTGTAACTGTCTGCAGGAGAACTCGACGGAGAGGGGGCAAAAGCAGAGAACGCCTGCTGAGCGACTTGAGACATCGGAGCAGATGATGATGGAGAAGGCGACGGTGATGGTGAGGGCGACGATGGGAGATGCCGTACGCGCTCGCCGAGCGCGCTTGTTGGCGGGGATGCTGATAATACAGGCAAGGGCGATGAGCTAGACGACAAGTTCGTGTCTCGGGTACCTCCCGCGTCATCCCCTGCCGAGATGACTTCATCGTTAACATCGTGCTTCTCTGAGTCTGCTGTACAGGAGTGCTGCGGAGGCCGAATACTCTGGTCACGCACTCTGTCACTGCGCGCCTTGCTCGATGGCGAGGCAACGTGAGGGATCACACGTGAGCGCGATGCAAAGGGCACCGGAGACGGCGTGGTGCTCATGGAAGGAGAGGACGAGACACTGCCCGCTTCTCTTCTTGCGCCTCCTCGCTCACGTCTGCCTTCACGGCTTTGTGCGCTGCCTTGTTCCGAAGCCACCATAGACGACGGAGTGCCCGGCGCGGCATCTTGATCTCGCACCGAATAATACAAATCTTGAAATATGCCCGACACGTCATCATTCACATTGTCGTACTGCTCGTGTGCGCCACGATCCTCCTCCTCGCTCCCGACGCTGTCGTCGTGGCCAAATTCCTGTGCCGAGGCAGCGCTATCAGCAGCATCCTCTGATTGCAGTGCAATGGTCTGCTGTCGCATGTTGAGGAGCGCGTCCGACTGCGCCTTGAGCTGTTTTCGATTGTGCTTGCGCTCGCTGCGAACAGAAGCACGCTGTCGAGAAATCTCAGTCTTTTCTGTCGCCAGACGCTCTCGCACGTGGCGGTGTTTGTCCTCGAGTTCCACGAGTGTATCAACCACAACATGCCCTTGTTCGCGCGCAGGGCGCCGGGCACGCGCGATCGCATGCTCAATCGCCTGCAGCTCAACTTGTGCGTGCTCTTCTATGGTATCTTCGCGCAGGCGCAGCAAGATAAACTGCTGCTTGCAACGCCCTTCTTCCTTCGCCATCGAGCTTTTAAATATTGCCACGGCATCAGTTGTGATGCGGTCTGTCTGCAACGAAAGCGCAGCAGCACTGTTCATTGGCGACCATGCAACCAACGAGGGTGATTCTGACACTGACGAGCTGCCGCCCACTGACATTTGAGAACTGCTCACAATGCTGCCTGGAGAAGAGGCGTTGGGAGACAGCGTCGAACTTCTGGCTGCAGATGCGTTTTGTGTCGCCCTACTGTGCACGCTTGCGGCGCTGAGGGTGGGCGAAGACCCTGCCGGGTCTTGACCTGTATCAATTCTCAGGTTCGGTTTACATCTGGCTACTCTATCTCCTAAGATTGTTGGCGCTACCTCGTGCAATGCAGACGGCGGCGGTGAGTCGAGCACACCATCACTACTGACACTGCCATCCGACATATCATCATACATGGCATCCTCACCGAAGAACCCGTTGGGGCGCTGATGACGTTTTAAGACAACGTCCAACGCTGACGTGGCGGGATACTTGCTCCGTGCACACTCCTGGCGCACCAAGTGCAGCGCAGACAAAGCCAATGTGCCTCTATCTGCCTCGTCCTGCAGATGTTCGTGCCGTGTATGTCCCGACCCATCTCTCCCGTACACGTCTGCCTGCGCTTCGGCATCGCTGCGCGCAAATGATTTGTGCACCCTATCTGACACTGCCCGCGCGCGCTGCATCGTATCAGCCAGTGTCGACATGGGTGCAGCAGCACGTGGATCATACAATACATTCTCACAGTAGTCTTCTGAGGCGGCATCCTCCGCCGCAACGTCGAGGGCCTCTTCTAGAGTCTGCACATCCTGCAATCCATTTGGCTTTGGCGCGTGGCTCCTGCTCAAGGGTGTGCTCGTGCGCTCAGAGAGCGAGCTCGAGAGATCTGTGAGCGAGCTTTCTGGCGATTCCACCAGCTGCTGCGGCACGGTCGTTTTCGGCGGCGACCCATATGCTGGCGTGTGCGCAGATGTGTGCAGTGTCGCCGTATTGTGTGGCGACTGTGACGCTTCTCGGGATTGTTCATGTTGCGGCAACGAGCGTGCTTTCGATGGTGATGCTTTGTGTGGAGAGGATTGTTGCGGAGAGTTTGTGTGCGGAGCCGTGTGCTGCTTTTGCGGGGATGAGTGCACGGACGGCTCTGAGGATGAGGAGCTGCCGCTGGCACTTTCCGTCGCCGGCGCTGTGTCTATCTTATAGCCCCTGCGCGCAAGACTCTTTTCGAGCCGCTACGTTTCGGAATCCAACGAATCGTCCGAGGATTCATCGTGAGACGAGTGCACGTGCGCCAAGTCGTCTTCTTCTCGCGCCATCCTGCCATTGTGCAACTCACTCGCTTGCCCTGCCTCCCGCCCCTCTCCCCCCCCTGTCTGCACTGCCACGCCCCCTGTGGCTGTATGCCCAAGAGATGCAAGCAGAGATTCGAGCAAGGTATCGGCAGCCTGCTGTGATGAGCGCAACATACGGTAGCCCTCTTGCGCAGAGCCCCCCCCCCCTTTCCCGCCTCCTTCCATTGTGGCTGCCCCGCTAACATTGGCACCCGTGATACTAGACCCGCTGCGCGCGCTGCTGCTGCTCGTCCTGTGTGGAAGTGCTTGCGCGTGTCTGCTGCTGGTTGCCGGCAGAAGCGAGTCGGATGTATCGCCGCTGCTTTGCGCGCTGCTGCCTGGCTGTTGCGTGCTGGTGTTGTTGTGGTTGCGGTGGCTGTTGGTCTTGATGTGGTTGCCGGGGACGGTGCCTAATTGCAGGCGCTCTGACAAGATGTCAACGAGCTGTGCACGTCGTTGGCGGTCCGTTAGCATATCTGCGGATAATGTGCAATC
>Ga0105053_10008751_pt1 | contig 13054 bp, 17 predicted proteins | sample BON01_FD_78093 | JGI IMG/M metagenome (GOLD analysis project Ga0105053, IMG submission 78093) | Freshwater microbial communities from Lake Bonney liftoff mats and glacier meltwater in Antarctica - BON-01 | ecosystem: Environmental > Aquatic > Freshwater > Ice > Glacier meltwater | place: Lake...
CGAAGCGCAAACGTATAAAATGGTGAGTGGTCAGAAGGGAAAAAAAAAGAATAACACGAGATAGGCCAAAGAAGATACAGCTGTTAAGCCCCCCCCCTTCCCCCCCCCCCCCGTAGATCCCTTTCCCCTGAGGGTAGGAGTTGCCTGAATAGCAAATGAGTGTTGGCTGAGCCTTTTAATGGGCTCGGATGACAGCAGTTTGCTGTGGGATAGGGCTGGGGTGCCCCCCATTTTGGTAGCGGGGATTTGTTTGTTGGTAGTCGGGGCTTTGGCCCGACTACCGTCGGCAAATCTGAAACCCTACACCCCCAGAATCTGCCACATCAGAAACTGAGGGTCCTTGCTTTCCTGCAATGCAGATTCGACACCAGAGAAGATTCTGCTCGAGCACGTGCTCGAGCAGAATCTGCTCGAGCACGTGCTCGAGCAGAATCAACATACTCGAGCAGAATCTGCTCGAGCACGTGCTCGAGCAGATACTGCTCGAGCACGTGCTCGAGCAGAGTCCGATCACTCTATTGCTTCGGACCCAGAAATTCCACAGTCGTCGGCGCGGCAGTTGTATCTGAAACCCTACACCCCCAAAATCTGCCACATCAGAAACTCAGGGTCCTTGGTTTCCTGCAGTGCAGATTCGACACCACAGAAGATTCTGACTCTGGATGGCCTTGATGGCCTCTCTTGACTCCTTGATCTCTTGACTCCATGTGCTTGTGTGAGCGTGTGTGTGAGCGTGTGTGTGTGTGTGTGTGTGTGTGTGTGCCAGTGGTATGCGCATCAGTGTGTGATAAGCTGTGATAAGAGTGATAAGCTTCATTGCGTGAGGGTGCCAGGAGGAGAAAGAGAAAAGTTGCCAGGTACTGGCAGCAGCGCACGTGGAGCATGCTACGGCACTGCACCACCTCAACCAACTAGCCACGCATGACGCTGCTGCTGCCGGCGCGCATGCGGAAGCGAGTCTCAAGGCGTGCGAGCGCCAGCGGGTAGACGAGGCAGGCAAGGCGCAGCAGGCGGTGGGGAGGGCCAAGGACCTCGAGAAGCTGGCTGTCAATGGTCTGATAGAGGCACAGATGCGCTTTGAGCGCGAACGGCAAGGCTTTGAGCAGCAGCGACTGGCGTGGGAGGGGCACTTGACGCTGATGCGACAGAGGTGGCACAAGGACTTGCTCGACCTGCGCCAAGCCTGCCACACTCCCACCGCCACTGCCTCAGAGGAGACACAGAGGATACAGACGGAGGCGGGTCAAGAATGCGGCAACAGACTGCACAGCGACGGAGCAGTGTTACGGCACGAGAAGGCAGGTGTCACAGAGCAGTTTGAGCCTCTTGAGCAACGTCGTCCTGTGCGTGCGTGTGTCGCTCACACCAATCTGCGACAAGTAGAGGCACGGCTGGAAAACAAATCCGACCACCTCCACACCGCAATCCTTGGGGTATATATGCCTATCTAAAAATATTTATATGTATGTATGAATATATATATATACATGTACACATATGATTATGTACATTTATATACATACTGGACATTGGAAAACGTTCCGAAATGCTGTATGTACAATACGGTAAGAGTGCGATTTGCGCATACATATATACAGTATTATATGCACAGTGTTTCGCAACATTTTTTGTATGTCCAGTATGTATATAAATGTACATATAAAATGAATTTTTTTTGAAAAAGTCAAAATCGCCAAAATCAAAAAAATTGTGGCGATTTCCATACAAATGAGGATGTTATGTATCAGTAAAAAGATGTTGTGCATTTACACATGTTTAAATACGCAACATATTTTTTAATACACGACATCTCTTTTTCGATACACAACATCTTTTTTAATACGGATTTTTCCACAGAGCAGCTTTTTTTCTACATTTTTTTCGGGTTGAACCTGCTCTGCTCTGGCTCAATCAGATTTGCGCGCGAATCGGCGTATTTGGCGTGCTTGGCGAGTGCCAAACGGGTCAATTCAGAGATTTGCGACACATCAGGACTCATTTTTGGTCGAGGAAAAATCGGATTGAGCCGGCTCAATGCGAAAGGAGGGAACACTAAAAGGATTGAGAAATGGTTGAAAGAAAAGCTAATTTAGGTAGATCAACAGATGTGTACCAGCAATGTCAGGAAAGCCTCGTTTGGGCATTTTTGTACCACAACGACTTGACATCTAACAATCCCCCAAACCACAAGTTCGTGGCGTTACGAGTGCGATTTCTCCATTTTTTGGACGGACACTCGAAACATGCAAAACCTCGCAACTACTCCATAAATAGATGTCTATCGATGTCACGATGGCGCTATAGACATGCATATGACGCGGCAGGTATATCACGCGGCCGCGCGCGCTATCGTGTGCACAGTGCGGCGATTCATGTCATTGACCTATGCCTCCTCACCCTTGCTGCACCCACCCAGGGTGAAAGTGTAGCAAAGGAATTGATGGCTCGGGTGACAGAGCTGGAGGACCTGGCCGGCGTGGCACACGGTGAGTATGAGGCTCTTGTCCTCGCCTCGGAACACCTCAAGCGCCAATTTCTCGCCCGGTTTCCCTCCCCGACCCTATGTATCTCTGGCGTGATGGGGCGCACGGCGGCGAGTAGCGAGTGGACACATACCTCCATACATGCACACCCCGCGTGTGCGTGAAGCCAAGAGTGCTTGGGTGCGCAACCTACTCACACACACCTATCTATGCATGTATCTACATGTACATGGCAGATGGCTGCGGAGGTGACCCGAGTCAAGGCCTTTACCCCGACTGCCTTTCTGTCCCCCACACATGTTGCAACAAGTCACACCACTGTAACATGTTGCAACATGTCACATCACTCTGCTATTTGACAAGTAAGATGGCTGGGGCACTGCACAGGATCAACGAGCTAGAAGAGCGGCAGTACCTCCTTGAGAGCGCCGCTAAGCGCACCAAGGTCTTGGAGAGCATCGAGAGCAACCACAGCAAGCCCACCAGCGTCACAGCACCTACCGTTTTCGAGAACGAAAACGTAAGTGCATGTGTTGCAGCACAAGAGCCCGCAGCGCGTGGTGGGAGGGCAGAGGAGCCAGTGGAGCCCACGGGCAGGGGCGAGGAGGTAGGAGCTGCTGCCCTCAAGACTCAACTTCGTGCGGCTGTTGAAGAGATCATCCGGCGCGACGCTGTCGAAGCCCTTCTTCGCCATCAACTCGCGGTCCCCTGTCTCTCCTCCTCCTTTGCTTCTCCTCCCTCTGTGTGTGCGTGTGTGCGTGCGTGCGTGCAAGAACAGAGAGAGACGAAAGAGGAAGGATCACAAAGTGGAGCTTCGCTTTCAAAACAAGAAGTGGAGCTTCGCTTTCAAAAGACGAAAAGAGTGAAAAGAAAAATGAGCAAACAGACATGAAAACAAGGCTTTAGGGTGAAGGGAGTAGGGTTAAAGGTTTAGGGTTTAGGGCCTAAAGGCCTGAAGCATACAAACGGATTTAGGGCCTGAAAAAACCACCAAACGTGAACTGGGCAAGGGATTTGGACAATTTGTATGAGCGCGAAGGTAACCGAATGCCCGCGTGTCCCGCGCCTAGTGACTCATGGCTATGGACTTGGAAGTTGATGAATTCAAGACTTGCGTGAGTGTATGCAGGAGGAGTTGAGTGTATGCAGGAGGAGTTGAGTGACTGTAAGCAATCACGACTTGAGTCACTCTATCGTCTTGAGATCTGCCTCACTGTCAATACACTCACTCTCTGTGCCCATCACCTCAAAAGGCAGTCTGTGTGTGGGGTGTCAACCTCAAGAGAATATACTCCCAAAGGGTCACTCGTACCTGGGGAGTGGAGGGTGTGGGGTGTGGAGTGGGGTGTCAAGTCAAGAGTGATGGAGGGTGTGGGGTGTGGAGTGGGGTGTCAAGTGAAGAGTGACTCAGCACTGACATTCCATTCTTTCACCACACATGTCAGAGCGCAAGGCTCCACACATGTCAGAGCGCAAGGCTCCACGCCGGGCCAGCATGCACCACAGGGCCTTTCGGGCCTGAAAGAATGGTGGCTCAAGAGGTTGCTCAAGAGGTTGCTGGCGAGGTTGCTGGCTCGGTTGCTGGCCTTCCGTTGCTGCCCCTCGCACGCATACGCATGGAGCATAGAGTAGAGACTGGAGGGGAGGCGGCGATGGACGGCAGCAGACGTATGGAGGCAGCAAATGTCTTGCCTCCCATGTCGATGGAGCCATCGACTCGCGCACAGCAATGGCGGTGCCCCTACTGCCACATGCCACGAGATGGAGAGGCACCTCATGCCTGTGAAGCAGCGCCGGGGGTATGCAGTTGCATGCATCCACTTGCCAGTCAGCTACCGCACCATACGGGGGGGCAGGACACGATACATCAAGTGCTATCTGGGGCCCATGCTGGGCTGACTTGGCCTCTGGAATGCCGCCAAGTGCATCAAACCCTAGCCCAGTCAGCCAGAGCACGCAGCCGCGTAGCTCAGTCACCAAGAGCACCCGGTGACGTAGAGGATAGCAATCATTCGGTGGAGCAGTCACGGAGCACAGCCCCGACACCCACAAGAAGGAGCCACTCCTATTCGCCGACGCTCACGTCGAGCGCTCGCGCTTGCAAGCCAATCACCTGCATTTAGTAAACGAATGGAGTCTCTTCAAAGAATGGAGCCTCTTGATAGAATGGAGTCTTGATAGAATGTTGGTGTGTTTGCGGAATGCTGTCTCTTGCGTGTGTTGAAGGAATGCAGTCTCTTGCGATGGCAGTGGTCACTTGAGCACCTGCAGCCAGGACAATCCTAAAGATGGCAGCTACCGCACATAGACAAGACTTGCTTGCAAGTTCACTGGCACTGGTGCCTTGTTGCAGTAAAGGCACGAGGGCAAGGCAAGAGGCGTGCAGTGTCGTGTGCCACCTCGGCGCCGAGGTGGCAACCGCAGCAGCCGCCTACCACGCAGCAAGTCACAAGCCGCAGCCACCCGCTCGGGCGCGCGCGCAAATCGTATTGCTCTGGCTCAATCTGATTTGCCCGCGAATTCGGCGTGTATGGGTTTTTTTCGATGGTGCCAAACGGGCCCGGGCCATTTCAGCGTTTTCCAACAAATTCATATCTATTTTTCGTTGGATTGAAGCGGCAAAACGTCAGCCCAACTCCGGATTGATGGAAAAATGAATTCAGGTTGGGGCGGCTCAATGCAGATTGATAAATCAATCGCATTGAGCCGGCCCGACACACATTCTTGGAGGAAAAATCGCGTTGAATCGGCCCATTTCGATTTGTGACATAAAAAAGGATACTAAACCCATACAAAGGGTAGTGACGGCGATGTTTGCACACCTTGCAAAGTGGCAGTGAAAAAAAAGCTTGTTGGATGTTGGGGAAGGCGACCAAGCAGGCGACCAAGCAGGCGACGATGCAGTCGGATGTCCCGAGCATGGAAGCGGTGCTGCCATGCAGGTGTGGCTCGTCGAGCCACACCCGGCGGTGGCTGTGGGGCAGGAAGAGGCGTCTTTGGTTCGTGAGGAACAGGTGTCTTTGGTTCTCCAACCTCGCCGAAAACAACATGTCACGCAACACGTCAAGCAGCAAGTCACGCATTGCGCAAGCGGGGGCCATTAAGCAAAGTTGGCGATGGTAGCACACCTTTGAGAGGTGCCGCTCCAAATACAACCGTCTGCATCTAGCGTCCTACACATAAAACACACACACACACACACACACACACATGCACACACACACAAACAGAAAGATACACCCACCCTGACACAAACACTGGTGTGTGTCGTTGGCCGTTTCAATTTCCGAGTCAGTACTAGTAGATTTGCTTTTTGTGATGCGCCTTTGAATTGTGCCAGTTGTGTCTTGTGTCTTGTTTCGCAAAGGTCACGCTATATCTTTGACTGCACTACATACACATGTCTTTGACTGGACTAGATAGACGTCTCTTTGACGTCACGGTCCACTCGGTACACATCTCTTTGACTGCACTACATACGCATGTCTTTGACTAGGCCCGCACCACCACACCCATCTTGACACACAACACCATCTGTGGCCATCTCTTGGTCTCACTCCCTCCCTGGATGCAAGCAAAGGCGCACAGCACGCGACCATTCACTTACCTTCGCACTCATACAGAATTTTTCCCTCACACCCATTCAGAATTTCAAACATGGTCACTGTGCACACATGCTACACCACACTACAACACATTGCAACACGCTGCAACACACTACAACACACACCGCCGCGCCCGTGTGCCTTCCGGCGACTTTACTACAGGAATGGGTACCGGGGGAGAGTACCCAGACCTGAATCCTACCAGTGTTGCTTTTTTGTCACTACGCTTCACCTGTGTTGCAGTGTGTGTTGCAGTGTGTGTTGCAGTATGTGTTGTAGTATGCGTTGCAGTGTGCATTGCAGTGTTTGTTGCAGTGTGTGTTGTAGTGTGTTGCAGTGTGTGTTGCAGTGTGTTGCAGAGATCAGTACTGGGAGGGAGTACTTGGACTAGAATCTTACGAGCGTTGCTTTGATGTCAGTTCGCTTCGCCCGTGTTGCAGTATGTGTTGCACTGCATGTTGCATTGCATGTTGCATTGCATGTTGCAGTGCGTGTGTCACTGTGTGTTGCAGTGTGTGCTGAAGTGTATGCTGTAGTGTGTTGCAGGAAATACTACTGGGAGGGAGTACTGGGAACAGAATATACTGGTAACAGAATATGACGAGCGTTGCTTTGATGTCAATGCGCTTCGCCTGTGTTGCAGTAAATGTTGCAGTATGTGTTGCGGTGTGTCTTGCGGTGTGTGTTGCAGAGATGGAGAAAGAGAAAGAGAGAGAGAGAGGAAAAGCGAAGGAGATAGTGATAGAGAAAGAGGTCCTGGGATCCATTGATATTGCTTTGATTACTTGATGAGAAATAGTCCAATAGGACTAGTTTTGCTGGAATCTCTTCAGTAAGTCCTTGATGTGACAAATGGGCTCAGAAACAGTATCTTGTTGATTCAGTTTGTCAATTTATTGAGACACTGCTTTGTCAAGCCACTGGTATGCTGAGCTAATATGCGGTATGCTGAGCTAATACGCGGTATGCTACTATGCTGAGCCACTTGCGCTGGCTGAGTAAGATGGGTTGAGTAGCTGACAACTGACACACATGGTTTAGCTGCTATGTATTATTTGGAGGCTGCTAGGACACAGGGCGCCGCGCAATCAACACCAGACACCATCTGCTGCTCTAAGTGACATACCACAACAATTTTTTGATTTTTGCCAGTGCTCGCAAATCAAATAGAGTTTCCAGCTCCCACAAATTGTTGGCGCGCGGCGGTGAAGGCGTTAGAATGGAACAGATAAACGTGGTAAAGGTATGCTTCGAGAAATAGGAGCGCCGGACAGGCTCTCTGGAATCAAGCAAGAAAGAAACGCATCATCTTTATGCGTCAAGCAACAAAGAAACGAGACACCGAGCGGTGACTGTTGATCTCGCAAGGCTGCGAGATAGCCATACCGAGCCTTTTCCTCTCTATTCCTATTCTTCGATCCTGTTTCTCCTTCTCTTGCGATGAAGTCATCAAGCTTCAAGTCGATACCCATAGCGATATCACACGTGTCATGACTTCCGTATGATATATCCACCTGTCACTCGCATGTGATATCTCACCTGTCACTCGCATGATATATCCGTATGGCTGTCGACTTGGAGCTTGAGGAATGAGACTCTTGCAAAGAGACTCTTGCAATGAGACTCACAGACTGCTTGCTTCTACCTGCTTGATCGCCCTAGCTGCGTTGATGTATTCATCGGCCACGGTGCTTTCATCGGGCGCGATCAAGTGGTTGATGTATTCCACGGTGCTTTCATCGGGCGCGGCCCTACTTGTATGCACAAGACAGCCTTTGGAATAGGAATACTGACGTGACTGCCTTTGGCACTTTGACGAGAGTCGTCTGTGTCCGCAGCCCCGTTTCAAATCATACCAGAAATATGTACTTGCCTTGTTCGTGCAATATTTGTATGGCATACCAATCACACTTGGCTCTCACGAAGAGAGCCACCTGTAGAAAGTGTATATATATGTATACATACATACCTCGGTCTCGCCCAAAATGGCCGGCGGCCTTAATTAGAATCAATTCAACTATTGATTTCTAAAAATCAAGGGCAGGACGAGTTGGATGAGATGGTGTATGGGCTGACTCGGCCTCTGGAATGCCGCCAAGTGCATCAAAGCCTAGGCCAGTCACCAAGAGCACGCAGCTGCGTAGCTCAGTCACCAACAGCACCCGCCTTCACGGAGCACACTTGTGTGGTCATTTACCCAATCCATATGAGCGCGAAGGAAACCAAATGCGCGCGTGCCGCGCACAATTTTAACTGTTAAAATTGCAGCCCCCCCCCCTTCTTTTTGACCTCCCCCCCCCTAAAAATGGGTGTATCTTTTCGATCAGGGTTGAGAGAGCAACACAAACAGGGACAGAGCACATGGCGTAGACTGCGTAAACGTTTATAAATGTATAAACTCGTATACACATATATATACATATATATATACATATAAATATGTAACGTGTATATACATACACATATATATGAATCTATATATACAGATGTATATTTACATATATTTATATATATACATATATACACATGTATATAGGTGGTAGGTAGTTGATTAAGGAGAGTGGTATCAGTGTCTTGCAGCGCCGAGTTATCATACCCGTCGCAATCACTACAACCTAACTTAGCATTCAGGCATCATCGCGCCCCCGCAGCCCTCCCCCTCCCACCCCATGATCAAGCACATGAAAATCCCCCTCATCATCATCAGAATCCTGCCAATCCACTGCGTCGTCACCCTCACCAACATCCTCATTCTCATTTGCATGCGCGTGCCACAGGCCACCATGGCGCCTGCACAATCTCTCTCCTCGCAGGAGCGCTCACGGAAACGAGAGGATTGCGAGAGCCCGTCCCACGAGAAGCCCGCTGCTTCAAGAACACCGGTAAGTTGGTCGCTCATTGCGCCACGACGCTACGCCTTGCGCTGAGCACTGACCCAGCCGCCGAGGCCCTTGAAAGACGCCTGGGGCTGTCACCAGAGTGGTGCAGCCGCGCGCCACTCGCAGTACGCCAGAGTGCACCGGAGATATTTTTTTTAAAACAAATTTTATTTTCTCTGCACTTTGTGCCGGTCTCTGTGCCGGTCTCTGTGCCAGGAAAACACCAACAACAGCATGGTGCACAAAACGTGGAAAAGAGAATGAGAGACACCGACACTGACGGAAGCGAATCCAAAACATTTAATTTTGTTGTGTAGGTATCCGATAAGCTTGTGTTTTCCCAATCCAGTATATACATATATATATTACGTGTCCTCGGGCCACGTGTACTCTGTGCCGGGTTTTTGTGTGCCGGGTTTATTTTTTTGAAAATGGCGTGTTTTCTTTAAACAATGTGTTGTGGTCGGAGGTGACCCAGGAGTGTACGTGGTGCGCCTTGCACTCAATGCGTTGCACGGTGACCACGCGCTGGTGGTTGGCGGTGGTGAGGGGTTGCTCGTCTTGGGCTGTTTTGCTGGCGCGCTCCATGTAGCAAGGCTTGTTGTTTGTCGCTCCATGTTGCAAGGCTTCTTGTTTGTCCATCTCTTGTCATGTCTCTTCTGTTGTTTGTCCATCTCTTGTTTGTCCATCTGTTGTCATGCGCTCGTTTAGCCCCACATGTATAGCCTCCTTTCTCGCCAGCTCCGCCAATCTCTCTTCTGCCCTCTGCACCCACCTCACCCTTTTCGCCCCAGTCTTCATAGTGGTCACTACCGCTATTCTCAGCGAGGTCGTCGGCATCACCACACATGATCTGTCGCCATCTCTATCGTTGATTGGCCGCCCGACCCAATCAAACATTTATGTTCCCTTACAGGTAATTAGCCTGAGGTTTCAAAAAAGTATCTTACTTGTTGTTCAAATGTTTAAAATCATGTTCCAGGATTTTATTCTCCAGAATCTGATCCTCCGCATAAGATCATGCTGAACTAGTTTTACTACTCAATCTAGTTGGGTTCTTCATTTCCACCTGACAGAAATCTGTCAGGCGGAAATATTTTGTACCACAGTTGTACCAGTTTCGAAGGGACATCTCGGGGGGGCCAGCCCTTAAATATTTTTACTGATTCATAGGGGCGGGCGGAGTGCAGGCGTGTGATTTGACGTTGATTGACTTGATGTTTCATGGCCATACCCTTGGTATCACGCTCCTTCATAGCTTTCTCGCATTTTTTTATTTTCGAGGAAAAGGCGCTCAACTCTGTCTCATCGCATCTCAACTGTGTCTCTCGCATCTCAACTCTGTCTCATCTCGGCTTTCAAGACCCTCTCGGCCCCTTCCCTGGTGCGCCCTCGCTTGACTATTGCCCTCTTCGCTGCTATCCCCTCGTGCACATATGGAGACATCTCACGCATCTCACGCATCTCACGCATCTCACGCATCTGAGCATGCGGGAACCCTAGCGCCAACACAACTGCAACACACTCTGCACTGCTGCGCACCTGCGATACGTTACTGTGCGTCGCTTCAACCCCTTGAGTGCCAGTGGTGGTGTCTTGGCCGTATTTCTTGCATTCATTAGGCGCGCGGCACGCGCGCATTTGGTTACCTTCGCACTCATACACAATGTTTTCGAATGTCCACCCTGTTTTTTTTCCAAGCCGCTCTTGGTGAGGCAAGACACTCTTGTTGCTGCTTCACTCCCACCCGCACTGCCTGCAGCATGCACTTCGACCTTGACACGATCGCGTGCATCGCTCATAACCTCTGCACACCTTGCCGGGGCGGCCAGCTTCTTGTCGCGCGCATATTGCAGCAACATGTTGCCGTAGTGCACTTGCACTCGAGCATCCCTGTGCTTTTTGAGCAGCGTCTTTATCAACCACTCATCACTGAGGCCGGCAGTGACACACAGCGCCGAACACCCCTCGGAGTCCTGCCCGAGCACTTGAGTGTGCGCAAGCGCCAGCAGCACCTCAACGCAGTCTTGCGCCTCTCTATACTACCAGGTGCAGAGGGGAAGGGCGCAGATGCTCCAAATCAGGATGCGCATCGTCATCTCCAAATGACGATGCGCATCGTCCATACCTCGATTATTGCGGTCGCCGCTGCCTTTGAGTAGCTCGTGACACCACGGTGTTTTGCCAGCCTCACACGGCATGTGAAACAGCAAGCGACCGTGTAGGTGTGAGTTGAGCTCCTTGAAAGAATGCCCTTGCTCGCAAGTAGCGGCATGAGCGCTTCCACATCATCGCGTTGAATGGCCATTCGCCTGAGGCACCACCCTCTGAATATGCAGGGAGTGGAGGTAGACAATCATGTGTGAGCATCAACGTCATCTGACATGTATCACCAGCCCGTATGCCAATATGTAGGTCAAGATTTATGCATCACGTTGTCTGTGTGTGTGTATGCGTGTGTCTATGTGCGTGTGTGTGTGTGTGTGCGTGTGTGTGTGTGTGTGCGTGGGGAGGTACGGATGAAGGTGGATGTGTGCGCAAGTGTGTGTGGAAGCGGGAGTGTATGCGCATGTGAGAATGTCTTGGTTTTTGTGGTTTGTTTACTTTACTCTTGCGCATCTGGTCGGCGGGCGTGCCTGCAGATGCATACAAGTACATAAGTACAAATATCTATACATATATACATATATACATATACATATATATATGTATACATATATGTATATACATATATATTACATATTCATAAATGTATACGTGTGTATGGATACCTTTGTCAAGACTTCTTTTGCCTGGAGCAAGCCAACTTCTGCCTTTTCGCGCGATCAGCGTGGGGAAGGAAGAGGAGGAGGAGGGAGAGGGAGAGGAGGGAAGGGGACTGTGGACGATCGGGCAGACAGGGAGTCGCAGGAGACTTGGATGCGTCTTTCACGTTCGTTTGTCGCAAAGTGCCGCGCGCCTCACCTACTCCTCCTACCCTCTACTCAACGCCTCCTGTCACCAAACATCCGCTTGTCCTCCTTTTTTTTGTTTGTCTTGTCCCCCTGTTTCTTCTTCCACCACTTCAACTTCTCCTCTCAATGCGTTTTCTCCTCTGCCCAACTTGCCAGGTTGCCGTTTGCCAGTATCAATGCTTCATTGGCCTTTACGAACTCGGTATTCACCTTTGTCAAGTCTTGTTTGCCTGGAGTAAGCCAAATTCTGCTCTTTCTTGCGATCGTCTATTGCCTCCAGCTTTTCATTGTTATCTTCACCAATTTCTTTCTCTATTCAGTCTTCCTTTGCCTGGACCAAGCCCTCTGCCGCTCTGCGAAATCGTTCACAATTCTTAAGAATGTCTCTGTGCAAATAATATTGAAAGAGTTCTTTGGCCTTGACCAAGTGGGTGCTATGCTTTGTCAAGTCTTTCTTGGCCTGGGCCAAGTGCATGTCAGACGTTTCGCGCGATCCTCCACATTTCTCGAGAACCTTCTCGATAAATCTTTCAAGAGTCCTCTGACGTTTCCGGGATTTTCAAATCCACTATCAATGCGCCACGCGAAGATTGACGTTGCATCTTGCAATGTGCTTCCTTTTCAGCCGCAACGTTTCCCTCCGTGGTGTCTGGTTTCGCCTTTAATTGCCAACCTGCTCCCTTTTTCTGACACCACCTCTCCGCTATTGCAACTGAGAAATCGAGCGTGAATAGACTTGGTGTGCTGGTCTGGCCCCCACAAATTGCGGCCAAGATTATGGACAATGTTCTTATGGCCAACCTCGCATCTGCCCGAGCTGCCACGGCATTTTGTGCCCTGCATTGCTGGTCTTCATTGCCACCACCGCGCGCTTGGGCACCTCGCCATAACCCTCCATTCGCTCGAGACGATCAAACTCCTTGACGTGTTTGAAGTTGATCTCGAGGCGATGTCATTCCCTGAGGTCATTGTGATAGAAATACAGCTTCTCGTTGCTGTTGATCTCTTTGAACTGGCTTACGCAGAGTGGGATACTGCGAGAGCGCGTCAGGGCTGGAGTCAACCAGCTACACCTTCTTCCGCACCGGTAAACTCTGATTCTCGGCACCCGAACAACAGACCATCATCTCACA
>Ga0105053_10008759_pt1 | contig 13045 bp, 6 predicted proteins | sample BON01_FD_78093 | JGI IMG/M metagenome (GOLD analysis project Ga0105053, IMG submission 78093) | Freshwater microbial communities from Lake Bonney liftoff mats and glacier meltwater in Antarctica - BON-01 | ecosystem: Environmental > Aquatic > Freshwater > Ice > Glacier meltwater | place: Lake...
CCCGCTCTACGCGGGCGGCGACGGCCTGATCAACTTTGTGTGCGAGATCCCCAGGGAGACGAGCGCCAAGATGGAGTGCGCGACGGACGAGCCCAACACGCCCATCAAGCAGGACACGAAGAAGGGCAAGCTCCGCTTCTACCCGTACAACATCAACTGGAAGTGAGTGAGGCTTTGTTGCTTTGGGGGGGGGGGAAAGGGGGGCGAGCGGGGACGGCGAGCGAGGAGGGCGAGCGAGGGGCGAGAGGGGCGCTCGGCCAAGGCCGCCGCCTCGTCCGTTTCGCGCGGGAACAGAAACGCAAGCTAATCTCTCCCTCTTGCCTCCTCCGTCCTTTCTCCACAAATCCAAACGGAACCAACAACAGCTACGGCTTTGCCCCCATGACGTGGGAGGACCCGACCCACCAGACTCCGGACCTCAACGCCGGGGTGAGCGCAAGGCTGCTGCGCCGCTGGCGCCGCCGCTTCTTTTGCCGTCTTTTGTCTCGCAGGCGAGACCTTCGGCTCGCCCCTTTGCTCTCCTCTCTTTCCGCCGCCGCTTGCCTGCTGTTTTGCCCCGATGAAAGAAAAACCTTAATCACACACACATTCGATTTCGTCCGAGACTCGCTCGCTGACGATCACCCTGGATTTCTGCAAGTTTGAGGGGCCAAACGCCGGCGGTGGCCGCGCGCGCGCGCAGGCAGCGGAGAGAGCGGCAATCCCGCCCGCTTTTTTTCTCGTCGGTTTTCTCCGCGGGGCCGCCCGCCTCTCTCTCTCTCACGCCCCTTTTTTCTGTCTCCTCTTCCCCCCCCCCCGACCGCAATACCAAACCAACAGGGTGACAACGACCCCGTCGACCTGGTCGAGATCGGCTCGGAGCAGCTCAAGCTGGGCGGCGTGTACCAGGTCAAGCCCCTCGGGTGAGTCGCCGTCTCCTTGTCTCTAATAAAGCTTCGCGCCCGGCACGCCCCCCCTCTCCGCTCGTCGCCAGTTTCTCTCCGTCGCGCCGCCGCCGAGCGCCCGCCGCTCGCAACCACAAATCAACTCATTCTCCCCCCCACCCCGGTACCAAAACACCTCAAAACCCCAAAGTACCTCCCACCCACCGACCAAACAGCGTCTTCGCCATGATCGACGAGGGCGAGGTCGACTGGAAGGTCGTCTGCATCCGCGCCGACGACCCCAAGGCCGCCTTGGTGTCGGACGTCGCCGACGTCGAAAAGGTCTTCCCCGGCGAGCTGCAGCGGATCCTCGAGTGGTTCCGCGACTACAAGACGCCCGACGGCAAGCCGCAGAACGCGTTCGGCTACGACAGCAAGTGCATGGACCGGGCGTTCACCATGGGCGTGATCGAGGAGACGCACGGCTTTTACAACGCGCTCAAGAGCGGCAAGCGCGCCAACAACGAGGAGCTGTCGCTGTTTTGAGAGAGAAATTGTTTTTGGTCGATCAATACACTGGTTTAGTTTGGAAGCTGCGTGAAACACAACCAACCGAGCAACCGAGTCAACACGTGCGCGGCGGCTCTAGTGGTGGCTTTACAAGGAGAGATATTGCTTGAACGCCCGCCTTGCGAATTGCGTGTCTAGAGTCTGGCGCCAAGGCCGGCGTTTGCTGCAAAATTAAAACAAAAATGGAGCGCCTGTTTCCGATCGACACACAAGCATGATTGCGAGGCGGCGATGTTGATTCAATCGTCCTTGTTGGACAGCGACCCTCCCAAACACTCGTGCCACTCCGTCTCAGGTGCACTCGCACTCGGCGCCCGAGCTCAGCTCGCGCCACCTGGGGCGTGGCGCGGCCGCGGCGACGACGCGCAAACGCCCGCCCGCGCACGAGCCGGCGGCCACCGCGGTCGCGCTGCAGCACTGGGCCGCTATTTCGGGCGTGCAGGTGGGGCAGTCCGTGGTCGTGCCGCTCGCGACGGAGGGCGGGGAGTGGGGCGCGTTGATGGGCGGGGGGGGGGGCAGAGAGTCGGGTCCTGGAGCCGGGGGGGGGGGGGGCGGGGGGGGGGTCGGAGGAGGGGGGTTGGGCGGCACTGGGCCAGGCGCAGGCGGCGGCGGCGGCGGCGGTGGCGGCGGCGGATTGGGAAAGGGCCCCGGGCCCGGGCCCGGACCGGGCGGGAACGGCGGCTGCGGGCAAGGCTGCGGCGGGCACGGCTGCGGCGGCGGGCACGGCTGCGGCGGCGGGCACGGCCGCGGCGGGCTGGGCTGGCCGTCGTCGCACCCGCACCCGCCCTCGCCCCCGCCGTCGACGATGTCTGGGATCCCCTGGCGGTCGGCCGAGATGAACGTCTCCGTCCGGGTCTCGGCCTGCCTGCCCGGCGACTGCACGACGACGCCCGTGCTGGCGACGAGCTGCACGCCGGGCGCCGCCCGCGCGGCCTGCGAGCTCTGGATCCCGGCGGCTCCCTGCTGCTCGCCGCCGCCCTCGTCGTAGGTCGCCGTGTAGCTGACTCGGGCGAGCTGGGACTGGGCAGACGGGAGGAGGAGGACGAGGAGGACAGAGAGGACGCAGAGGCGCATGAGCGCCTCGGGCGATGCAGCTCTCGCCGCCGCCGCCATGACAATTCCGCGCGCCGGCGCCGTCTTGTGTTTTCTTTGCGTGTTGCCGGTTTGCTGTCTGCAACGGGGCCGCGCGCTCGTCTTTTCCGCGTGTTGTGTTGGTTTGCTTGGTTGCGAGGAGGCTGTGGAGGGAGCGCGCGCGCTCTCGTGCTGGCGCGACTTTGGGGGCGTTCTGTGTTGTGTGCTGAAGCGAATGAAGGTTTGCGATTTGGGCAATTTGTGCGGTTTGTTTTTCTCGCTCGCTTTCGTCGTCGCTCGCTTTTATTCAAGCGGGCGGCTCCTCCTTCCCCCCTAACACACCAAACGCAAATAGCAGCATTTTTTCTGCCCCTCTCTCTCTCTCTTCAATCCAACCAAGCAAACATGGCCGTCTCCCAGCGCATCCTCGACGCCCGCGCCGGCAAGTTCAACAAGCGCATCCACGCGCGCGGCGCGGCCATTGAGACCAAGGTACGACCAAAAAATCGGGGCCGCGGGGGGGGCAGGTCGTTGGTCAAAAGTCGGGCGTGTTTCCCGCCCCCGCGCTTGGGGCCAGGGACACTCGCCGCAACGAGCACCTCGATGCGGGGCGCGACGCGACTTGGAGCGGGGCGAGCCTGGGCGTCGCACGCACCAAGAGGATTTTTAAGTTCGTTGGTGGCAGTCTCTCTCATTCCGCGCAGAGGGCCTCCGCCCCGCCTCTCTGCTCCCCGATGGCGCGCGCCCGCCCAACTGGAGAGGCGCGACCGCGGTTCATCCCCGTGAATTTGCCGCGGCGGCCAACGCGACGCCAGCGGACCGGGGGAAGGGGCGCTCAAACAGAGGGAGAGGCCTTGCCGCGGCGCGCGCGCGAGAGGAGGCGCGACGCGACGGCAGGTGCTGGCACCCACGGCCGAGACTGACCTCCGAGTCACCCCGTCCGTCAAACAACCAACAACCAAACAGGTCAAGAAGAGCCAGGTGACGGTCGGGCCCGTGATGCTCGGCTTCTTCCTGTTTGTCGTCGTCGGCTCTGGTGCGTTTGATTGTGTGGGGAACGAGAGCAAACAAAGACGCCCGCCCGCTCTTGCCGCTCGCCGCGTTGGCTAATCGACGCCGCGTCGCCTCCTTCCCCAAAAAACACGCAAACACAAAACCCCCACAGCCCTCCTGCAGATCGTGCGATCGGCCGCGTTCGGCAACTAGGCACCCGGAACATGGAGCGATAGAGATTCCGAAAGAGAGCAGACGAGGCCGCGGCGCCGCCTTGAAAACGACCAGGAGAGGATCGATCCGGCAGCGCGCGCGCGTCGTTTCTTAGCAACCTTTTTTTCCGTTGCTCGGGCAGCGAAACCCCTCATCCCTACCAAAAGCAGCAGCAGCAGCACGGCGCACACGTTGATAGCGCCACCGACCCCCCTCGTTTAATCGACAACCAAGTCCTAGTTGTTAAGCACATAGACTGAAGAAAAAACCGACTCTAAGTGTCGAGGTCTCTCGCTGCGCGCGCCCTCTCTCATAAACGGCGTCGCGTCGCGCGACGCCATGGCGGTCGACCTGCAGGACCTGCTCCCGCAGAGCCTGTGGACCGAGGTGAGGCTTGAGCGGTGGCGGTCCAAGAAAAGAGAGAGACAGGCACAACACAACCGACCCAAACGCAACCACCCCCCCCTCCCCAACAACCAAAACAACCGCAACAGGGCCTCACGCCCGGGTCGCTGCAGGAGCTGATCGACGCCGTGGACCGGCGCGCGGACGACGCGCGCACCACCCTGCTCCAGGCATTCGGCGCGCGCGCGGCGTCGGCGGCGGCGGCAGCGGGCGAGTATGCGGGTGGCGTGCACCGGCAGCAGCAGCAGGGAGAGCAGCAGCAGCAGCAGCAAGAGCAGGGCCAGCAACAACAGCAACACCGGCCCGGCCCGCGCGCCCTTCTGCCGCCCAAGGCCGCGAGCGTCGACCCGGACATGCTGCGCGCGGTCGTCGCTTACGGCGAGGCGGCGGCGGCGAGCGCGGCGGCGAGCGCGAGCGCGGCGGCCGGCGGGCACCACGGCCACAACCACCACCGCGGCGCACCCACCACAGGCGGCGGCGGCGGCATGGGCCTGGCGCCCGCCCTGTCGCTCGGCGCGGCAAGCGCCGCGGGCGCGGGCCACGGCTCTGCGGCCGCCGCCTCGGCCGCCGCCGCCGCCGCCGTGTCCTCCTCCGCCAACAACACCCTCGAGGGCTACGTCGCCTCCTGCGCCGCCCGCAGCCTCGGCCTCCAGGCCCGCGCCGACGCCCTGGCGTCCGACCTACGCGCCGCCGCCGCCGCCGCCGACCTCGAGGCGACCGTCCGCGAGTTCCGCCGGCGGCTGGACGACGGCGACGTCGGCGAGGCGGCCGGCTCGCTCGTGCAGCTCCGGCAGATCCTGGCGCAGCAGCGGCGGCAGCGGCAGCAGCAGCAGCGACAGGGGCGGCAAGGGGGGCACCACCATCACTTGCAAGCGGGGAAGCGCGAGGATGGGGAGGAGGGGGGGGACGAGGGCGCGGCGGCGCTGGGCGCGGCGTGCGCCGAGTGCGAGGGCGCGTTTGACGCCAGCCTGGCGGCGAGCCTCCGCGAGGCGCTCGACCTGGAGCCGGCGGGGCGCGTGCTGACGCTGACGGCGGCGCTGCCCTCGGGCGGGGACGTCGGGGACTTGTGGGCGGCGCTCGAGCTGGTGGCCAGGGCCTTGCCGCCGGGCGGGCAGGAGGAGGAGGACGAGGGGGAGGACGGGGGCGGCGGCGGCGGCGGCGCCGGGTTTGGCAGCCCCCCTCGCGCGCAGCAGCAGCAGCCGGCGCTCGGCGCTGCCTCCTCCTCCCGGCCCTCGGCGGCGACGACCGCCCTCGAGCGCCACGTCACCTGGCTCGCGCGCGCCCTCGCCCAGCAGGCGCTCCCCGGCGCGCTGGCGGGCGCCAGCCGCCTCCACTCGCAGCTGGCCGAGGGAGGCGCCTCTGGCGTCGTCGCCTGGCAGGGCGTCGGCTCGTCGCCGCGCGCCTCGGCGATGGCGTCGCCGAGCGTCGAGGCCGACCTCGAGCAGCTGCTGCGCGTGCTGCGGTCGGCGGCGTTCCGCGGGAGGCAGGAGACGGTGGCGGCGTTCGGGCGCGCGTTCTGGCCCCTGCTCGCGGCTGCGTACCGCACGTCCCTGGGCCTGCCGGCGGGGGGGTGGGCCGCCGCTGCGGCGGCGGCCGCGGCCGCGCGCTCGCCGTCGCCTTCGCCTGCCGGGGGAGGGGGCGCACTCCTCCCTGCCGCCGCCGTCACGTCTCCCAACCGCATCGGCCGCGCCGATGCCATCGACGAGACCACCGTCCCCGTCTCGGCCCTGGGCGGCATCGAGGGCCTGCGCGCCCGCGTCGCCGGCGCCCGGCGGCTCGAGGCGGCGGCGGTCGCGCTTGGCTTTCTGCAGCAGCAGCCGGCGGCGCCGCCCCCGTCTGACCCGTCCTCCTCTCTCTCCCCCCTTGCCCCCCTGCCCCCCGCCCACCTGCACCAGCACGCCCTCTCGGCCGCCCTCGAGCGCGCCGTCGCCGCCGCCCACCACGCCCGCCAGCGCCAGTACCTCGAGGCCCTGCGCGACGCGCTCGTTGGGGCCCGCAACCCCCATTCTTCATCGCGCGACCACAGCGCCGCAGCGCCGCCCGCGCCCGTGCCGGTCGGCCAGCCGCTGCCGCTCGACCCCGACTTTTTTGCGCGGTACGCGCGGGGCGAGGCGCGCGCGTGGGAGCTGCTGGACCCGCCGAGCGGGTGGGACGCGGGGGGCCCCGCGCTGGCGACGGGGTGCCACCTGGTGTCGCAGGCGGCGCTGGCGGCGTGCGGGGCCATGGACGACGCGCTGACCGACGCCTGCGAGGGGGGCGACGACGGAGGAGCGGGGGGGGGAGGGGCGGCGGCGGCGGCGGCGGGGGGAAACGGCGGCGGCGGCGACGACGGGCGCGCCGCTGCTGTTCCTGCCGCCGCTGCCGCTGCCTCGCCCGAGGCCGACGCCGCCGCGGCCGCCGCTCTCGTCGGCGCCGTGCGCAAGATGGCCGCGCTCTTCGACGCGCTCTCGCCGCGCGGCATGGAGGGCTTTGCCGGCGCGGCCGTGGTGGCCGCCGCCCGCGCGCGCGACGAGGCGGCCGACGCCGCCGCCGCCGGCTCGCCCCACGCGCGCCGCCGCGGCGCCGCCCCCTCCGCCCCTTCGCCCGCGCCCGGCGGCGAGCACGCCGCCCGCGCCCGGGCCGCCCTCGCTCAGGCCGCCGCCGCCTCCCCGCACGCGGCCCTGCTGCGCCACAACGACCTTTGCTACTGCGCAAACCACCTCTTGCTGCTGCCGGCGCTGTACGCGCCCGCGCTGCAGCGGCGCGCGGGCGGCGAGGTGTGGTTCGGCGACGAGGCGGCGCGGCTGCGCGCGTCGGCGCGGGCCGTGCTGGACGCGGCCCTGGGGGAGCAGCGCGCGGCGCTGGCCGAGCCGCTGGCCGTGCTGCGCGACGGCGTGCGGCGAATCGGGCACGGAGGGGGAGAGGGGCCGGGCGGCGGCGGCGGCGGGGGCGGCGGCGGAGGAGGCAGCGGCGCCGGGGCCGGCGGCGGCGCCGGCGGCGCGGCGGGCCACGCCATCGCCTGCCGCAAGGCCGGCGCCCAGCTGCTCCACGCCTTTGGCCGCGCGGGCCGCCTCGCCTGGGCCACCCTCCCGCCCGCCGCCGCCCTGGACTTCTGCGCGCGCCTGGTCGCCCCCTGCTTCGACGCGCTCGCCGCCGACGTGCTATCAAAGACCGACGTCGCCGCCGACGACTGCGCCGACCTGTGCGCGCTGCTCGCGCCCCTGGCCGAGGGCGCGGCCCCGGCCCTGCTGTCCGGGGTGGACGCCCCCAGCGCCGCGCGCGGCCTGTCGGCGCCCGAGGGCGTCGACGTGCCGCGCCTGCTGGCCGACGCCGTCGCGGCGCGCGCCTTCGGCCTGCGCAAGCTGCGCGCGGCGCTCGCGTGCGTCGACGGGTCGCTGGCGTCCATCGCGCAGGGGTGGGAGCGCGGGGAGCTGGCGGCGCAGGGCCTGTCGGGCGCCGAGGTGCGGCGGCTGGTGCGCGCGCTGTTCGAGGACTCGGACTACCGGGCGCAGATGCTGCAGCGCATGGGGCTGTGACGCTCGCTCCGTTCTTGGTTCCGGGGCGGGGCGGGGGCGGGGGCGATCGGCGTCGGTTGTTTTTTCTTCGGCGCGTGGGGCCGTCGGGCGAAACGCGACACGACGGCGTCTCTATTTTTTGGCCGTTCCCCGTGAAATCATCCGTGTGACACGCGAAGTAAGCGCCCGCTACCGCCATTTGCCTCGCCACCCTCACGCAGCCGCCACCACCTCGAACCTCGCCCCGCCGCTCCTCTGCAGCCGCTCCCTCAGACTCGAACGCCTGAAGAGCGCGCCCGCCGTGAACACGCCGCCCTTGCGCCCCGTGGCCGCCTCGAGCGCCCCCCGCTCCTCGAGCAGCGTCAGCGCCGCGCCCACGAGGATGAGCGCCGTGCCCTTGTAACCCAAGTCGCCGAGCGAAACGCGCGTCCGCACCGTCTTTGTAGGCGGGCCGCCTGCGGCCGCCTCGTCCGCCGTTGCATAACCCTTGCCGACAAAGTGCACCCGCGTCGAGACCCCGTCCATCTGCTCTTCTGTCGGCCCCGACCGTGAGACCAATCCGCAGGAGAACAAGGCCGGTTGGTCCAGGAGCAACCTGCGCCCCCAGGCGCCGCCGCTCTTTGCCAGCGCGAGAAAGGCGGCGCCGCAGGCGACGGCGGCGGCGGCCCACACGGGCGACGCGCCGACTGAGAAGCGCGCTCCGAAGTACACGGGGGGCGGGGCCGTGGCGTCGCCCGCGGCCGCGCGCCTCGCGACCTCGCCCTGCGTGCGGCGCACGACCGAGGCGTCGGCGCCCGGGAACGGCAGCGTGTACGCGCCGAGGTCGCGGTCAAACGTCGGCCCCTCGCTCGGCTTGGGGGCCCTCGGCCCCGCCGGGCGCGCCGGCGGCGCCGGCAGCGCCGCGTCGCGCTCGGCGCGTGCGCGCGCCGCCGCTTTCCGCAGCGTGCCGAGTTCCGCGGCGTTCGCGACCCCCAGCACAGCGCTCTCGTACGTGGCGAAATTGATCTTGTAACCCTGCGGACCCGGCCTGACGCTTACGATGGCCTCGACGCTCGAGGCAAGGGCCGGCGGCGCAAACTGCGCCTGGGTGAATAGGGCGCCCAGGTCGGCGGGAATGCTGTCAAAGCCGCACGCCGAGGCCAAAAACACCCCCTTTTCCTCAGCGAGGGCGAAGAGCTCGTGCTCCACCCGCTCGATGAAGGCCGGCTCGCCGCAGATGTCTAGGTAGTCGCAGCCCGCGGCGACGGCCGCGCGGGCCACGGGGAGGCCGTGCAGGCGGAAGGGGCCCACGCACGCGAGGACGAGGCGGGCGCGGGAGGCCATGGCGGCGAGGGAGGCGTCATGGGACGCGTCGGCGACGAGGATTTCGATTGCAGCGATCGGGGGGGCGGCGGCGGCGGGCGAGGAAGCGGCCGCGGCGGTTGCCGCGGCTCGGACGGCGGCCTCGACTCGGGTGTGGGAGCGTCCGGCGGCGCCGATTCTCAGGCCCCCGGCGGCCGAGATGAGCGTCTGCAGGACGCGCTGCCCGGTGAACCCGCTGGCGCCCCACACGACCACGTCCAGGTCGCGCGCCATTGATCTGTCGTCGGTTTGGCGTTTGGTGTTTGGCGATGGGATCAAGCACTCAAGAACGGCCGGGGGACAAGTGTGATACGGGGTGTTCTCAAACGACGGGGATTGATCCGGGCGTGATGGTGTGATGGTCGTCGAACGGATTAGGGCGTGTTTGTCAAGGCGGCGGAGGGGCGAGAAGAGGGGCTCGAGCCTTAGGGGTCGGCGTCGGCGGTCGTGCTGGTCGGGCGGCGCGTCAATGCAGTCGCAGTTTCATGCGAGAAAAAGCGCCAAGGCGGCAAACCAAAACCACAAACACAATATCTACATCTAAACACGTCGCGATGATGCGCCGCGGCGGGACACACCGGCGGGAAGAAAAAGAGGCAGGGATTTAATCCGAGAGGCACAGGAGGAAAGAAAGAGGGGAGCGCGTCCCTCAAAGGAGGAAAAATACGTGCCGCTGCCGTCGTAGCGCCCGTGCACCTGCCTGTCTCTCTCTTTCCTTCCCCGTCTGCCCGTCCACTCCTCCTCTCGCCCCCACTTCACTTGTCCATGCCCAGCAGCTCGATCGCCTGCCCCACGTCCTTGTCCCCCCGCCCGCTGCAGTTGAGCACCACCTTGGCGCCGTCCGGCAACGTCGGCATCAGCCGCTCCAGGTAGGCCAGCGCGTGCGACGTCTCAAGCGCCGGGATGATCCCTTCCAAGCGCGACAGCCGCACAAAGGCCTCGAGCGCCTCGGCGTCGGTGGCCGAGTGGTACTCCGCGCGGCCGCTGTCCATCAGGAACGAGTGCTCGGGGCCAATGCCCGGGTAGTCGAGCCCCGCGCTGATCGAGTGCGGGTCGATCACCTGCCCCTCGTCGTCCTGCAGCAGGTAGGAGAAGCTGCCGTGCAGCACACCCGGGGTGCCCTTGGTGAGGGTGGCCGCGTGCATCCCTGTGTCGACGCCGTGCCCTCCGGCCTCGACCCCGATCAGCCGCACGGTGGGCTCGTCGACAAACTCGTTGAAGATGCCCATGGCGTTGGACCCGCCGCCGACGCAGGCGAGCACGACGTCCGGCAGGGCGCCAAAGTGCTCGAGGCACTGGGCGCGCGTCTCGCGCCCGATGACCGACTGGAAGTCGCGCACCATCATCGGGTACGGGTGGGGGCCCGCGGCCGAGCCGAGGATGTAGTGCGTCGACTCGACGTTTGTCACCCAGTCGCGAATCGCCTCGCTGGTGGCGTCCTTGAGGGTGGCCGTGCCGTAGGTCACGGCGCGCACCTCGGCGCCCATCAGGCGCATGCGGAAGACGTTGAGCGCCTGGCGCTCCATGTCCTTGCTGCCCATGTAGACGATGCACTCGAGCCCCAGGCGCGCGCACACGGTGGCCGTGGCGACGCCGTGCTGGCCCGCCCCCGTCTCTGCGATGATGCGGCGCTTGCCCATGCGCTTGCACAGGAGCGCCTGGCCCAGGGCGTTGTTGATCTTGTGCGCGCCCGTGTGGTTGAGGTCCTCGCGCTTGAGGTAGATCTCGGCGCCGCGGCCGGAACCGACGCCGCCAGGGCGGTAGCGGTCGGTCAGCCGCTCCGCGAAATAGAGCGGCGTCGCGCGGCCGACGTAATCTTTCAGGATTGCGTCGAGCTCGCGCTGGAATGCCGGGTCGGCGCGCGCCCGCGCGTACTCGGCCTGGAGCTCGTCGAGGGCCGGGATGAGGGTCTCGGGCACGAAGCGGCCGCCGAAGCGCTTGGGGCCAAAGTGGCCCTCGGGCGAGGGGCGCTGGGCGGGCGCGGCGGGCGCGGGCGCGGGCGCGGCGGCGCGCTCGGGCGCAGCGATGGCGCGCGGGCGGGCGGCCAGCGCGGCGGCGCGGCGGCAACGGCGGGCCGCGACCGGGAGGGACGCCGGCCGGGCGGCCGAGCGCGACGTCGCGCCCGAGGTCGAGAGGGGGGTGGCGACGACGGGCATCGTTGTCGCGTTTGTGTGATTGGTCCTCACGGCGCTGCTCAGGCGTTCTCAGGAGAGAAGAAGGGGAGAAGGGAGAAGGGGGGGAGAAAATGCGGCCGAAGCGAGAGAGCGGTTCTCTCTCTCGGTGCGCGGGGCGCGACGCAAAGATGGTGGCGGCTGGACACGCGTGATCGGGACAAAGACGCAATTGGTGCGTGCCGGGCGATTGGCTGAGGGAGAAAGGGGGCAAGGGGGCGGATGTTCCTCTCTCCCGGTCTGTTTTTTGCTGAGAGAATGGGCACGCGCGCGCGTGGCGCGTGGCGCGTGTGTGCTACTGTGTGGCGGATGTTGGAGGGTCGACGCGTCGTCGATGGATGGAGCGCGTGCTCCAGAGAGAGAAAACTTGTGTGTAAATGTGGTTGGCGGGAGGGGAGCGTAGATAAGGCGGGACCGTCGGCGGCGGCGGCGGGCGTGCAGAGGCGACGCGTGAGTGGCCGAGAGGCCGTTCGCCCGCCGCTCGCCCTTTCGCCGGGGCGCTATTGACCGATCGATCGATCGATCGCCCCATGGTTGGCCCCCCCCCCTTGCTCGCCACGCGCGCGAGCCCTCTCTTGTGGCCGCCACAACCGCCTCGTTCCTAACCAAGCGTGCTCGATGCTCTACCCCCTGTGGCGCTCGATCTACGGACCAGGAGAGGAAATCGCGTCGGGCGGCGGCGAGGTCAAAACACCCGCCGACGCCGCCGAGAGGAAAAGACGGCCTCAGTCGTCGATCATCATGCGCCGGCCGATCGCGCGCCTGGTCGCGGCCTTTCTGCGCGACGAGGAGACAAGCGTTCCCTTAAAGACCGCACCGCCCAAGCCAAAGGACAAGGCGCGCGGCCACGGCGCCGGCGACGCGATCACCGCCGCCCCTCCCCCCGCTGCCCCTCCTCCGCCGCCGCCGCCGCCGCCCCCCGTGCGCCTGCTGCGGCCGCTCTCGGGCGAGCCTGCCGACGCCGCCGCTGACGCCATCGCCGCCGCCCCGCGCCTGCTCCAGGGGTGCCGCCACAGCGCCGGCAGGGTCGCGGCCGCCGAGCCGCGCGCCCCGACCACCACCGCCATGACCGCCTGGCAGCGCGCGGCCCTCGTCGACCTGCGGCAGCGCGTGCAGGCGCGGCGGGCGCAGCAGGCCGCTGCCACCGCCGCCAGCGCCGCGTCGCGGGCCGCGGCCGCCTCCGCCGCCACCGCGCCGATGCCCCCCTCCGACCGCTCGTGTTACGACCCGGAGCTGTCGAGCTCTTGTTACGACCCGGAGCTGTCGACCGCCGCGGGCCGCGCGTGCGCGCGCGCGCGGCGGCAGCTGGAGCGCGAGCGCGAGCGCGAGCGCGAGGCACGCGAGGGCGCGGGCGCGATGGCAGAGTCGCTCGCGCGTGCGACGGCGGCCGCCGCGCGCGCCTGGGAGGGCGCGGAGGACGCGGGCCGGCGCGGCGGGCAGGGGGCTTGGCTCGCGGCGCAGCTGGCGCACGAGCGCGCGGTGGCCGGGAGGCTGGCGGCCGAGGAGGCGGAGGAGGAGGCGCTCGAGGAGGAGGCGGGGCGGCGGCGGGAACGGTGGGGGGCGTCGTCCTCGATGCCGGGAGAGGGAGACGGCGGCGGCGGCTGGAGCGGGGAGGCGTGGGCGGAGACGGGGGGCGGGCGGCGGCAGCAGCTGCTGCAGGGCGCCGACGACGAGATGCGCGAGTTTGACCACCGCGCCGACGCGCTGCAGAGCGAGATCCGGGCGCTGGGGGAGGGGCTGCGGAAGATCCAGACGGCCGTCCTGCTTTGAAGTTCCTTGCACGTTACACCGTTCGCACTCTTGATGGTGCGCTATCTTTTGGGAAAAAGAAAGGTTGGGCGTTCAGATCTGTACGGGGCAATGCCGGGATGCGGAACGCTCAACGGCCCGAGCACAGCAGCACGATCTCTACCGGCGTGAGCCA
>Ga0105053_10008762_pt1 | contig 13042 bp, 14 predicted proteins | sample BON01_FD_78093 | JGI IMG/M metagenome (GOLD analysis project Ga0105053, IMG submission 78093) | Freshwater microbial communities from Lake Bonney liftoff mats and glacier meltwater in Antarctica - BON-01 | ecosystem: Environmental > Aquatic > Freshwater > Ice > Glacier meltwater | place: Lake...
ATCGATAGCGGTCGAACCCGCTTCAACTGCGGCGCGATGCAGTCCCGGCAAGATATTGAAAAGACGCATACTTTTAAATCCGTCTCGATATGGACGAAGGGCGGATGGAAAGAGACGCGGGGCGTTTAGAGACCAATTTTCGGCCAAATGCCAGTCTCCGAAAGTCGGGTGGCTCCGCTAAACCCCTTTGAAACAAAAAGAAAAAAGGCACCGCCGGGGACCTCATCTCGGGTTCGCGAATGGTTTGTGGCGGAGGAGGTGGGATTCGAACCCACGGTAGACTTTCACCTACGTCGGTTTTCAAGACCGGTGCATTCAACCACTCTGCCACTCCTCCGACGCCGCTCTTCTAGCGTCGGCGAAAGGCCGCGTCTACTGAAAGAATCACTTCGCACTGCTCTTTATTTCCGGGGGGTGATTCGATAGACTCTGCGCAAAGTTCATCTTCAGATGGCGACCTAAGAGCAGTTTATGGCACGGCGGAGCTTATCACAGCCCAGTCGGTGAACCAGGGGAATTCAATGCAGGCTCAATTTTTACTCAATAAACACGCGGTTATTGCCGCAAGCCTAGCCGCATTATTGGCCCTTACGGGGTGCGAAAACATGCCAGCGCCAAGCGCCCCTAGCGGTGGTAGCGCAGCGTCGGCATCCGCATCAGCGCCTGAACGCGATGTGTCTCGTACTGATCTTTTTAACGTTACTGAAAGCGCAATCTGGGATGGGCGGCCAACTTTTGGCGGTGTTTGGGTTGCCTATGCTGGCGAAATTCAGCCTGAGCGCGTGCGCATAACCAATCGTGCCAATGGCGAAACTGTTATCGGCGCGCTATTTCGCCGCGAACGTGATACGCCGGGGCCGTCAATTCAGGTATCGGCCGATGCTGCATCGGCGCTGGGTATGGTTGCAGGCACGCCAGTGCAGCTTAGTGTAACCGCATTGCGCCGCGAGGCGGTTGAAACGCCAGCACCCGCTGAAACGCCAGCAGCTACCCCCGCAGCAACATCCCCGGCAGAATCGCCCGCTGCGCCAAGCGAAGCCCGGCCGGTAGCCCGCCCGGCAACACCTGCTGTGCCTGCTGCCCCTGCTGCGGCAGCAATTGCAGAATCACCGCTCGCAACAACCCCTGCCGAGGCCCCAGCTGGTGCGCCTTCACGCCCCTATGTGCAGGTTGGCACCTTTGCCACGCAATCCAACGCCAATGACTTGGTCACCATTCTGGGCACCAACAACGTTACCGCCGGTGTACGGCAGGTTGAGGTTGATGGCCGCACGCTTTATCGTGTGATTGCCGGTCCAGCCGAGTCGGCGGCGGCGCTCACTGCGCTGGTCGCCCGGCTTAAGGAACTCGGCTATGCCGATGTCTTTCCCATCCAATAGGTGAATGCCCATGCTCATCCGCGCCCTTGCGATTATCCTTAGCCTACTGGCCCTGCCAGCGTTGGCGCTTGATACGGCTGCGCGTGCGGCGATGGTTGTGGATTTTGATACTGGGATCGTGCTGCTCGCCAAAAACGAAGATGAGCCGTTGCCCCCGGCGTCCATGTCTAAACTGATGACCCTGAACATGGTGTTTGAGGCACTGGCCGACGGTCGCCTCACGCTTGATGAACGCCTGCCCGTGTCAGAACACGCCATGTCATATGGCGGCTCGACCATGTTCTTGAATACCCGCGATCGGGTTACTGTCGAAGACCTGATCCGAGGTGTGATTGTGCTGTCTGGCAATGACGCTTGCGTTGTATTCGCCGAGGCCCTTGCTGGCACCGAGGCTGAATTTGCCCGCCGGATGACCGAGCGCGCACAAGAATTGGGGATGCTGAACAGCACCTTCGCCAATTCCAACGGCTGGCCCGATGATAGCCAGCGCATGTCCGCGCGTGATCTGGTGTTTCTGGCCCGCAGGCTCATCAAGGAATTTCCGCAATATTACCACTATTTCGCGGAAACCGAATTTGGGTTTGATGAGCGTGCGCCGCAAAACCGCTTTAATCGCAACCCGTTGTTGGCGCTTGATATTGGAGCAGATGGTCTCAAAACGGGCCATACAGTCGAGGCGGGCTATGGGCTTGTTGGTTCGGCGATGCGTGATGGTCGCCGCGTTGTGTTTATGATCGCCGGCCTTGAATCCGCCGGTGCCCGCGAAACTGAGGCCGAGCGGCTAATGAACTGGGCCTTTCGTGAATTTACCCAACGCACCTTATTTAATGCAGGAACCCGTTTGGCCGAGGCGGAGGTTTGGATGGGCCAAGCCCCAACTGTCGGCCTTGCCCTGAGGGATGACGTGTCGCTGCTGCTGCCCTTTCAAGAAATCAACAATATCCGTGCCAATGTGCGCTATACTGGCCCCATTCCGGCGCGTGACGGTGCGCGCAACCAAATTACTGTGGGCGATGAATTGGCCGTGCTTGAAATCTCGGTGCCTGAAATTGGCGATTATAGCTTTCCGCTGGTCGCCATGGAATCAGTTGCCCCGGCAGGGTTTTTGACCCGGTTTACGGCCGCTTTTGATAATTTGAAATCTCAGGTTATGTCCGCGCTGTGAGCGGGCTTTTCATCACCTTTGAGGGTGCCGATGGTTCGGGAAAATCCACCCAAGCCCGGCTATTGGCCGAACGCCTGCGCGTGGCTGGCCATGATGTTGTGCTCACCCGCGAACCGGGCGGATCACCGGGGGCCGAGGAAATTCGCCGCCTATTGGTTGAGGGTGACCCGGCGCGCTGGTCGCCAGAAACCGAAATTTTATTGTTCAACGCCGCACGGCGTGACCATTTGGAACGCACAATTCTGCCCGCGCTGGCCAGCGACAAAATCGTCATCTCTGATAGGTTTGCTGATTCCACCCGCGTTTACCAAGGTGCAGCCCGCGCCGATTTGCGCAGCGTGGTTGATGCGCTGCACAGCCTTATCATTGGCCATGAACCCGACCTGACCTTGGTTATCGACCTTGATGCTGCTACGGGCTTGCAACGCGGCTTGGCGCGACAATCGGGGGAGGATCGGTTTGAAGAGCTCGGGCCTGATTTTCAATCCCGTCTGCGTGCAGGCTATCGTGCACTTGCGCATGAATTCCCCAATCGCGCCATTTTGGTTGATGGTAGCGGTAGCCCCGATGATGTGGCCACCCGGCTTTGGCCCTTAGTTGCAGCGCGCCTTACATGAGCGAAGATCTCGACATTCCGGAACCTGACCGCGTTCAAGGCGCACCCCATCCACGCGCGACACTGGCACTATTTGGCCAAGATATGGCCGAGGCTGCGTTTTTAGCCGCTCAATCGGGTGGGCGGCTCCACCATGCGTGGATGATCAGCGGCCCACGCGGCATTGGCAAGGCGACATTGGCGTGGCGGATTGCGCGTTTTGTGTTGGCAGGCGGGGCCGATGCCGGGCTGTTCGGCCCGCCCGAAAGCCTTGATATCGCCCCCGATCACCCAGTCGCCCGGCGCATTCTGTCACTTGGTGAGCCCGGCTTGCATTTAGCCCGCCGCGCCTATGACCCAAAATTGAAAAAACTCAAATCCGTTATCAGTGTTGATGATATCCGCGCGCTTAAATCCTTTTTCAACATGTCCGCAGCTGACGGCGGCTGGCGCGTGGCCATCGTTGATTCAGCCGATGAGATGAACACAGCCGCCGCCAATGCGTTGTTAAAAATCCTCGAAGAGCCCCCCGCCAAAACGCTAATCCTGCTGATTTGTCACCAGCCTGCGCGCCTATTGCCAACCATCCGCTCGCGTTGTCGCGTGCTACGTTGCCAACCGCTATCGGATGAAGACCTAGGCCGCGCGCTTGTGGCCGCCGGGGTTGATGCGGGCGAAGATCTCCCCGCCCTCGCCGCGCTATGCGAAGGTTCGGCGGGCGAGGCTGCGCGCCTGCTTGCCAGCGGTGGCGTGCCGCTTTATCGCAGCATCATCAGTATCCTTTCTGGCGCGCCGGGCCTGGATAGAACTGCCGCCAGTCAATTGGCCAGCGCTTGCACGGGCGCGGCGCATGCTGACACCTATGACAATACCGTACGGCTCATCCTCCTTGCACTATCGCGGCTTGCCCGCGCCGGTGCTGGCGCCGCCTTTAACGTGGTCAACGCCGCAGAAGGCGCCACCCTTGCGCGGCTATCGCCGGGTGGCGTGGCGGCGCGCGGTTGGGCTGACCTGACCCAAATGCTAGACGCCCGCCTTGCGCATGGCCGCGCCGTAAACCTTGACCCGGCGCAGTTGATCTTGGATACGTTTCTTCATATTGACGCCGAGGCGCGTCGCCGCGCTGGATAATTATGCTTGTTGATAGCCATTGCCATCTCGATTTCCCTGAATTTGACGGTGAACATGCCGCGCTAATGGCCCGTGCGCGGGCCGCAGGCGTTTCGCGCATGGTGACCATCTGCACCAAACTTAGCGCCCTGCCCAAAGTGCAAGCCATTGCCGAAGCCTACGAGAACGTGTTTTTCGCCGCCGGCATTCACCCGATGAGCGCGGTAACCGAACCCGCTGTCAGCGTTGAAGACCTGCTCGCCATCACCAGCCACCCCAAAATGGTTGGCATTGGCGAAACTGGGCTGGATTATCACTATACCGCCGACAGCGCTGCGCAACAAAAAGCAAGCCTGGTTGTGCATATAGAAGCTGCGCGGCAATCTGGCCTGCCGCTCATCATCCACGCCCGTGCTGCCGATAAAGATATGGCTGATATTCTAACTGCCGAACACCGCGCCGGGGCGTTTAGTTGCGTTATGCACTGTTTCTCCTCTGGCCCCGAACTTGCCAAGGCGGCGTTGGACCTTGGGTTTTACCTATCCATGTCCGGCATCGTCACCTTCAACAAATCCCAAGACCTTCGCGATATTTTCGCCGCCGCGCCGCTGGACCGGGTGCTTGTAGAAACTGACGCCCCCTATCTGGCCCCCATGCCGCATCGTGGCAAACGCAATGAACCTGCCTATACAGCCCATACCGCTGCTAAAGGTGCCGCGATTTTTGGCCTCAGCCTTGCGAAATTCGCCGCCGCCACTTCGGCTAATTTTGATCGACTATTCGCTAAGGCCGTAGCATGACCTTGCGCGCCACCATCCTTGGCTGTGGCTCGTCTGGTGGGGTGCCGCGCATTGGCTCTGGCTGGGGCGCATGTGACCCGGGCGAGCCTAAAAACCGCCGACGCCGCTGTGCGCTATTGGTTGAACGCATTGGCGCCAAGGGCATCACCCGCGTCCTTATCGACACCGGCCCCGACCTGCGTGAACAACTGCTATCCGCCGATGTCGCCCATTTGGATGGCGTGGTTTACACCCATCCCCATGCCGACCACGTGCATGGCGTGGATGATCTGCGCATGGTCGTTATGTCGATGGGCGCACGGCTTCCTGTCTGGGCCGACGGCCCCACCGCCGATGCGCTGGTGTCTCGTTTTGGCTATGTGTTTGTGCAGCCGGAAGGCTCAGCCTACCCGCCCATTCTGGACCTGCACCCAATTGATGGCCCTGTGTGCGTCAACGGCGCAGGCGGCGAACTCACGCTCATCCCGTTCCGTGCCAAACATGGCCGGATAGATGCGCTTGGCTTTCGCATCGGCACACTTGCCTATTTGCCCGATGTATCGGCTTTGTATGATGAAACCCGCACGGCCCTAACGGGGCTTGATACACTGATAATTGATGCCCTGCGCCGCAGCCCGCACCCAACCCATGCCCATCTGGATCAGACGCTAGAATGGATAGCCGAACTGGCCCCCAAGCAAGCGGTGCTTACCAATATGCATAACGATTTAGATTATGCGACTGTGCAAGACGAAACCCCAGCCAATGTTACCCCCGCCTATGACGGAATGGTCCTGGAAATCACGCGATGATCCTGACCTTGCTTCAAGTCGTCATGCCGGTTTTTCTGGTCATCGGCGGCGGTTATCTGGCGGCACGGTTCAAAGTTCTCAGCACCGAAACCTTTGATGGCGTCATGCGCTTCGTGCAGCAAATTGCCATCCCCTGCCTGCTGTTTCGCGCCGTCTCAACGCTTGATCTGGCGGCGGTGTTTGATTGGCGCTTGCTTGTCTCATTCTATGTTGCCGCCACAATCAGCTTTATTGCCGGCATTGTCGGCGCGCGCGTATTCTTCAACCGCCGCCCCGGCGAGGCTGTGGCCATTGGCTTTGCTGCGCTATTTTCAAACACGGTCTTGCTTGGCCTGCCCATCATGGAGCGCGCCTTTGGCACTGCCGCGCTCGCCCCCAATTTCGCAATCATCGCCATCCACGCACCGTTTTGCTACTTGTTGGGCATAAGTGTGATGGAGATTTCGCGTGCCGATGGTCGTGGTGCACCAGAGACTATTACCGCCATTGGCAATGCCATTATTCGCAACGCTATTACCGTGGCGCTGGCGCTGGGTCTTACTGTCAACCTGACGGGGGTGCATATTTGGGAGCCGCTTGCGTCATCGCTTGATATGCTGGCACGCGCGGCGTTGCCCGGCGCGCTGTTTGCCCTAGGTGGCGTGCTAATTCGCTATCGCCTACGCGCCAATCTGGCCGAAGCAGGGATGATCACCGGGATTTCGCTTATCCTGCACCCGACCATTGCCTATATCCTAGCCGGCCCAGTCTTTGACCTGCCTATCGGCTATGTCCGTTCGGCAGTGGTTACGGCGGCCATGGCGCCGGGCATCAACGCGTTTATCTTTGCCAGCATGTATGACCGTGCCAAAGATACGGTTGCCAGCGCCGTTTTGTTGGCAACAGGTGCCTCGGTTCTAACCGCATCAGCTTGGCTTTGGCTCATCGGTTAATACGCAACCACGCGCTGGCCAATAACTTGTCAGCACATCCCCAAAAAAGAAAGCGCCCCAGACAATGTCCGGGGCGCGTTGCCTTATTTAGCAGCAAATAGGCGCTAGCCTTGGCTCATCCCGCGCATGCGCTCGGAGCGGCGGCGCAGCAGTTCTACGGTAATCAGAAGAAGGATCGATATTGTTACCAACACCGTCGCCGCAGCCAAAATTGTGGGGCTGATCTGCTCACGTAGGCCGGTAAACATTTGCCATGGCAGGGTTTTCTGGCCAACCGAGCCGACGAAGATAACCACAACAACCTCATCAAACGATGTGATGAAGGCAAACAACCCGCCGGAGATAACGCCGGGCAAAATCAGTGGCATCTGCACCTTGAAGAAGGTGCGCACTGGCCCCGCGCCCATATTGGCGGCGGCACGGGTAAGCGACTTATCAAACCCAACCAGCGTGGCAGTAACAGTAATAATCACGAACGGAATGCCCAGAATGGCATGGGCCAAAACAACGCCCCAATAGGTGCCCTGAAGCCCGATCGAGCTGTAAAAGAAATACATGCCCGCGGCCGAAATGATCAGCGGCACGATCATTGGCGAAATAAGGATCGCCATAATCACGCGCCGATATGGCACATGGCTTTGGCTGAGCCCAATCGCGGCCAATGTGCCCAGTGACACTGATACAATCGTGGCAACCGGCGCAATTTTAAGCGAGTTTTGCAGCGGACGATACCAATCAGGGTTATTAAAAAAGTCATCGAAGTGCTTCAATGAATAACCAGCCGGGTCTAGCCGCAGCATCTCAGGCGTGAAGGTAAAGAAATCCTGTGCGTTAAAGGCCAGCGGAATAATCACCATGATCGGGAAGATCAGGAAGAAAAAGATCAGCCCGCAGGTTGTCAGATAGCTGTAATGCCAAATCTTCTGGCCCGTGCTTGCATAGCTTGGAAGTGCCATTCTCTACCCCAATTTCACGTTATCAATGCCGACAATCTTGTCATAGACCCAGTACAGGATCAGCACAGCGACCAGCAGAATGGCCCCCAGCGCCCCAACAAGGCCCCAGTTCCCCGCACCTGACCACTGATAGGCGATCCGGTTGGAGATGAAAGAGCCCGTAGGTCCGCCAACAAGTTCCGGCGTAATATAGTAACCAACCGACAGGATGAAGACCAAGATTGCGCCAGCACCAATGCCCGGAATAGATTGCGGGAAATAGACGCGCCAGAAGGCAGTCCAATCCGTAGCACCAAGGCTTTTGGCGGCACGAACATAGGTTGGCGGAATGGTTTTCATCACCGAATACAGCGGCAAAATCATAAAGGGCAGTAGGATATGCGTCATCGCAATCACCACGCCCAGCTTGTTATTGATCATCTGAAACCGGTTGTCATCAGCCAAGATGCCAATACCCACCATTATATCGTTGATCACACCTTGTTCTTGCAACAACACCTTCCAAGCCGAGGTTCGCACCAGAAGTGACGTCCAAAACGGCAGCAGCACCAAAATAAGCAGAAGGTTAGAATGCCGCGCCTTTAGGTTTGATAGCAAAAATGCGATTGGATAGCCCAGTAGCAAGGTGCAAAAGCAAATCAAGATACTCACCCACGCCGTGCGGCCAAACAACATCAGATGCAGGCTTTCGTTTTTGGGGCGGTTTTCGATTTGGCCAGACACCATGGTTTTATCTATCGCGGCTAAATAATAGCCTGCGGTATAGCGGCCCGAATAGGCCAGAATGGCACGCCACATAGTGGGGTCGATCCATTCTTCGTCAATCTCTTCAAACCGAACGCGGAAAGGCCCGTCGGTTTCGACATTCCAGTCTTCAACATCACGGCCTGCTTTACGAAACAGCGTGGTGATCCCGGAATATTCAAAATTCAATCGGCGGCCCAGAATGGTATGTGATTTAGATTCAAGGGCGGCCTGAAGGTCGATAGCAAGGGCTGTAAACACAGCCTCGGGCGGTGATTCATTGCTGGTTGAATCCCATTCTTGTAGGGCTTCAATTGTAAGGGGCAATGTATCTTGCACAATATCATTTTCGACCGAGCGCATTAGCATTTGCCCAATGGGCAGCACAAATCCGATGAGCACGAAGGCCAGTAGCGGCATAATCAACATCAATGCGCGCAATTTCTGGCGGCGCAAGGCGCGGGCCAAACTTACCTTTAGCAGCGTGCCATCTGCGGCCCGCATTGGTCCGGTTGTGGAAGCGTCACTCATCGCTGAAATACCCTGTTATTATTTTTGATTTTTTTGTGGGTAAGACGGGGCCATGCGGCCCCGTCTTGTTGTCAGTTGCCAGAATTACTGGGCAAGCCAGGCTTGGAATTTCGCGTCCATTTCGTCGCGATAATCAGCCCACCAAAGGTAGTTGGTGACAAAGGCACCATCCATGTTCTCTGGGTTGGTCGGCATATGTGGTGCCATCGGGATACCCAAAGTGGCGTGGTTGCCAACCAGCGGAGCCGATGACGCACGCGCCGGGCCGTAGCTGATATAGGCAGCTTGGTCAGCAAGGCGCTGGGTGTCGGTTGCGAAATAGAGGTAATCCATCACGCGTGCCAGACGGTCATCGGGCAGACCCGTTGGGACAATCCAACCGTCAAGGTCAAGCATCTGATTACCCCAAGCCATGCCAATTGGCTGGTTCTGCTCGGCAATTACCGAAAACAGACGACCGTTATAAGTCGAACCCATGAAGATTTCGCCATCGGCCAACAGTTGTGGTGTTTCTGCGCCGGCAGTCCACCAAATAGTCATATCCTTGATGGTGTCGAGCTTGGCAAATGCACGCTCTAAACCTTCGTCGGTTTCCAGCATGTCATAGACATCTTCTATAGCAACGCCATCACAGATCAGCGCCCATTCCATGTTGCCAATCGGACGTTTTTCCAACGAGCGGCGGCCAGGATAGGTGTCCATGTCGAACACATCGCAAGCGCCAGTCGGTGCAGCGGCACCTTCAGGCACCATGTCAGTGCGATACCCGAATGTGGTCGAGAACACGATTTGCGGAATGTAGCAAACCGAGACCAGTGTTTCACCAAAGTCTTCGGTCGCTGTGCTGCCGTCGGCACCGGGGGCGAGCATGGAATCAAAGTCGATTTCCATGGCCAGGCCTTCGTCGCACAGACGCATTCCATCGGCAGCAATCACGTCGACCAGATCCCAAGTGATGTTTCCGGCTTCGTTCATTGCGCGCAGCTTAGCTACAGCCTCGCCCGAGCTTTCGTCATTGAGAATCGCAATGCCCGTATTGGCAATATAGGGGTCGTGGTATGCAGCTTGTTGGCTGGCCGAATAGGCACCACCCCAAGATACGATCGTCATTTCACCCGACATATGCGCTGCGGCATTTGCTGCACCAGCCAGCGCGATTGCGCTTGTGGCACCAATAATCATTTTAGTTAGCGTCATTAAGCTTCTCCCTTTTCATTACCCTAGTTAATTAATGTTCGCACCGTGGGCCACGGCGACGAATCATTCTTAATCGCGCGCTATGCGTCAAGCGCGCGGCAATCCTCAGTCAGCCAGGAAATTGTCATTTCGGCACCCTCATGAAGGGCGTCTGTCCCAGCAGAATTGGGCACCTTAACGATGAATTGATCATCACCAGCCACTGCCATGCGGCAGCGGATATGGTCGCCTAAATAAATTCTCTCCAGCACTTTAGCCTGCATCGCGTTCTGGCCCTTGCCGTCCAGTTGCACCCGTTCGGGGCGGATAGACAACATCGTGCGGCTGCCAACGGCACCACAATTAATGGCCAATGCGCTCACTTTCTGACCATTGTCCAGTTCGACAGTGGCTTTATCGCCGCTTACCTCAACGACCTTACCGAGCAGCTTGTTATTCTCGCCAATGAACTGCGCTACAAACGCATTGGTTGGGCGTTCATATAGGTCATCCGGCGGGGCCAGTTGTTGAATGCGGCCATCGTCAAACACGGCGACGCGGTCTGACATCGTCAGCGCTTCTGATTGGTCATGCGTTACATAAACCACCGTTACGCCAAGGCGTTCGTGGATATGTTTAATTTCATATTGCATATGCTCGCGAAGCTGTTTGTCGAGCGCGCCAAGCGGCTCATCCATCAGCACAAGCTGGGCATCAAACACCAACGCGCGGGCCAGCGCGATACGCTGTTGTTGCCCGCCTGATAGCTGCGCCGGGCGTCGCCCGCCGAAATCGCCCATTTGCACCATATCAAGTGCGTTGGCGACTTTGGCCTCACGGTCGGATCGTGACATCCTGCGCACTTCCAAGGGGAAGGACAGGTTTTCAGCCACGGTCATATGCGGGAAAAGCGCGTAATTCTGGAACACCATCCCAATGCCGCGCTTATGCGGGGGGATGTTGTTGATCGAATTACCTTCCAACAAAATTTGTCCTGATGTGGCGGTTTCAAATCCGGCCAGCATCATCAGGCATGTGGTTTTGCCCGAACCTGACGGCCCAAGCATTGTCACAAATTCGCCTTTGGCGATATGCAGGTTCAGATCTTTTACGACCAAAACCTCGCCGTCATAGCTTTTCTGCACGTGGTCAAACGCGACAAACGCGTCCGATGATTGATCTAAAGCCAACCCGTCTCTCCCTGATAGCCCGGCTTTTCGCCGTGTTTGGGGCAGACTAACAAAAGCGGGGGGCGTGACGCAAGCCTTTACGAAATATGCGGCGATATTAGGTGGAATACGCCAAAAATGGGCCGAATCAGGCCAAACAGCGCCTATTCTGATCTCGCTCACGCCAATCACGCATCAATCGCGCGGCAATCACGCGGCAGCTAATTATGCCACAGCGCAATTTTATTGCTGTGCCGAACCCTAAGGCTTTTTGCCCGATTCCGGTTTAGCGCCCATCGCGTGCGGCTGTGCATTAGGTAAATTTGCATCCGCGGTCTTTGCACTTAGCGCTGGCCGGTCAATAACCGACGCAATGCCATCCTCCATTGAAATCCGCAGATATTCACCCAGTTTTTTGAGTGCAGGTAATTGCACGGCAATGCCAAGAATTGAAACAACCGCTTGGTTCACAACGGCCTTCTCACCGCCACCCCGCCGCCATTACCGCCCCCATATTCTCGCCGCCAAGGCTCGAAATCTGGTGGATTTTGATTGAGGAAATCTTCTCGGTAAGCTTGAGCATTTCTGCAATAATCGCTGGCGGGGCCTGCAAGCTTGCGAACGCTATGCGCATTTCAACGATAGATTGCGACAGTGAGTTTTCTGCCTCAGCCTGCGCCCGGCGGCCCTCAGCTTCTGCCAATAGGTCGGTCTTTTTGGCCTCAGCCCGCGCAAGGTCAGCCGAAGCGCGCGCGGCTTACTTCTTCAGATTTTTGCGCGATGATAATCTGGCGGTCTTGTTCGGCGACTTCTAATTCGCGGTCACGCGTAATGCGCGCCCTTTCCACGGTCCGGGTTGAATCTTCGCGGCGGCTGGCAATTTCAACCTCTTGCGCAGCGCGTAGGCTTGAAATACTCCGCCGCTGGCCAAACCGGGCCGAATGTACCGCCGCGCTTTCGCTTTTGGGCATGAGGCGCGCCATAAACCCGCCAAAGCGGCGCGTAAAACCCAGCGCCACAACCCCGTCAGCGGCATAGAAACGAACAATGGCAATGTTGCGCCCAGCACCCTCAGCGCAATAGTCTGTAAAATCAGCCCGGAAAGGCCAAAGCCGACCAATATAGCGGCCAACCATATTTAAAACGGGGTCTTGCCCAGCCCGAGCCATGACAAAGCGCCGCGGCCTGCATCGGCCGCGAGGGGGCTACCCGCATCCACTGAAAGCCCGCCATCCAGCCCCAGCGCCAAATCTGCGTCAAGCTCAGCGCCGAAGTCAAAATCCGAATCAAGATCAACCGAATCACCAAGTAATGACCGGACGACAAGCATCAAGATCAGCTCTAAGCCAAGCAAAGCCAGCAACAATATCAATGCAAACGTAAACGGCACAAATGCGGGCGCTAAAAATACCGAAAACAGCCACGCCTCCATTCCTTCACCGCAAAAATAAGGGACCAAATTGTAAAATTTTCAAGACGTATAAACCTAAATTCCGTCTGCCTACAGGCGAGCGATCAGGTTTTTGCTATCGCATACAGTCAAGATTGCTATGATTGAAAAAACCCCTTGTGTCCACCCACCTGCCCCGGATAAACCCGCCAGCGGAGAGGTGGCCGAGTGGTCGAAGGCACGCCCCTGCTAAGGGCGCAGGCGGGAAACCGTCTCGAGGGTTCGAATCCCTTCCTCTCCGCCA
>Ga0105053_10008765_pt1 | contig 13039 bp, 7 predicted proteins | sample BON01_FD_78093 | JGI IMG/M metagenome (GOLD analysis project Ga0105053, IMG submission 78093) | Freshwater microbial communities from Lake Bonney liftoff mats and glacier meltwater in Antarctica - BON-01 | ecosystem: Environmental > Aquatic > Freshwater > Ice > Glacier meltwater | place: Lake...
TGGTGGTGGGGGGGGGGGTGGGGGGGTTGGGGGTGTGTGGTGGGGTTGGGGGGGGGGGGGGGGTGGGGGGGTGTCGACGCTGCGACCCTGTGGCCGCGTTACGCGCCGGCCATTCTTACTCCCTACTCGCGTGTTTCCCCTTTTAGGCTTCAGCCAGTCTATTTGCGAACCGCCGCCGGCCGCCGCGCGGGCACCTGTCATGAGTTCGAATCGCGTTTCTAGATTCATGTCGCCAACATTATTTTCAGCTTTTGCTTAGTCGCGTGGATTCGCATTCTTGCTCTCTGCTCTCGGTGTTCCCCTTCTGGGCTCCCGCCAGTCTATTTGCTAACCGCGCAATAGTCTTGAGTTAGAATCGCGATTCCAGATTCGTTTTCCGAAATGATTTCAACTGCCAATCAGCGCGCTGTTTCTTCGTCGCGTTGATCGCATTCTGACTCGACTCTGTGCTCTCCTGTTTCCCCTTTTAGGTATCAGCCAGTCTATTTGCGAACCGCGCCCTCCCCGCACGCGTTAGAATCGCGTTTCCAGATTCGTTTTCCGAAATTAGTTTCAGCTGTTTCTTAGTCTCGTGGATTCGCATTCTTACTCCCTACTCTCCCTACTCTCGTGTTTCCCCTTTTAGGTATCAGCCAGTCTATTTGCGAACCGCGCCCGCCGCCGCAGGGGCACATGTCATGAGTTTGAATCGCGTTTTCAGATTAATTTTCCCAACATCATTTTGTTGCTTGGTCGCGTGGATTCGCATGCTGACTCTCTGCTCTTGTGTTTCCCCTTTTAGGATTCAGCCAGTCTATTTGCGAACCGCCGCCGCCGCGCGGGGAGACTTCTCCGCCACCGCCGCCGCCATTAAAGATGGACACACCACGCCGCAAGGCCAAAATTCAACGCGACGAAATCCAACGGTGCGCCGCGGAGGCGACGGCTTTACTCGTAGAAGCGGCGCAGCGCCGCGCGAAAACCAAACTGGGCGCGAAGCCCAAACTCGGCGCGTCTGACTTTGGGGACGAGCGGATCTTGGCGGGAACCAAAAAGGCGGGAAACGAGGCGGGAATCTACGCGGGAAGAGAGACGCGGAGCTTGGCGGGAACCGAAAGGGCAGGAAACGAGGCGGGAATGTACGCGGGAAGAGAGGCGCAGAGCTCGGCGGGAAGCAAAGAGGCGGGAAACGAGGCGGGAATCTACGCGGGAAAAGAGGCGCGGCGCTTGGCGGGAACCTTGGCGGGAACCGAAGAGGCGGGAAAATACGTGACAACATACGCGGGAGAGGAGGCTAGAAAAAGGGCGGGAACCGCAGGAATCTCTCTGCGGAGATTGAGCCGGGACGACCTCGGGTTAACGGGTAACGCCTCGGCCTCCCCTCGCGCCAATACCGCGCGGGGGGCACCGCGAGCCTCGTCATCGCTCTATGCGGCCGTTTCGGTTCCGTCGGTTTCGTCGGCGCGTGCGTCCGTGTCTGCGTCCTCAATTCGCGGTGGTGTCTCCTCTGTCCACGGCACCATGGACTATGCGGCCGTTTTGGTTTCGTCGGTTTCGTCGGCGCGTGCGTCCGTGTCAGCTTCATCAATCCGAGTTAACCCTGTGTCTGCGTCCTCAATTCGCGGTGGCGTCTCGTCGGTCAACGGCACCATGGACGCTCTGGGGTTAGCCCGGGGTGGGAGAGCTACCGCCGTGCGCAGCGGTGCGCGGCACGGCGAGGGGACAGCGAGCGCTCCCGCTTGTAGGAGTAGAGGAGATACGGCGGGGGGGGGACTTAGTAGGGATATAAGTAGTAGTAATGGGAATGGGAATGGGCGCCCGGGGGGGGATATAAGTAGTACTAGTAATAATGGGAGTGGCCGCATGGCGCGCTGGCGTGTGCTAGCGCCGTTGGGGGCGGGGGAGGAGCAGGCGACAGTCCATCCGGCCTCGCCGCGCGCGATCGAGCTCGCGCGCGCACTCGAGGCGCTGAGTCAGTAATCCGTTACAGGGAGTAGCAGCCGCGTCTAGTGGAACACACACACACGCTGGTGGGAAGGGCAGGCGTCTAGCCTGGCGCTGTCCCGCGCGCCCGTCTGCGGGGTGTGGAGGCTACCGGAGGAGAGCCGTAGAGATACCTGCGGGACTCCGTGACGTAATTATAGCTCAACGCCGCAGGGGTTGTAGCTTGTGTCGTGTTTGTGTCAATAGGGTAATAATTGGGTGCTAGCGCCGTTGGAGGCGGGGGAGGAGCAGGCGATAATCCACCCGGCCTCCCCATGTGCGATCGAGCTCGCGCGCGCACTCGAGGCGCTGAGTCAGTAATCAGTGGATATACGTTTGCAAGGGTAGAGGGTTCAGGGTTAACCCGAGTCAGTAATCAGTGGCTGTACGTGTATGGCACTCAAGGCGCTGAGTCAGTAATCAGTGGCTGTACGAGTGTGGCATTGATGATGATGATACGTTTACCCCTACGAAACACCTAACACCCCCTCCCCACCGCAGCAGCCGGCATTGCAGTATGGTGTGTGCTGTATCGGCGTTGAGGCTACATGGCGATTGAGCTCGCGCGCGCACTCGAGGCGCTGAGTCAGTAATCAGTGGCTGTACGTGTGCACGGGTAGCCAGCAGGGCGGTACTAGAAAGGGCAGCATCTCAGCAGCTACACTCAATAGGTTCCGACCCCTTTTTGGTGTGCACCTACGACAACTGAGCCAAGTGTCAGGCACGTGTTTAGTGTAGCTGCTGAGATGTTGCCCTTTGTAGTGCCGCCCTGCTTACTACTCTTGCACAGTGCTGCTGAGATGTTTGCCCTTTATAGTGCCGCCCTGCTGACTACCCTTGTACAGTACGAGTATGATGTGTGCTGTATCGGCGTTGGGGCCACATGGCGATCAAGCTCGCGCGCGCACTCGAGGCGCTGAGTCAGTAGTTATAGCTCAACGCCGCAGGGGTTGTAGCTTGTCTCGTGTTAGGGTTAAGGTTAAGGGTTGACCCGCGGGACCACGTGCCCGGGCATCTCCTCTTCTCCCCAGGAGAGGAGACGCTTGAGGAGGTGTCGTTGTCCATCAGTTTTATTGCACGCCACTGAAATAACAGGGCCGTGCTAAACGAACGAGTTTCGCAGACTATAGTGCTGTCGTGACTCGTTCACATAGCCCCCAAAGCCTGCGTCACTTCGTAATGCAGGGTTTGCTGCCCTCTGTGGTGGTGCTGGGATATGGCTTCTCCTTTGCCCATGTGTGGCTTTGTGAGTGTTGAAACTTAGAAGGGCGGGTTCCCCACTAGGCCACCATCAGCGCTGTTGGTGGCCTAGTGGGAAGACGCCCACCTACTGGCTCACAACAAAACAGGAGTCCTCACCAAAGAGACTACTGGGTGCGATCACCCAAACTGCCCGCCGCGATCGACTCGCGCCGGGTTTACGTCCCCCATGGGATTCGAACCTCAGCGCTGATGGTGGCCTGGTGGGGAACCCGCCCTACTAGGTTTCGACGTACACCAGTTCGAATCCCATATGAGACGTACGCTCGTGCGAGTCGTTCGCGGCGGGCTGTTTGGGTGATCGCACCCAGTAGTGTCTCCCCGGTGAGGACTCCAGTTTTGTCGAAACCTAGAAGGGCGGGTTCCCCACTAGGCCACCATCAGCGCTGTTGGTGGCCTAGTGGGGAGACGCCCACCTGGCTCACAACAGTGAGGACCTTTGATTGATTGATTGACACGCGTGTATACACGCGCACGAAACGAATCGCGAAAGCGTTAGCGTAAGCTTTGCGCGACTTGCCAAATATGTTTGCGCGCGCTTATTTCGCTTTCGCAGGTAGAATAAGGGCGCAAAACTTCACTGCCGATATAAAATAAAACGCGTCAGGTGTATAATGTCTTCATCCGGCGGGAGGAGAGAAAGAAAGAGACCCGGGCTCGTGGTACATCCTACAAAAAACTATCTTACATATACAAAATCAGTCACGCACAATCGATCGATATCAGAGATCTTATTCATCACATGCATGCGCAGCACAGAGCCCAGAGCCGCACACGGGCAGGCGGGCTAATTTGCACTGGATTTTTGGTTGCATTTCCAGCGCTGCACTGGAATGTGCACCGGAATTTTGCTTGCGCTGCACTGGAAAACAGCTGCTCTAGAACACATTCGCTACTTCTTTTCTCGCCACTTCCACAACAAGCCACCCTCCCTAATGCGCCGCCACATGTGCAATATATCATCTCTGCTTTTTGGCAAATAATAAAACTACAACCCGTCTGTGCCAAATAACACACGGCGACACACGAGAGAGAGACATGGACGAAAGATGGGGCACTTACGTTTATTTTATCTTTACTACTATATGCCCCGACGTTGATTGATTGTGATTGATTGACTAAAAAAATATATACATATATGCTTAATTATTAAACTAACTATAATTGTAATGTTATAATAAAAAAATACGTGCTCATGGCCACACACGTACACGTGAGTCCGCGCGGCGAGCACAGCGAGCACGCTACGTAGGGGCGTCTTGGCGTCGTCCTCCCCCGCGTCCGCGCGTGCGCTTCGTCGAGACGCCACAAGTAGATGGCCCCGGCCCGCCCATGTCCCCGTACGTCGCAATAACGCATCTCACACGACGCATCACGCGTCACCCGCAATCGTGATCGTTCCTACCTCCCCCCCCACCCCCCCCTGACTCTCCACCTCTATCTATCTCTATCACGCTATAGCGTGTATACGGTACGGCGCGCGCGTCCCTGTCCCCACGTCTTCGCCTCCTCTGCCTTCGTCCCGTCGCGAACGTCGCCGTCGCAGTGACGCAGGTCATGTGGCTTTTCGCCGGCAGCCGGAAGTCGGCAGCGCGGTTTAACCCCCTATTATTTTGCTGGGGGTGGGGGAACACAAACACAAGCATTGTTTCCTGTTTGAGACTGATGAGAGGCACGGCAGTGGCAGTGGAAGTGAATGTATGTGGTTCACATATATGTGTGATGTCGTCGTGCTGTGCTGTCGTGTAGTAGTGTGTTGAGTATGTCGAGAATAATATGATATGATATTGATATTGATATATGTGGATGTGATACCATATATATGTATATATATATGAATATGATTCAATAAATAATTTTTAATATATGAAATTATATATGATTATATATGTGTAGCTATGTTAGGCTATGTACGTCGTATGCCGATCAATATCAATATATCGTCTGTGACACGCCGGGGCTCTGGCGTGGCGCCGCGGGCCTGTGTGCGCGCGCGTGCTGGTGCCGCCCAATCTTTACATACTATAATTATTTATCTATAATAATGTTACATACATCTACATACATAATCAAAAAGGTCCTCACACAAAGCCGGACTACCACACTCACACTGACCGCCACAACAGGCCACAGGCCACATGGCGGTCACAGGACAGGTCACATGCCACAGGGGTAACCACCAGGTACATGTAAATATATGCGCAATGATGCATTCAATGACAACGTACACCGCACAATGACACTATCTAACTGAGCAAGGGCAAAGACAAAGCCATATCAAATAGCACACATGGGCAAATACAAATAGGCATGGAACTCTCTGGCTTGCTCTTCTGAAAGCGCAACCAACCGCCGCCCGCCGTCCGGTCGTCGGTCGATCTCTATCTCTATACTCTGCGGCGCCTGCTGCCGCCGCTCGCTGATTGCCCCACACGGCCCGCGGCCGTGTGTCGCAACGCAACAGCAGGAATGCCGCATGACCCTCCGCTCTTCCCTACGGCGAGCGCCGCTGAAGCAGCGTGCCCGATCTCGCATTCCCCCGCCGCGGCAGGCAATACTTGTTGCCTGCCGCTTTGATTCGCCCCTCCACCCACCCGTAGAACGTCAAGCCCGCCCGCTTCGGCACGCCAACCCTCAATGGCCGGCTGCGAAGCGCGTGCGCAGCGGCCCGGCGGCGCACAGCGCGCCGTTCTCAGGCACGCCGTACTGTAGTCAGGCACAGTCGAGAGCCTGTGCTGCGACGCGGTCAGCGCGCGGCGGCTTGGGCCGCGCGGGTTAGGGTTAAAGCACCTCTCGCCTGATCAAATATCGCGACATCACTTAGTAGAGACATCGACGAGGTGCTTGAATTCCACCGTTATCGGGAGAGGTGCTTTTAGGGTTGAGCCGAGCCCGGCCCACCTATTTCTCGGCGAGCGAGCGGAAGTACTGCGCGCCGGTGGTGCCCTCGACGTAGTGGCAGCGCTTGGCCGTCTGCCAGGCGGCGGTGAGGATGGGCCGGCCGTCGTAGTTGTAGAGCCCCTTGGGCTCCAGGAAGGCCTTGAGGTGCTTGGTCGCCTCGACCGCCTTGTAGCACGGCGCGTTGGAGAAGACGTGGTGGAAGACGTGCGTCGAGCCAATGTGGTGATGCATCCAGTCGTGGAAGCCAAAGCACTCGGCGTAGGGCCGGTCGATGGTCGAGAGCGCGCCCTTGACCCACGACCACTCGTCGTCGCCGTAGTGCGCAATGTCCTCGCGCGTGTGCTGCAGCCAGGTGTAGAGCACCAGCCAGCCGTTGCAGACCAGGTAGGCCGGCACGTAGAGCAGCGCGATCGCCGCGCTGCCGTGGGTGCGGCCTGCGGCGAACAGCCCGGCGATGGCGAGCGCGACGCCAAACGACGAGGCGGCGATGCGCAGGCGCCACGAGGGCGGGAAGAGGGCCGAGGTCGGGCGGAAGTGGTCCATGACGGTGGTCACCTCCTTGCCGCCGTGCGCGCGGCGGCCGCCCGTGGCGTTGGTGATGAGGTAGACCTGAAAAAAACAACACATACAGCAACGGCCGAGTGAGTCACACCACTCGACTGGGTGGCAATTGCACACGGTGGGCTAACGCACCGGCCACCCGACGGCGAGGTGCGCGAAGAGCTGGAAGGCGGCGAAGGCGTCGTCGCCGATGGCGGCGTGCATTTTGTGATAGTTGAGACCGAGCATGTCGTGGAGGTCGTCCCACGTATCGGGGTTATGCGACTCGCCCTCCATCATGTGGTTGGTCTTGGCGTGGTGCTTGCCGTGCGAAAACTGCCACGAGAAGTAGGGCACCATCAGGGCCGAGTGGAGCACCCAGCCGACGGCGTCGTTCACCCGCTGCGAGGCGGTGAAGCCGCCGTGGCCGCACTCGTGGGCGAGCACCCACAAGCCGGTGAACGCCGACCCCTGCCAGTAGGCGTAGGCCGCCCAGCCCAGATAGTCGACCGCGCGCAGCTCGGTCGTGCGGAGCGTCGCGAGTGCGAGCGCCGCGAACGTCGCGACGATCACGAGGTCGCGGGCGAGCTCGGAGAGGGCCGTTACGTACGAGTGCTCGAAGCACTCGGCCGGGAGCGCAGCGCGAATCTCCTTCTTCGTCGGCAAGTTCTCGGACGGCGTGTCCAGGGCGCACTTGGCCTTCACCTTGGCGGCCGCCGGCGGCACGTTGCGCCGCGTCACGCCCGAGCGGTCGGCCGGCTTGGACGCGGAGTGGACCACCGCCGAATCCGCCTCGTCACTGGCGCGTCCTCCCTTGCCCATGGTTTGCAAATGCCCAGTTTGCTGGCCAGGGCTCGACTTGTTGCGAGCGAAAACGCGTTCGTCGCTGGAGCTAGAATCTAAATCCCAGTCCGAGACCCAGAATCCCAGTTTCGTCAACGCATATATAAACGCGAAGCGCTCCTATGAATTCGGATAAACTACCATGAATCACCGTTCTATTTTTTTTAATATAAATGGTTAATAGAAGAAGCGACACCGACTTAGGCAACACGCAAAGCGCGCCGCACGGTGGAGAGAGAGCGACTCCGTTCTATTTTTTTTTTTAAATGGTTAATAGAAGAAGCGACTAACCTGTAACGGTCAAGCAATACTTCATTATATCTTGAAATAGACCAGCTGAATTCATATAGCCATTTGCTATCGGCGGGCTATTAACGCCACAGGAAGGAAGTCGTTCATCATGCGCCCAGCACGGCCGAAACCTGAGACGCCGCCGCCGCTGCCCATTCCCCCGCTCCCGGTTCACCAGCTCACCGCGCCGGAGCCGAGCACCGATTCGGTGTCACCGGCCGCGGCCGCAGCGGCCCACCTGTCGCGCTCCACGAGTCTGCGCCTTCCGGGCGCTGGCAGCCTCGCATCGCGTACCGCGCATTCGGGCGCCAACAACCCTCGCTTGGCCATCCGCCTTCCGCTCGAGTCGCCCGTCCGCGTTCCCCCGCCCCCGGTTCACCAGCACACCGCGCCGGAGCCGAGCGCCCATTCGGTGTCATCAGTCGCGGCCGCAGCGGCCCGCCTGCCGCGCTCCGCGAGCCTGCGCCTTCCGGGCGCCGGTAGCCTTGCAGCCTCCTTGCATTCGAACAACCCTCGGGTGACCATCCGCCCCCCGCCGCCGCGTGCTTCGCCGGTGCGGCCGCCACCGCAGCTGCGCCGCACGTCGGGCTTCCTCGAGGCTATGGAGCAGCTCCAGGAGGGCGAGTCGAGCTGCTCAACGCAGCTCGAGTCCATGATGCAACAGCTGGACGCGGGCACGGCCTGGGGCGCCGCCGCCGCCCCGGCCCCCGACGCACGCCGCACGGGCGGGTGGGCGCAGCTGACGGAACGCTACGCCGGCTCCATCGCCTTTCTGCGCGACACCTGCGCCCCGTCGTCGGCAGCTTCCGCGTCGAGCTGCAAGGAGGGAGAAGGCGTGCGGAGCGGTGCCACTTCGTCGTCGTCGTCGTCCGCGAGCGGGCGTATTGGGAGCGGCGTCTGTCCGCGAGCAGAGCAGGTGTAGGCCTCGGGGTTAACCCGACCTAGGGCCGACGCCAGAGGGAAGGAGCCGCGCCGTAAATAAATAAAGAAATACCACCTCCTAGAGACGGGAGTCTAGCTGCGAGGGAGGGTGCCTCACCACCTACGGACAAAGCTGGAGGGATGAAGCCGCGTTCTAAATGAAGAAACAAATACTACCTCCAGGTCTTTATATCTAGCGATCTATCTATCTATATCTGTATCTATATCCATGTCTATGTCCATAACTATAACTTTATCCAGAGACGGTAGGTTCGAGACGAGACTATAGGCCCTCACGCCGCTGAAGCTTTCTATATATATATCTATATCTAAAGCTATATCTATATCGATATCTAGAGACTGTATTGTGGAGACGAGACTCTCGGCTCTCACGCCGCTGAAGCTGTCTATCTATATCGAGTTGAACCCTAACCCCTACGAATGGCAAATTGGACGTGCCTACACAGCATTACATCTAATTAGTATCATACCTTTTTATTGGTAGGTGCTGCGCCCAGACGCTGGCCCCAATGGAAGCGTCCCGCTCCGAAGAGCACGATCGCTCAAGCTGCCGCCAGTCAGCGGCGGGTCGATCGACAGCAACAGGGGCGACAGCCCCGGTGCTGGCGGCGGTGGCGGCGGCGCGCCAAGGTGAGGACAGCCCCCACTCCCTTGGCCTTTACACGATTTTGCTATGACCAATATTGTATATTAAATGGCAAAACCGGGGGGGCGGGAGCAAATCATATGCTACGAATTATTGATTTCACAATATAACCGGGGGGTTAGCCCGCCAACCACTCACACCCGTAGCGCACATCGCACCCCCCTCCCTTCTTATGTTCTTCATCGAAGGCGAGGACAGACCGTCACTGGCCAACTTGTCTATGTGGTCAGGTTACGGATGAAGTCTCGAGACATTCTGAAGTGGCTACAATAGAGTAATAGTAGAATACAGACTACGATCTTATAAATAAATACATATATAAAATGATACCTTGGCACAATTCCCCCCTCTCGTGTCTTGTTTTCAAGGGGCCGAGGGATGCTGGGCGAGCGGCGCAAGGCAATGTCGGACCGATCGCTGCTGCGTCCAAGGTCGATCGGCAGCGGCGCGCCCATTGGCCATGCCGTCGCCAGCCCGCTGGGCGAGGCTGCATGCGCGGACGCTAGCGCGGCGGCGGCGAGGACTCCGGAATCTGGCGGCTCTACTTTTGGAGCCTCTGGAGGGGATAAAGGAGATACCGGAGGGGGCGGCCGAAAAGGAGATACCGAAGGGGGTGAACATGCCCTTGGGGGCGGCCGACGAGATATCGGAGGGGGTGTGGAAGATACCGCAGGGGCTGAACGTGTGGGAGATACCGGAGGGTGGGGTCGAGGGAAAGATACCGACGGCCCAGTTACGTCTCCGGTCGTCCGCCCGGCGAGGGGCGGCCTACCCACTACGGACGGGCCGGTTGTTCTGAGCCGAGAAGACGGTGATTCAGACGGCGATCTGCTTGCGGCGAGGCCAGCACGGTCGGAACAGATGATGACTCTAGGTTTATGTTTACCCCTACGACGAGACCCCACTGGCGACAGCGGACATGGGCATGGAGTGCCACACAGCACACAGCCTGCAGAGCAACCGCAAACAAACACACACGGCACGGTTCGGCGAACTTCTGCCTTGGCACAAAGGGAGCAACCACAAACACACACACATGACACGGTTCGGCAAACATCTGCCATTCCACAAAGGCGGGGTGCGTCCGGTAGCCCAGACAGCGTGAAAGGCCACGATTTATCTCTCGGGCAGGATGTGGCCGACGACGACGCGTGTGCATCGGAAGAAGGGTCCCCTCCCCACTACAACAGCCCACACGCACGGCAGGCACACGACCCAACCCCACGCGCCCAAACATGCAGTCCAAGCGATCCATCGGTAAAACAGACCGACGGCTCCCCCTTCCTTCAAAAGCACCCTCCGGTACACTCTCCTGCCCCCCCCACCGGTATCGTTTCTGGCCCGGCGACGAATACCGCAGGGGGGGTTCGCGCGCGCAAGTCGGTATTACAGCGCCATGGCAGCGGGGCCGCACCTTCCCTGCAGCGGCGAATGCAGGCCGCCTCTGCTATACATTGCGCATCCCCTACCACTGGACGCTCGGGCTCGGCCAAGGTAAGCATGATGTATTCTTACACGGTTTATATATAAGGGCACCCATGACAAAATAACAATGTATACATATACATACATCCATTCATACATATATAACAAAACTACTGTCTGCTCATCCTTGGGCCACGAGCTCGAGGGGGATAGGGCTGATGTATCCGTTAGTGATGCGTATGGTGGAGTATCTATAACCAACTATCTGGATACATACATACACACATATATACATATATACACCATACATGCATGCATATATTCATACATATATGCATACATACATACATACATACATACATACATACATATATAGTATAACTTCTGTCTGCTTGTCCTCAGGCCCCGAGCTCGTGGGGGATAGGGCTGACGGCACCGTTAGCGATTCGTACGGTGGGGCACCTATAACTAACTATCTGAATAGATACATACATGCATACATACATATATACTATAACAACTGTCTGCTCGTCTTTAGAATAAGAGCTCCAGGGGGATAGGGCTGATGTCGCCACTGGAGATGCGTTCGGTGGGGGCAACTATAGAAAAATAACAATATTTACAAATACATACTTACATTCATACATATTTACATGTATAGATATATACCTAGATATATATGATATACCAAAGCCTGTCCGTCCGTAGGCCAAGAGCTTGAGGGGGATGGGGCTGATGTCTCCGTTAGTAATGCGTACGGTGAGGCACCTATGACAAAATAACAATGTACACATATACATACATACATCCATTCATACATACATAACACAACTACTGTCTGCTCGTCAGTCCTCGAGCTCGAGAGGGATAGGGCTGATGTCTCCGTTGGAGATGCGTATGGTGGGGCAGTTATAACTGAATATCTGAACATATACATAAATACATATATGCATACATACATAAATACATATATACTATAACTACTGTCTGCTCATTCTTAGGCCACAAGCTCGAGGGGGATAGGGCTGATGTCGCCACTGGAGATGCGTATGGTGGGGCACCTATAGCCAACTATCTGAATACAAACATACATACATACATACATATATACATATATAACAAAACTGATGTCTGCTCGTCCTTAGGCCAAGAGTTCAAGGGGGATGGGGCTGATGTCACCGTTAGCGATGCGTTCGGTGGGGCTCCTATGACTAACCATCTGCATACATACATAAATACATACATACATAAATAACAAACTACGGCCTGCTCATCTTTAGGATAAGCGTTCAACGGGGATGGGGCTGATGTCGCCGTTAATGATGCGTATGGTGGGACACCTACAACTAACTATCTGAATACATACATACATACATACATACATACATATATACTATAACTACTGTCTGCTCGTCCTTAGGCCACGAGCTCGAGGGGGATAGGGCTGATGTCTCCATTAGTGATGCGTTCGGTGGGGCACCTGTAACTAACTATCTGAATACATCCATCCATCCATCCATCCATCCATCCATACACACTATGACTACTGTCTGCTCGTCCCTAGGCCACGAGCTCGAGGGGGATAGGGCTGATGTCGCCACTGGAGATGCGTTCGGTGGGGCACCACCTGTCGCCGATCGAACGGCTGCGGTCGTTTTGGGACGAGGAGGCACGCCAACGCTTCATAGAGGTGACTACCATTAACAATATACATAGGAATACACATATTACTACTATTACTACTACTACTACTACTACTACTGCTACTACTACTACTACTACTAGTAATTATAATAAAGAACACTACCAACAATAATGCAAGGCTTGAACAGAGAAGATATAAATTGTTCTTGGCGACTGCGGTCGTTTTGGGACGAAGAGGCACGGCAACGCTTCATAGAGGTAAACATATCAACAAGTCACATACACAAACACAAGACAAGAGGGTTAAGGATTAACCCTGTGTGTGTGCGCACGCACGCACGCACACACACACACGCAAGCTTGCACGCACGCACGCACGCACGCACGCACACACGCACGCACACGGACACACACACACACACACACACACACAAGCACGCACGCACGCACGCACGCACGCACGCACGCACACACGCACGCACACGCACACGCACACACACACACACGCAAGCACGCACGCACGCACACACGCACGCACGCACGCACACACACACACACACACACACACACGCACACACACACACA
>Ga0105053_10008771_pt1 | contig 13032 bp, 10 predicted proteins | sample BON01_FD_78093 | JGI IMG/M metagenome (GOLD analysis project Ga0105053, IMG submission 78093) | Freshwater microbial communities from Lake Bonney liftoff mats and glacier meltwater in Antarctica - BON-01 | ecosystem: Environmental > Aquatic > Freshwater > Ice > Glacier meltwater | place: Lake...
GACTCTGTCTCCAAGGCAGACAGACACTTGGAGTGACTCTGTCTCCAAGGCAGACAGACACTTGGAGTGACTCTGTCTCCAAGGCAGACAGACACTTGGAGTGACTCTGTCTCATGCAGTCTAGTGACTCTGTCTCATGCAAGAGGAGTCACTAGACTCAGTCTAATGCGCTCTCCCCTGCCGTGCGTCCAAGAGGGAGGGGGTGCAGAGTGAGGCAGGGAGCACACGAAGCAGCAGCGCAACAAGCAGTGCAACAGGCAGTGCAACAAGCAGTGCAACAAGCAGTGCACAACTAGTGCACATTGCAAACAAGTCGTGCAGTGCAACAACTAGTGCACAAGAAGCAGAGCACAAGAAGCACCACACGACACGGACAAGGGAGGAGGTGCTTGCAGTATGCAGGATGCCTAGTGCTTGGAGCATGCACCATCCACCCTGCCGTTGCAGCATCCACCCTCCGCCCTGCCCATCCGCCCTGCCGCACATTCACGTCATTACGCACACAAAGAGAATAAAGGGAGAGGCACAGTACTTGGCATAGAGGCGATAGGAGGAAGCAGCGTAGGCGCGCCGCGACGCTTCGGTGGAGGCGTAGTCATCTTCTTGGATAGCCTCCAGTGCCTCGTCGAAGAGGTCTTGCGCCTCGACAAGCCGGCCTTGCTGCGCCAGCAACGAGGCTAGGCGTGCTCCGCAATCTGCAAACCCCACCCCTGCGAGTGCGTGGCGTGTCACGTGTCGAAGCAATACGTCGCTGTCAAAGCAATACGTCGCAACGCATATGTCGATACCCATAACCACACGGTCCTATGTCCGTGTCCCGTGTCACGCGGTGGTGCGATGCAAGGCTAGTGATGCAAGGCAAGTGACAAGAGACCACAAGTCCTATCCGTCAATCTCTACGTCGCAAGTCGTATCCGTCAATCTCTACGTCGCAAGCCCATCTAGTGTCACACACATGACATACGTGTCACACACATCACACACATGTGACAGACATGAGACACATGTGACAGACATGACATAGATGTGACAGACATGACATAGACCTGACAAGTGTGAGGTCACGACTAATGCACATGTGGCACCTCACGACTAATGTACATGTGGCACCTCTAATGTACATGTGGCACCTCACGCATTGCTGCCTGTCAACTTGGAGGTCAGCCTATCGACTAGGAGCTTGCGCATGGCTTATCACCTCGGAGGTTGCCAAGCTTATCGAGGCTATCAACTAGGAGGTTGCCAAGCCATGTGCAATCATACCTCACATCCACGTCACTTCAAGGTTGCCAAGCCATGTGCGATACAACCTCACATCCACGTCACTAAACATCCACGTCACCGAACATGCACTACCTCACGTGCAACTCATCTAGTCCACTCATCTAGTTCACTCATTGGCGCGCGGCGGCGGAGGGCTTGTGCCAGGGACTTCAGGCGTACGCGCCACTCGGATTACCTCCAACGCCATGCGCCATCACACCACACAAAAACAGCAAAAAAACACAATTGGTGGCACATGGCTAGGGCACACGTGTAGTGCCCTACAAACAATACCACATGCATCTCGATATACCCACATACCAGATGCATCTCGATATACCCAGATGCATCTCGATATACCCACATGCACACGCGGCACTACACTACGCTCTTTCACTCATAAAGCATCTCGATATACCCACATGCACACGCGGCACTACACGCGATGCGCCTGCGCCTCACGTACGCTGCCTCTACACCTATGGCACACCAGGAGGCACTTGCACTAGTGCCTGGTGTGCACATGAATGATGCAACATTTGACTTGACATGCAACACTTAATGATCATTGCTTCATTGATGCAACATTTGACTTGACATGCAACACTGAATGACTTGACATGCAACACTGAATGAAGCAACCCTTCATTTGACTTGCAAACAATGATGCAACAAACAAGGATGCAACACTTGACTTGACATGCCAACTCTTTTCATCCTCCTCTCTTCACTTGCATTTCCCTCTCCTCAAACACACACACGCGCACGCACACACGCACACACCAGCACACATACACACACACACACGCACACACACACACACACACGCATACACTCCTACACACACTGAGACACCATGAGGATTGGAGGAGATGAGGAGGTCAAAATAGACGACAGCACGGTGAAAGCAGGATTTCTTGTGTAGCAGACAGGCCGAGTGGTATAGCGATGGCGGGTGCGTAGGCTGCAGAGCGAGAGCGAGGCCCAGGTGGTCTAGAGCACCAGTCTCATCGCCAGAGTGCATCGCCTCCATCCCCAAATTGTAGCGCGCCTGCAGGTGGGAGGGATTCAAAGCGACAGCAGCAAGCCACTGCTCGACGGCCATACTCTTGTACACCGCCAAGTCTCGCTGGGTGCTGCCCGGCATGACAGGCGAGGGTGTATAAGTTGCAGGCGACGGTGCATCGTCGGCACCAGCAAGGAGGCAGCCAAAATTATAGCGCAAGTCAGCATCGTGCGGTGCCATTGTCAGCACTCGCTGCCATTCCACGATCGCCTCCTCTATCTCGCCCTCATGAAACAGGACTTCAGCCAGCGACGTGAGCGCCTCGAGTTCGTGGGGCATCAAGGCGAGAGCACGGCGGTAGGAGGCAAGGGCCAAGGGGACGTCAAAGAGGGCACCATGGCCTCCGGCAAACAAATGGCCGCGGGCAATGTAGGCATCAGCGTTTGAGGGATCCATGCCAAGGGCCTTGTCTATCAGCATTCCTGCCTCCTCTAGGCGAGCAAACCCCGCGGACCCTGCAGCATCCGATGCCCTCCCCGTACTCCCGCTCACAACACTTTCACTTGCGCCGCCATCACCAACGCCACGCGGCACACGCTTGCATGCCTGTGCCTGTGCCTGTGCCTGTGCCTCTGCTTGCCCTTCCGGCAGAGGCACAGCATCATCACGCGCATCATCAGGCGAAAGGGCAGCTAAAGAGGCAGGCGAGGGTGGCGGCCTGGCGCGTGCCCACGCAAGCAAGTCTTTGTCCTCTGCTGCTTGCTCTGGTGCGGTGCTACCTAGAGCGTCTGGGTCAGCGGATGTCAAGGTAAGGACACGGGCAAGTGACACTAGATTGCGGGGGTCGGAAGGATCGAGGAGGACAGCACGGCGATACTCTTGCTCGGCACCTCCCAAGTTATCGAGCGCCTCATGCATCCTGGCGTGCTCGCGTCGAACAAGTGCATCCTCGGGCTTTTTTTCGACAGCTTGGAGCATCAAGGGGAGGAGGTGTTTTTCAAGGTCGCGACCTAGCTCTGGCAAGACTCGCGTCATACACACCAGCGCCGCCCCGTGCCCTGGCTCGAGTGCAAGGACTTGATGGAGAAGGCGCTCGGCTCGGAGCTCATCGAGTCCGGTGGCAAACAGCAGCCACCCCAGCTTGGCCAGCACGTCTAGATCATTTGGATGCTGGTGCGCAGCCTGCTCGAGCACCTCTATTGCTTCCTGCATCATCTCTGGCTGGCCGTCTTGGACGAGAAAGAGAGCCAGGTTGTAGTACAGCGCACCGTCTGCCTCACCGCTCGTGTCGCACTCGCGCAGCGCCACACGCAAGACATCTATGGCCTCTGTTAGTCGTCCTTGCTCTTGCAGCAGCACAGCCAGGAGTGTGAAGGTGGAGGCAGAAGGGATAAGGGCAAGGGCACCGCGGTATCGCGCCTCTGCCTCCGACCACTCGCCCGCCTCCTCTGCCGTCAGTCCCAGCGAGGTCAGGATCTTGCTGCGTGCCTCCTGAGTGCTAGGCCCCATAGCACGCCCCAAAGACTTGCCCACCCTGTTAAGCTCACCACCCAAGTGCACAGGCGTGTGGACGTCAAATGGAGGAAGCGCATCAAGGGAGCTGAGGGCCTTGAGCAGACTGCGGCGGCTTGCCGTAAAGTCATGACGAACCTCCCGCTCCATATTGCCCTGCGTCATGAGTGTACCCGTGTGCTGTGGGTGCATGCGCAGGGCCATGTCGAGCATAGCCTGTGCGATGCCCACACGGTCGCCGATGCCAGCCGGTTGGCTTGCTGCTGGTGCGTCGCCTTGCGTCCTGCCTCCACCCTTCACCTCTGTATGTGCAACCGTTTGCGGGGGTTGTAATGCAAGCTCGAGTGAGGAAAGGTGCAGTTTGGCGAGAGCATGCCAGGAGTGTGCATCGGACGGCAGTAGCATGAGGGCATAGCGATACATGTCATGAGCCAGCCCACGCCGCGTCATTCGCTGCCGCTCGTCTGCCGACATGCCCTGCCCATCTAGCACCATGGCGCGAAAGACATCGTCTGTGCCTTGCCGCGGGAGCGCGTGAATGGCGCACTCTTGTGAAGGTGCAGGCAAGCGCACCACCTCCCGTGCTCCATCAGCTCCTGTCTCGTGGTCGCATGTGCAGCTTCGACACACTGCTCCTGATGGCTCTGACGGAGTCGGTACAGGCGGGGATGGCTCCTCAGGGAAGAGAACGGAAGCGTGGAGGAGTGCGGCAGCATGTGCCTTGATTGCCTGGAGATTAGTAGGGTCCGCACGCACACAGGCTAGATGTGCCTGGTCGCCAGGATCCAGCGCCTCTCGATCCAGTAGCGTCTGCCGTAATTGCGCAAGCTGTCTCTCCTCAGCAAGACAGACAGTCTCACCCAACGAACGCATCACAGCAGCATCGTCCAAATCGTTATCCTCTACGAGCGCCTCGCGTCCCCTCCCTCCCCGCAACCCCAAGCACACCACATCTTGAAAAAGGTGTGCGTGTGCCATGTGCTGCCGGCCACTGTAAAACTTAGAACATATGCGAATATCCACAGTGTTCGTCCATTGCTCGTGTACTTGACCTGCTTGCAAGACACGTGCATGACGCTGTGTTAACAGGCTTGCTCGGCCAGCGCGTGATCGGCAGGGAGACATGTATCACAGAGCAATGAAAATGCAACATGATCACGCGCCGCATCCGCCAATGCTCTGCTTAATCATTAAAAAAGCATGGAACACACGGGGGGCCAGGCTGGAATTGGCTGAAAGTATTGCAGCAAAACCCCCTTCCCATGATTCAATCCAATACTCACACACCAATTCCTGCGCGTTGCGGGTCAACGCCTTGCCGAATAAGGCCGCTGAGAAGTGGACTGAGCAAAAGCGATGCTACGGAAAAGTGAAGGAAAAATCGAATTGTCCGTGTGCCCTGTGGCCTGAAGCGCATCACTTGAGGGCTCCACGTGAAGAGATTATATAAAGTCTATTAAAGAGTTTGACATTCCGTTTTATTTCCCGCGCTTTCGTTACAATTCGAGTCTATTTGTTTATTTCCCCAGCCCAGCCAAAACCACAAACCAGCCTGGGGGGTGGGAGTCACTCAAAACCACTAGTAAGGATTTTCGGGATTCATAACAACAACCAAACCCCCCATAAAAGCTCAAAGCTCAAAACTTTGATCGCAACCAACCCAACCTTGATCGCACTATCTTGACGAACACTCCGTGCTTGGAGGACACATGGCCGTGTGGCGCCTTACCTACCCTGGCGGGGGGCCACCGTTATTATACCGTGCCGCTCCGTTCCGTGGTAGTCAGGGAGACTCGATTGTTAGGACCTGTTAGCGAGAGGATGCAGGCCAGCCCACGAACATATTGAACTGTTTTTGTCCACTGCGGGTCGGCCATTGTATGTCTGCAACGGCCCATGACAGTTTCTTGGGTCTTAAGTGATTAATTGGGTGCTCTCTATACGATTAGTCAAGTGATTCATTTGGGTATTCGTCACCCAAGAAAGAAAGAATGGAAAAATCGCGTGCCTTCATAACATGCATGTTCGCATCCGTCTCTCTGACCCGCGTGGCCTTGTGGAAGCACGTCCCAACGCTCGCACCGGTGCGTTCACGAGTGCCACTTGAGACCTATTTTGTGAGTCGCAGTGCTCTTCGGCCAGGGACGACGTGGTCTGGCGACGAAGGGGGGCCAAGGTGGGCGTGCGCCATCGGCCAGCCGACATACTGCTTGCACGACATAGGGCGACGGCGGCCACGCCTAGCACGATGACAATCTTGCAGACTCGTCGATGCAGCCAGCAAAGTCCGATGATCCGGATTCTTGCGAAGTCGCAGCAGCAAAGACAAGCGACAGCGAAAGCGACACGTCCGGTGCCATTGCCCGGGTGCTTGCACTGAATGCCGCTTTGATGTCCGCGTGCCTTGCCCCTGCTTGCGCATTCCTTGCCCTTACTTGCACATGCCCTGCCGTGCCCGTTTGTCTGGCAAGACCACCAGGCAGGTTGACGCAGGCGCTCGCCAGTAGCGCGATGGACCAGAAACAAGCTCGCTTTGTCTGCGGTGAGTTGTCCTCCCGAATAGTCTTACTGTATCAAGGTGGGTTAGTGTGCACAAGTATGTCATAGAGCGAAAAGGGCATTAGCACAAGATGCCCGCGTGGTGCTCTAGAGGTGGATTTCGCAGACCTGCATAACATAAATCAAGACGCAGTGAGCCCACAGAGATGCTAGTAAAGAAACTGGAGTACTCCAGTTTCTTTGTGAGAGTCAAAATATTTTTTTTGGTTGATGCATGGAATCCCTCTCTAAATCCATATCAATATTAGGGAGAGTGTATTGATCCAAAAATGAGGGCAGTGTATTGAAACAAAATTTGAGGAGCACCCAGGGCTGGCATCTTATTTTCCTGTGTGAATTTGCTTTGTGTTTCTGAAATCAAACGTAGAGGAGATTGAGTCAAATGTTGTAGTACTCCATCTGGAGTACGACTGGAGCAAAGTCGCTAGTCCATCTGGAGCAGTAAGAAAATGACTTCTCAGAACCTTTGGCCCCGAATTAATTTTATTAATAGATCAATTATTTAAAACCGCGCAAAGCGTGGTTTCAAATATCCGGGTTTTTTGTGGGGCGCTAGCCGCGAAATTTGGACTCAGAAAACGTAACATTAGTAGCACGTCAGAGAGAGAATTTCCAGATTTTTTGGTGATTTTCTGGTTGCTCAACTCCCTCCAAAGAGGTGTTTAAGTACACAAGAATTCACTCGCTTCTTTGTCAATGGCGTCGTCGCAGCGTCGAGCCACGCGCTCTGACGTGTCCTTTCAAACAAAGTAGTCTGAGTGCTTGGTCACTGTTGAGTTGACACCCCACACATACATAACTTTGAGGGAGACTCTGTTTTTTGTTTGCTCTCCACCGTCACGGTCACGCCGAGTCATGACTCGGATTATACAGAAGCGCTTCTCTTAAACGGTTTCTGTTAAACTCCACACAGAGCCGACGTCGGACGAGTACGATTCTTTGCATTCATACATCGGAGTGCATTCGCACCTGGCAGTCTTCGACTCTACTACTTCGACTCTAGCAGGACAAAGTGGACCTTCGGCTCAGGATTCTTAACCAGAGGTTTAGAAGGAGGCGCAAAGAAATGGCGTGGAAACGGAGAAGAATAGAAACATATCTAGTGCTTGTGATAGTCCGCCCGCCCCTATGAATCATGTTAAAATATTTAAGGGCTGGCCCCCCCGAGATGTCCCTTTGAAATTGGTACAACTGTGGTACAAAACATTTCCACCCGACCATGCTGGTCGGGTGGAAATGAAAAACCCAACTAGATTGAGTAATGAAACCAGTACCGCATGATCGTGTGCGGAGGATCAAATTCTGGAGAACGAAATCTCCGGAACAGGATTTTGAATATTTGTACTGAACGATAGGCAAAATACTTTTCAGAAATGAATTTACCAGTAAGGGAGCATAAATGATTGTTTGGGTCAGGCGTTATGTTATGTGTGTTGACGTACGTTGTTTCTTATAAACTGTTTTGAAATTGATTTGGAGTTGTGCGATTTGTATCTAAAGAAGTTTGGTTTGACAAAGGTTTCGTTATTTGACATTTTCTTCATTTGCTTTTTCTATGTTGAAACTCGCAAAGTTTCCACCTCCATACGGGAAGGGTTCACGTTTTACTACACAAGCCATGTCATGAACAGGTGCATTCCGCACGTTCATCGTGCACGGCCCCTGAACGGGTTCGAAAACGGTCCGAATTTGGCTGAAAATAGAATAGAATACGTTTTGCTGATAACCTGCGATGGAGATTCCATCTTTTTCTCAGCGAACCGGGCTCGACCCGTTTCGTAAAAGTTACCATTAAATGGGTTTACGAAATGGAATATCCTTAGGAATAAGGACAAAGCATATCAGAATCGGGAATAAATTTCAATGTGTGGAGGGGGTAACCTCAGCAAGACGAGCAAGAAACAATGAGATCGAAAGACACCGAGTTTGCAGCTATCAAGCTCCGCAGATGCCCAGTGGAGGGGGGGGCGAAAGTGGTTCATTCTGTTTGGACATATTGCGCTAAGCACTCGGGTTTCAATTTTCGCAGCGGCGCTGGCTCGTTGCGGACGGTCAGGGTGGGCAAGCTTTTGTTCAGAAAGTGCCGACAGGCCCATGACAATAATTTGGAGGTACTACAACACATCATTCTTTACCTCTCGATGAGACGGCCTCAAAGTACCGGTAATCCCGGTCACGCTGGGGCCGAATTTTTTGAAATTCCGTATTTCCAAGAATTCTGTCTTTCAAGACCGAGACATTTTTCCAAAAATCGACCAAAAATCATCAAAAAAACTTTGCGGGGTGCACCCCCTCCTTACGGGCCTGCGCCCCTCCCACCCACCAAGGTGGGTGCTAAAAGTCTGGCTGCAGTGGTGCTTGCTCACCATGACCGTGTGCATAGCCATTGTGTTGTTGTGATCACTGAGTATTAGAGTTTGCACCACCAATGAATTGATAGACAAAACAAGAAACTTGAAATCAAATACATCACACAATGATTAATAAGTAGATTTTGCATGAAAAAAATGCGCCGCAGGCCAGATTTTTTTGATGAAACAAAATGCGCCGCAGGCAAGACTTATGAAATAAAATGCGCTGCAGGCCGATTTTTTTGACTGAATTTTTTTGACTCTGTCCTATTGATATAACATGTAATTCATTTTTCACAAATCACAGCTCAGAATCTTCTTCTTCAATCAATTAATTCTTTAATTTATTAATTAACCTTGGGCCGGCCCAGAGTATATTGGTTTGTCTGACTGATCTGGAATACAAGTGGAGAACAGTCAATCGCTGAAACACGACACCAACAGCTAGTGAGAGAAGAACAAAAATAGCTGGTGATTATCATCGTATGATGATGGAACAGGGAACAGGAGGCACGTCCGACTATGGGTGCTGCAATGGTCGCCTGCAGCAGGGCGATGACCAGAGGGGCTGTGTTGCCCATTGGGTGTCTTCCTGCTGTCTGCTCTGTTTTGCCCATAGGGTATCTTCCTGCTCGCAACTGTGCTCGAACCGCCGGACGTCGGTATAGAGTGGCCAGCAGTAATGGTTCATGAGACGGATTTCGATGGATCTTTCGGGGCGAGCAGAGATGGTGTCAGCGGCCATGGGCGAGCTCAGTAGAGCAGGTGTAGTCGCCAGTGGCAAGATGTTTGCGGAAACGGTCGAATTCGAGGAATGGGATAACTTGATCGACGATCAACGATAAGACTTTATGTCTGCAGCCTCAAGTATCGAGGGGCAGATGGGCACGGAGGCCCACGCCAAGGGTTTGGCTTGAAAAAGGGGGGTCGAATGGGAGTCGTTCAAGTTGGATCTTTTGGAACAAGAAAAAATTGTGTCAGCGGCCATTGGCGAGCTCAAGCAGATAGGCCCGGAGGCTCACACCAAGGTTTTGGCTTCGAAAAGGGGGTTCAAGTGAGAGTCGTTGGATCTTTCGGAACGAAACGAGATGATGGCCATGGGCCAGCTCGGCTTGCCTACTTTCGCTGCAGAAAGGAGACTCGACCGTGACTTGGATGCGTTGAGTCCATCGCCGGCACGAGAAGGGTTGATCAGCAAGGCCCACAGTGAGCGGGCACACATGGGTCACATGAAGCAACGAACTGAAGCAACTGAAGCCTGTGCCCGGAAAATTGTACAGTCTGGAGGCAGAGATTGGGACTCTATATGGACCCTGACACAAGAATCATGCCATGATGAAACAGAGACTGTTTGTCAGAACTGCTACGTTGGGGGATCAGGGCCCCGATCACAAAAAGATGCCTTCCATAATCTTTTGACTGGGGTGGTGCGTCACTGGATGGGAGAAGACTACTGGGGTGATTGGACGGTGGACCAAAAGAAATGTAACCAATTCGCGCCGTCCCCCGACATCGACGGATTTACACACATTCAACAGCCATTGCAAGCCAGAGAATTGAAAACATGTAGTATGGCCACCACAAAATTGTGATTGTCGAAGATTGTGACGCCATTCCTGGTCTTCGAAGAACACCGGGACCCCAACACGGTGATTACTTTGGCAGATAATCGAGGCGATACACTCGCTGTCTCACTGCTCGAGTTGTTGTGCCACACGCGCTTGCGTTTCAAAAAGAAGGAAGCCGTACAACTCAACATCAAGAACGACGGCTTGCCCAAAACCTTTGCAAGGGGGTGCTAAGTGGCCATCCTCCTCTTGTCACGTTGATGGTCTCTCCGTGAATCTAGTCTTCCTCTAGAGTTTTTAATTTCAGTCCTGAATTTTTCCGCTGCTGCCTGTTGTGGATGATTTGTTTTAAGGGTGGACCTGAACCCTCGGATGTGTGTCTTGTGAATGTCAAATTGAAATATTTCAGCAAACTATGTTTTGGTACCAGTAAATTTCATATTGAAACGAAATATTGGAAAACATTCCTGAAGTTTTCATCTATTGATTTCAGCGGGCAAAGGCGATGTAAACATGAGTTGCAGGTGTCCATTCAATTTCAGTCATTTCTGCTGTAGTAAAATCGCCCAGATCAACGTTTGCATGTGATGTTGAAATCCCACATTTACAATCCTGAGACAGTTGTACGAATAGCCCAGCTGTCCGAGCGACGAAATGCTGACCCGAAAGTTTTGCGTTCGATTCGAGCATGCAGCCCGAAAATGTATGCGCGCATACCTTTTATTTTTTTTAATGCAACGATAATTTTTTTGTGGAAACGATGACAAAAAGAAACTCAAGATGCCGTACGTACGGCCAGTATTACCTGTGACTCAAACAAGGATCCTGCGGATACAGAGACCAGCGCTCTGTCGTTTCAGCTGTTGTAATATTACGGTTTCCAGAAATCACCCAAAAAGTTGATTAAGTAGCACCTATTGATGGGATTTCTACCCCGGTGATATCTTTTAGGTAGATTTGTACCATGAGACGATGGTTACTGGCTTCGATCTAGGGTCGGCACCCTTTTCCTTGGGAATGAAATGTTCTTTTATACTCATACGACAAACCCTTTGTTTTAGTCGTTCGAGATCAGGCTTCGATTCACGGTGGGAACCGTGTATTTTTGTCAAAAATATTGCTAATGGATTTTGTTTTTTGTTTTGCGATTGAAAATTCTCGGAGAAACACCGGATCGTTCGAAACGATTAGTAGTAGTACAAATTCCAGAAGTTACTGTTTAATGAGAATGCAGAACATAAACATTGAACAGCTTTTCGTTGGCACTGTGACAAATTCGAAATGAGGGGGACTTGTTTGGAAGCTAAGCTCAAAAATCGATACAGTAAAAAGTTGTATCCAACTCTTGGTAATTGTACTATGATACAGAGTGTACGTTCACAAGGAAGGGATTTCAGAAATTTCTCGAAATTCGAAGGAACGAAAAAGTTTTACTGTGGACATAGTGCCAAAAAGTGCATAAAATACTCATTTGACTGCAGAGACCATCTGAAAAAACCGCGCAATTTATGGTTTCCGACCTCCAATCGCCTCGGAACCTGGCTCATTCTCTCCGTAACGACCTGGTCTAGACAATACTACGTCTCAATTTTTGTCTCAAGTTCCCCTCCTCATTTACTGACTTACTACCGCTTGTCATACTATTTTAACTAGAAAGGACAAAACAAAGTACTAGGAGCGATGGTACAGGAGAAGGTTACGTCAGACCATGGTTGAGACATCATACTGGTCTAGACCAGGTCGGTCCGGAGGGGATGAAACAGGGTTGGAGGCAATTGGAGGTTTGCAACATAAACGGCGCGCCCTCAACACCCGGCTATCTTCTGGCACCTCTGCACTAACTTCATCCAGGTCACGAAATGCACCTGGTAGAATGATACGGTCGGATTTGTTTTGGTACTGGAATAGACGAAAAGTCAAACACACCTATCGGGAAAAGAACCTTCATGATGATTGGTTTGGAGGGTTCAGGTCCACCCTCAAGTGGATGATCTGTTTTGAATAGGGCTGTGTATTCTGCTCGACGAATGTGTAGCAAATCCACATGCCTCACACAGGACTTCGCTCGCGTGCGTGCGCGCGCTTGCTCATGCACGCGCGCTCTCTCTTTCAAGAAAGGCAAAGCAGACTCGGATAGGCCAGAGACAGGACGGCCTAGGGGGAACGCAAAGGCGTTTCACGAAACGCAGCCTGCCCCCCTCGGGCAACGAGACACTCTTTGATGATTTGCAACATTGTGAGGGGAACCAACCCCCTGATGACTTATTTTTAAAATAGCTATTGTTTTAGCACGCAGACGTGTAGAGGGCGCCAGCCTGCACGATGCTTGCACTACACGCGGCGACAAGTGCCATACCATTCGCACGTGCGGCCTTGCACACGCGTTCGTGCAATAAGCGCATGATACGACGTTAAAGGTTGTGCTCAAAACGCTTCGACAAGGACACAAGACACTAGCGGCGACACTTGTGGTGCAATTGCACGAAGATCACCGATGATGAGTGACTGATCCTTCCCACGAGATCTTGGAGGTACCCTTGGAACGCAGTGACCAAGGCTCGACAGGCGGGTGCAAGCCCTCGACACAGATGGTGAACAACCTGCCAATGCTTCCAAAGAGCCCTCATCACACAAGCACGATTGATGACCCCACATTTTTTTTTTAATTTAAGAGTGTTTATTAAGGAGTAACCTCAGCAAGAGGAGCAAGAAACATTAAGATCGAAAGACACCCAGTTCGCAGCTGTTGAGCTCCCCAAATGTCTAGAGGGGC
>Ga0105053_10008772_pt1 | contig 13032 bp, 11 predicted proteins | sample BON01_FD_78093 | JGI IMG/M metagenome (GOLD analysis project Ga0105053, IMG submission 78093) | Freshwater microbial communities from Lake Bonney liftoff mats and glacier meltwater in Antarctica - BON-01 | ecosystem: Environmental > Aquatic > Freshwater > Ice > Glacier meltwater | place: Lake...
AAGCCGAGCCTTTCATGGTTCAAGCCTTTAAGACTATTATGGGTGATCGCCTGCTGCTTCCTTGTGCAGAAGATTCCAAGAAAAAGAAGAAGGATGTTGTGGTTCAGGCCATCAATCTGATGAATAACTATGCCATGGATCGCGAGGGAAGATTTCATGTACTGAAGGAGCTCATGTGCCTTTTTAAGAACACAGACCTGTGCGTAGATGTGAAGAAAGAGTTCGTGATCAGTATGATGGATGTTTTTGTAGACGTCTTGGTAAACGACCAGGACTGGCACAATGAACTTCATCAGTGGTTACGCGCTGACGCGAGCGCGCTGATGGACTTTTTGTATCACACTCAACCCGGAGCTTTTCACGCCAGCGGCTTGGTTCAAATTTGGTGGAGGTCAAGACGCAAGCCCAAGTCCCCTCCGCTGGGCGATCGTGAGACGACAACTTGATTGAAACCTAACTAGAATCGGTTGAAAACTATGCCCCCGGAATCAACAAAAAATGTACTCCAATAAACGGATTTGATGTCTGTCGCGGTGCCTTTTCCAGACCCCACTTTTCAACAAGTTTTGGGTTCGGACGTTGGTAACGCTTATCAAGCGCCGTCGAGGTCTTTAAATAGACTTGGGTCGATGGAAGACGTAGACGAGGAGTCTCGTCGACTTATTACCGAATTGACCTCGATACAAAATACGCTCAAACCCGGGTCTGCTGAGCGCGAGCAACGAGAAGACGCGATTTTCAAACGTTTGTACCAGCTGGCTGAAATTATCAAGCATGACCACAGCCACGACCCCCGTATGCGAGAGATGTTCTTTTTGATCACAGAACAAGTTATACCTGCCCCGGCTCCTGAAGTGGAGCAGCTACCAGTGTATGCCGACGAGTACAAACTCTTCACGCGAACGCAACCCCAGCCCAAAGTGCAAATTTTCTTGGAGCAGATGGCCCTGGACCTCAAAACCATGACACCGGACGAAGTGCGGGAGAACTTGTCGGACCCTTCTCGAGACGGACAGAAGGAAATTTTAAACTCCTTCATGGGACGGTGCAACCGAGAGAACTGGATGAAAGACGGGGCCGATCACACGTGCAAGAATTGCTGGGACGAGGTTATGCAGCGGGTGTTTCTCATGGCCGCCGAGATGCTGACCCTGGAGATGAAAAAGCGAGCCGAACAAATTATACAAATGACCAAACACGGTCACCTCACAACAGAAGACGCTCGAGAACTGGCCAAGTTTATATCCAAGGTGATGAAGAAGACAGAGCATCTTTTGGAAACGTCGGAAAAGCGAAAGAAAACCAAAAAAGAGTGGATCTTTCTGGTGGAGTCGATTTTCCGCCTCATGGTAAACCTGATCAACGAAGTCATGATGCGATATTTCAAAATGCTCAAGGTGAAAGCCGCGGTGAGAAACAGTCAGACCATTAACGATCTAATTGAATAAGCTTCAATCAGATCAGGTATTGAATAAGCTTCAATCAGATCAGGTATTGAATAAACTTCAATCAGATCAGGTATTGAATAGTTTTATTTTGGCACTCTCGGGCTTGCCTTGTTCGTCTCGTCCGTGATAAGTAAAATCTACGTTCTTACCCGGCTTTAAGTTCTCGTGATCCTTTTTTCCAGCTATATAAGCTGTAAACGTGGCACGCTCACCGCCACACTCCTTAAGGGTTACACGGACCCCCTTTTTTTTCGGGGTTACGTGTTCGATTACGCCGCGTCCGGTACGCTGCGGTTTCCATTTCAAAGTATCCCGAGATCGCTGTCCGGCTTTGTAAAAAGACAAAGGGTGTCGCAAAACCAAGCCCTCCTCCCTGGTGTCGGACAAGTCGTTCAGGACCTGTTGAAATTCTACCTCTGAAGTCACTCGGTGCTGACGTATCATGTCAAAGCCGCACTGCTGGTGCAAAGCTTCTAAGCGACGGTAGCGTGCCTCGAAAGGTTTCTGTACCGCCACCCAGTCGAACACTACGAACTTTACGCTGGGGGACCACTGATCCGAGAGTGCTTTTCTGACCTTTTGTCGCTGACCCACGCCCGCGTAGATTTCTCCGTCCAAGGTCACGCCTCGAGGTAACTGGCAAGTTATCCGGTCCGGCGCCTGTAATACCCTACCCGATTTGGTGTGGAGTTTACCATCTTGCCACCGGGCAAAGGCACCGTCCATTTTGATAGCATAAAACCACGCTGACAAATTTTCGTTCGATTTCGGGGACCACATGTGGAACAACATGGGTTTCTCTTCTGCTTGCCATTTACGATATCCCTTTGACTCTGGCGGGAAGCGAGTCAGGCCCGAAAACGATTCTAAAGCCCGGTTTTTTTCGTGCGTCTCGCCGAGGAGTTGAATCAGGTGTTTACAGGTTCTGGCAGTGATGGGAGAGTATTGTTTGCGCCAAGCGTGACAGGTGCACGAAAACACCTCGTCGTTCAGTTTAACCGTGTATTGGACGGAAGGGTTAGTATTGCTCGTCACTTTTTGGGACCAATTCATTTGTTTTGATGACAAAGAATTTGTGGTCCCCGGAAAAGATTATTTTCACCTCCAAGAAAAGCAGTCAACCATGGCACGCAAATCTCGAACATCTCGAAAATCTCGACACTCTCGCCACTCTCGCCAACGCAAAAGACATTCTCGTAAGGGTCGTACGGAGTACCAGAAGTATGTTTCCACGCACTTTGCCGCAGAAAAGGACAAGATTCTGAGGAAGAAGCATCTTACTCGCAGTCAAGCTACTGGGAAACAAATCCTGGAGGTCAACCGTGACACCATCCGCCAGATCGCCAAGATGTGGCGTGTAATTCACCCTCATGCCGCCTCGCGTAAACCGTACTCGCGCAAGGGTCGCGCTTCTCGCAAGTCTCGCGAATCCCGAGAGCGCAAGTCTCGCGGTAGCCGCAAGCCCCGCACGCGCAAGGCACGCAAGTCTCGCAAGTCTCGCGAGTCCCGGGAGCGCAAGGCACGCAAGTCTCGTGGTAGCCGTAAGTCTCGTGGTAGCCGCAAGCCCCGCACGCGCAAGGCACGCAAGTCTCGCAAGTCTCGCGAGTCCCGAGAGCGCAAGGCACGCAAGTCTCGTGGTAGCCGCAAGTCTCGCACGCGCAAGACCATGCCCGTCGAAGACACTTCGCTTTTTATGACCGGAGCCAACTACGCCAAGAAGGCTAGCCGCAAGCGCCACGGCAGAAAGTCATCCAAGGGCTACCGCGCACCCAAGGCCGGACGCGCCGGAAGCAAGAAAATGTCATTAGGTTACTTACTAAAATATTACTAGGTATAACCTAGTCGTATTTGGTATGTTGAGCTAACAATAAATCACTTTTCCCATAAACATTTGTATTTTTCAGTCTAGCTGTAATCAATCTCATTCAAGACCAATCCGCTGCGTTTCATTCTGACAGAGTGGTCGTCCACACATAACCAAATGAGTACTTTAAACAGAAACTGGCGGTCAACGATACCTAATGCTCAAGGAAATTTGACAACGGTTTTACAATGGTCCGGTATTGGTCCCGCGCCTCGCTCATGTCCCTTTGATCGATCGGCCGAGGCAAAATACCCCGATATTGCACGCTTTTGGGATCATCTTAATCTTTGCAAAGCCTCTGAAGTACTGCCTTCTTCCCAGTACATCGCCCTCTTTCATTGTCCGAATAACGCTGAACATTATTTTGAATATCCGGTGTACCGTTTCATGGACAACAAAAAGTGTCGAGTGTGTGCCGGATTCCAAAATAAGAATACAGGAACATCAGGAGGTATAACTTATTCACACAAGGATGACATCTTGGCCAAAACTGTTCGCAACGGAGATTGTGTAGAATGGTCTGGAAATAGGACTCATCAAGGGCACGGTCTTCTTCAAAAAGCTACCCAAACAATGTCGGCGCACCGTGTGATGTATGATTTATGTCACCCCGAATCGCCGGCCGGAAAGTTACATGTTCGGCATTTATGCAACAATCCCCCATGTGTTAATCCGGACCATTTGGCGTTGAATGACAACTTTCAAAACACCGGGGAGGACCGAGACAATGCTGGAACTAATCATTATGGTGAAAGCCATCCTCGGTGCAAACTTACAACTGAGCAAGTTTTGGAGATTAAGAATTCTCCACCAGATTTGTCTTCTCGTCAAGTGGCAACTGAATATCCTGTTACAGCATCCATGGTCCGAGATATTCGGACAGGGAGAAAACGTGCCCGAGAAACCGAAGGGGACGAGAAACAATTGGAAAATCGAGAACACGAAAGACTACAACGAACAAAAAGACTGAAATCCTTAGAAAAAGGAGGTTGGATTCAAGCTTTTACAGCCAAATGGGAAAACGACAAAATTGAAAACCTACCTTCTGAACCGACGAAAACTGGATGCCTTCTTTGGCAAGGGACCATTTATAAAACCGGGTCTGGAAAATTCACCTTTAAAGATAAATCAGTGACACCGCATGCAGCGGCCGCCATGGTGAAGTATCAAAGACTCAAGAGAAAGAACTTGGACGAAATGGCTATTCATTTGTGTCGTGAACGACATTGTGTCGCTTTGGAACATATCGCTTTTGGACCCACTTGGGTGCAAACGTCTGCAAAATCTAAAGGAAATAAGGCCGATATTCTTCCAGTATTGAAAATTATTGCACAACAACATGGATGTTTTCCAGATCCTTGGAAAAATAACCGTCAATGGGCAATATCTATGGGCATTAAGTATGACAAATTTTGGAACATTTTGCGCGGTAAAACATGGCGATACACGTCCATTGTCGAAGTAGGTTACGACACTCTATGGAACATCGATCAAGCCACCGCCCTCGAGTGTTGGGACGCTATGAACGTTGGGAAATTGGCCGAACAGGTCTATCAGGAAACACAAACACCACTTAAGTTTCTGAAAGACTTGTATTTTGGCATGTCAGGATGGCGGTTTGTTATTCTTCGAGAAAGAGGAGTTGATCCATACGAGTCGCATCTTGAGGAGCTAACTCCCGCTCTTTGGAATTGGTTTAAAAACAAAGATCTTTGTTAAATCACTTTTTTCCACAAACTTTTGTTTTGTTAAGTTAATATCTCAGTCGTGTGCTTCTTCAGTAAATGGTTTATTTTTTCAACATTTCGGTTTTCATTTTTATGTCACAGTCTCGACAATACGTACATCCAAACCCTTGACGAAGAGCGTATTGTCGTCTAGAAGTTTGCATTAATGCTGTACATTGATCACAGTTAGGGATAAGCATTTCCTTTCCGCATTTTTCACATTGAGGTGCGTCCGCGGAGAAACAACCATGACACTCCCATTCCTGCGAAGAATCATGATAGGAATAAGATGTGTGACGCGGCTCACAATCGTAGCACAGTTTTGAAGAACAATACGGACACCATGTTCCGTCTTTACAAAGTTCAAATTCCACATCACAATTGTCGCAAATAGAAAAGTCGCTCCAACACATGGTACATCGAACGAGAGACTCTGTTTCTAACACATCACACTCCGGATGAAAGAGACAACCTCGTTTGTCGCAGACTTTAGTTTTGCTGTCTGAGGGTAGGATAGGCAGGCGACAAGAAGTGCATACCACGTCGACACTCGTCATTTTAAGGGGCTGGGAGAGTGAAAGGCCATGCGTTTAAAGGATAGGACTCAATTTGAAGACTAGGACTCTGTCGACCTTAAAGACTAGGACCCATAAACTTTAATTTTCAACGTTACAGAATGGTGCAGCTCCAGCCAGAACGACCGGTCAGCGGTTCGTTTTCCGGTGACACTCGGGCCGTGTCGGATTGATAAAGGCCCATTCTCCGTTTCTTTTTCTTTTCGGGCTTCTTTTTCTTTTTCTGACCCAAGTCCATCGCCATTCCCCCTTCTTTCAGGCCTCTCTTGATGGGGCTGTCAAAGGTGGTTGCATACGAATCAGAGATGCGTAAGGTCTCGATATCTTCCACCAACCCCGCGTCGACCGCCTTCTTTAGTTCTTCCGGACTAAACGAAATGTCGACCACGGCTTCCATCGACATGGGAATGCTGGCTTGACGCATCACATCAATGTTGACCAACATTTTGGCGTACTTGTCCCGGTTGTATTGAAACATATATTCATCCACATTTACCAAGTCGTGTCCGTCGGCGTGGCTCATCAAGTAGTAGACGTGAACCTCGGGTTGATCGTGGGTCAAGTGCGAATTAATGCGCACCGCCCGGGCAATGGCTTGTAACTCGGCTAGACGCTGCCATTGAGGTTCTAGCATGATGAAGCGTTCCACATTTTTGGTGGACAACCCTTCGGAGGCCGCAGAAGAGAAGAGTAACGTCTTGACGGTCTGGTCTTCGTTAAACGCCTTCATAATCTTCTTCAACTGGCTATTGGAAGTAGAGCCGGTGACAGTAACTACGTCTCGCTCGGGATAATGGGCTTCTTTTAGGCAATGCTTCACCAGTTTGACGCCCATGGAAATCCAAAAGGAAAACAACATGGTAGGTCCGGGACTGGTTTGGATTAATTTGACGGCCTCTTCGATTTTGGGAGAACAATCGTGGGTAGAACCTGCATTGGCAAAACGACGCACCTTGTTCATGAAAGCATTCGACAAGCTGGCCTTCTTCTTCTTCTTCTTCTTCTTCTTAGTCACAGCTTTCTCATCCTCGGCGGGCACGTCTTGCATCGTGTCCACCCGATTCAGTATGTCGTGTAGCTCTTCGGCACTGCCAATCTGCATTTCTCTCATGGCCTTGGAGATACGTTCTTCCTGTACAGGGTCCATGGGCACCAACACCTTGAACACTTTGACCGCCGGACGGGTGTCGTAGTCCGAACCAGTTAGGGTAAAAAACGCCACCTTGTGACGTAAGAGATTAAAGAGATCTTCGGGATTTATATTGTCGCTCGAGGTGGCCACCCGTTCGTCTTCTGGAACAATTAAGTTGATCTGGGCAAACAGGTCTGTGTTTTTGGTCATCATGGGGGTGGCGCTCATAAGCACGATGTGTCCGCAACGATCGGCCACGTTCAGGGCCAACTTGTATTTTTTGGTGCCGGGTTTACGCAGGTTGTGAGCTTCGTCAATGAGCACCAAGGTTTTGTGGTCAATCTCAAACCCTCTCAACTTGTGCAGACTTTCGAAACTGGTGATACGAATCTCGTGGTGTGTCAGACGCTTGAGACCGGTGCATTCTTCTACACCTTTACGGAAGTTTTCGATCAGTTTAGCGGGCGTGAGCACCACAATTTTTTGCGCCAAGCCCGTTTGCATAAAGCCAGCTACAATGTTGGCGGCAGCTCTAGTCTTACCGGATCCAGTGTCCATATAAATATAGAGTCCTTTTTGCTGGGGGTGATCCACCATCCATTTGGCGGGCATTTTTTGGTAGGCTCTCAAGTTGGCTTTACAGTATTCGCCCATGGAAGGTTGCTCTGTTGCTCGAGCAGCGGCCATGTATAGGTCTTTTCTTTGTTGGAATATCATTAAAATTCTGTTTTTGCAACTTTGATTTTTATCAAATTTGAAACCCTTGTTCAAAATGTGCCGCACCAATACGATTGAGCTCTAAAGCCGTCATGCTGCGCAGCTTGGAGAGTCCGTAAACGCGATGCACAAAGAGACCATACAGGTCATAGGCTCTGGGGTCGATCTTTTGCTGATCCATGTGTTCCTGAGCGCCAGGAAATTCGAGAAACTTGTCAAACATCTCTCCGATACCCATGGCACCAAACAGGGCTCCGATGTCTTGACCCTTGTTCCATTCCTTGATGGTTTTTCGGGTTATGCCGCGATGTCCTAAAGAGTCTTGGCGCAGTTTGGGCACCCAGCGTCGAAAGAGTTGGGTGACCTTTTCGGCCTGGCGTCGTCCACGGTTCTTGGCAGTTTGTGTGGCATGTTTCGATGACACCTTCTTAACGGTGAGGGTCTCGGGGTAGTAGATGACGGCGTTCTTTGTCATGCTCTGCTTGAGGCCCACCCAACCTCGACTACCGCGACTATGCTTGTCAATGTAGTAGCCTACTACAAACCACTGATGGCCTTGCGCCGACCGCGAGTGTTGAACTGCGCGTCCTTGCAGTGTTTTCAACGTCGAACGCTGAGACATGGTTAAGGCCACTTCCAGATCAACGTGGCGGTGTCCGAACGTGAAGCGATATGGGAGACCGCAGCGCTTGGCTGCACGACTCATCCGAGCGGCAAAGTGGATGCACCGGCCCCGGCGGGTTTGGAGAGTCAGGGTGTCGTAGACGGCATCGACATCGTGAGTCCATTTGCTGAGCACTCGTGTGTATTCGTGGTAAAAACATGGTACAGATGCTTCCGAGTAGTCTCGATGCACTCGAGCTATGTTGAACAGTCCTTCGACCTCCACCAACCCCTGGATGTCCAACCCGTTGACGGTCACCAACCATGTGGCGAACCATGTAAGTAGTAGAGCAAGCATGATGAGGCAATAAAGGCAGGTGATTTGGAAGTGTGACAGTTTCGTCTTTATTGGGAATATTGAGAGTGCGGCTCCGACGATTCTGTCGGTTTCACCCGACGATTTATCTTCACAAATCTGCCTCGAGTCCTTCTGGTTCATAGCGAGATCTTTTTCGGACGCCACTTTCTTCGTCCTCTCGCGGTCTTTTTACACATTTTCTTTTCCAGCGTTTTTCGGACCTAAGCTGACCGGGTTGTCCCGGACTGTAGTACCATGCATTAAACTCTTCAGAACGGACCCAGCGTTGCATTCGTTTCAGCGGTGCCCAGCGTCGGAACCATGATTGCAGACGAAGTAAACGTGTTACATTCTGTTGATAGTCGGGGTTCTGACGAGGCAGCCAGGCACAACCAGCACAATCCAGATATGATAAGGCCGGTAACGACTCGGGCAATCGGGTGAGAATGGGACAGTTAAAACAATCCAGATGTGTCAAGGCCGGTAACGACTCGGGCAATCGGGTGAGAATGGGACAGTTAAAACAATGCAGATTTGTCAAGGCCGGTAACGACTCGGGCAATCGGGTGAGAATGGAACAGTTAAAACAATCCAGATATTTCAAGGCCGTCATCTCGGGCAGTTGGGTGAGACCGGGACAATCGTAACAATATAAATGGGTCAAGGCCGGCAGCAAGAGTAATTGAGTCAGGTTGGGGCAGCTAAAACAATGCAGATAGGTCAAGGCTGGAAGTAAGGGCAGTTGAGTCAGGTTGGAACAGCTAGAACAATCCAAATGGGTCAAGGCTGGCAGTAAGGGTAATTGAGTTAGGTTGGGGCAATCGTGACAATATAGCTGAGTCAAGACCGGTAACGACTCGGGCAGATGGGTGAGATTGGGGCAATAGGCACAATTCAAATAAGTCAAGGCCGGCAACGACTCGGGCAGTTGGATGAGGTTGGGACAGCCAAAACAACCCAGACGGGTCAAGTCCGGCAACGACTCGGGCAGTTGAGTGAGGTTGGGGCAATGATCACAATCCAAACGAGTCAAGGCCGGCAGCAATGGCAATCGAGTTAAGTTGGGGCAATTTCGACAATCCAAACGAGTCAAGATTTGCAAGGTCTTTGCCTCGGGGTTTTCGCATAAAAGACACATGGCGGTATGATATAAGTTTTAGACATTGATTTTATGGATTATTTTTAAATTCATTGAAGACTAAGAGGTCGTGACACTAGGATGTCGCGAGGCGACTAGGATGTCGCGAGGCGACTTTCCCGCTCCTCACAAATCTGCCTCGAGTCCTTCTGGTTCATAGCGAGATCTTTTTCGGACGCCACTTTCTTCGTCCTCTCGCGGTCTTTTGACACAACTGATGCGCCAGCGTTTTTCAGACCTGAGCTGACCGGGTTGTCCCGGACTGTAGTACCATGCATTAAACTCCTCAGAGCGGACCCAACGTTGCATTTGTTTCAACCGTGCCCAGCGCCGGAACCACGTTTGTAGATAAAGTAATTGCCTCACATTCTGTTCATAGTCGGGGTTTGGTGGAAATAACCATGGGCCAGGGGAACAATACAGCCATGTACAACCAGCACAATTCAGAAAGGTCAAGATTGGCAGCTCGGGCAGTTGGATCAGGTTGCGGCAGCCAGCGCAATTTAGTTCGGTCAAAAAGGGTATGTCAGGCAGTTGTTTGAGGTTGAGACACTGGTTACAATCCAGACAAGTTAAGACTGGCAGCGAGGGTAGTTGGGTGAGACCGGGACATCGAGAACAATTCAGAGAGGTCAAGGCCAATATTTCAGGTAGTTGAGTCAGACCGGGGCATTGCCGACAATACAGAACAGTCAAGGCCGGCATCAAGGGCAGTTGAGTGAGGTTAGAACAACCAGAACAATTCAGCTCGGTCAAGGCCGGCAGCGAGGGCAGTTGAGTAAGACTGGGGCATTGCCGACAATACAGAACAGTCAAGGCCGGCATTGAGGGCAGTTGAGTGAGGTTAGGACAACCAGAACAATTCAGCTCGATCAAGGCCGGTAGCGAGGGTAGTTGGGTAAGGTTGGAGCACTCCGCGCAATAAAAACGAGTCAAGGTCGATAACCACTTGGGCAGATGGGTAAGGTTAGGGCATTGGGCACAATCTAAATAGGTCAAGGCCGGCATTAAGGGTAGTTGGGTGAGACTGGAACATCGAGAACAATTCAGAGAGGTCAAGACCGGTAGCGAGGGTAGTTGAGTCAGGTTACGGCAGCCATAACAATTCAGAGAGGTCAAGGCCGATATCAAGGGCAGTCGGGTCAGGTTGGGACAGTAACAACAAATCAGAGAGGTCAAGGTTTGCAAGGTCTTTGCCTCGGGGTTTTGACACAAAAAACACATGGCGCTCTGGTAGCCTGAGAGGTTGTAGGATTGGTTTTATGGTTGTGCGATGTTTTAACAACATTGAAGACTAGGATCTCGCGAGACGACTATCAGGTCGCGAGACGACTATCCAGAAAATTACCCTACTGTACCGGAACACCCTCTATTGACCAGAATGAGTACGATAATCATGAGGGCCAGTAACGCTAGATACAGCCACAGTTTTTTGCGATCGGTTTTGACATAGTGATTCACAATAATATCGGCAGAGTTCCATACCGCCACCCACAATAATATGAACAAGAGATCGTAGCCTAGACACGTCGCATTGTCACCCCAGTTAACGCTCATGCTGGCAAGTTTATTTCAGAGCGAAAGGTTCTTTCGTTTGGGCTGTCGATAGATGAAAAAAATTAGGTTTAATCCGGTGCCTCACAGGTATGACCAGACCACATTGCTGGTATCAGGACACAGCCAAACTTGCAGCTCTGTGGTTACACGACGTTGGAGTTCGGTCAATATCGGATTTTCAAAGACGTTAAGGCCCGAGAAAAAACAGTTCGAGTCGGTGGGAAGCGAGTAACACAACCCTTGCTGGTGGTTAATCTCCACCATGGCCCATATGCGCACAAAGTCAAAAGCTCGAAACGAGTGGAACTTTGGTGCACATAAATCCTTCATACGAAGGTGGTTGCGATGGTACAACTCCTCAACAATGCGGGAAAGATGGCGATCGAGCAACTGCACGATTCGAGGCCTCAACTTGTAGTGAAGCACAGACTCCTCGACGCGGTTTAAACGGCGGTCCAAACGACGACGCTTGAGTGGTGGCTCGGGATCTGAGGCAAAGACGGCATCGAAAATGTGAATCTTGCGGTCATCGTCGTCATCGCACACCACGTCACAGTGGTGAGGGGCCTGGTTGCGTTGCCTATTTTGATGAAGCAGGTGGAGAAGATGCTCTGGACCATTGTGGTACGCGCGTAACATCTCGTGGACGAGATTGTGGGCCGGAACGTTAACGTTATCGTCAAAGGTCAAGAGACGGAGGATGCGTGTGTCATTATCAATCTCACTGATGGGTGTAGACAACCTGTTCATCCGTTTCGTTAGACCTGACCACCCGAAATCGCGACTCGTGACCTTACCTACGGGCAGGAGCAGCAGGTGGCAGTAGACGGTGGTGAGGAACACGCGGTGGCGTGAAAGGAACGAGTGACATTGCAAGGACAGCAAGGAATGCTCGCCACGAGAATTTTGGATGAATGACGTCTGGAATCGGATGAAACCGTTTCGTCGAAACGACTCCAACGACTCCGACGACTCTCGTGTCTCCGACGACTCTAATGTCTCCGACGACTCTAATGTCTCCGACGACTCTAATGTCTCCGACTTTGACAACTTCGATTGCCCGGATGCTCCACCTTGTTCAGAAATAACGAGACTGCTGTCATGTGATTATTCCGTGTCAATTCCCAAACCGAATCGTTGTCAAAACTTGTCACATATGGTAATTGAGATGCCCATGGAGGTGTAGAACAGCCGTACAAAAGGCACGGCAGAGTCGGTACGGAAAGTAGTAGAACCTGTCCGCTCGACTCTGTTCCGAACCACGACCATAGATTGCATTAATGACAGTGGTCACATTAACGACTATGGGTCGCATTGACGACCACTCTACATTTCCTTAAAAATTACATTAAAGACTAATACACGTTTACACAAACAGCATCGAAGCGCGGTCACAAAATCAATACATCACTCTCGTTTGAATCGGTTTGTTATCGTTTGATTCACTTAACAAAACCAAGCCATGACTGAAACGAACGATGCTGGTGGAGGAGGTGGCAACACCAAACCTGCCGCCTTTTGTTCCTTCGACGTCGAAACCGACGGCACCAACCCTATGAGACATTCCATGCGATCCATAGGTATTGCACTCTTTTCGGAAGACAACGGTCTGGTAGACACCTTTTACATGACCATTGAGCCGCAAGTCGACGCTGAAGGTCGGTTTTACGAGCCTGACCCTCGCACCATGAGAAATTTTTGGGATAAGTATCCTCAGCAGTGGAAGGAAGTGCAAGATAAGGCGCAACCTCCGTCGGTCATCATGGGTCATATGAGTCGTTGGTTGGGCAAGCACCAAAGAAACTACACCATCAAGTGGGTGGCTCGTCCGGCCAACTGTGATTGGATGTGGCTCAAGACCTACTACGAGACGTACGGACCGCACCACAAGCCGGAAATAGGATATTATTGTC
>Ga0105053_10008779_pt1 | contig 13029 bp, 17 predicted proteins | sample BON01_FD_78093 | JGI IMG/M metagenome (GOLD analysis project Ga0105053, IMG submission 78093) | Freshwater microbial communities from Lake Bonney liftoff mats and glacier meltwater in Antarctica - BON-01 | ecosystem: Environmental > Aquatic > Freshwater > Ice > Glacier meltwater | place: Lake...
AATTTTCGAAAAAGACGGTCAATTGAGTACCACGATAAGAGCTGATAGAGGTTATTTTTTGAAACAGGAAAATACCTTCAAGGGTGAGGGTAATGTTCAGGTTCACAATCTGATAAAAGATCAAAAACTGCAATCCGAAGAGCTTTTTTGGGAACCAAATAAGAAAAAAATATACACCAAGAAATTTGTAAGAATACAAAGTGGAGGCAACTTTTCATATGGTTCAGGTTTTGAAGCAGATGAAACTTTCACAAAATATAAATTGAAGAACCCTAGAGATGCTGAGTTTGAGATTAAAGATAATGGGATTTAAGAGTGTTAACTCAGTTGAATTTCCAGCTAAAAAAATTAGAAACGGAACCTTGTTTTTAAAAACAGTTTATTTAGACATCAGATCCTCAAATATTTAGAGCTTTTGAAAAAAAATTAGAAAGCCTTGCATTTAAAGATTATAGTAATTAACTAGGCCCTTATAAAGCAGGTTAATTACGAATTTTTAATATTTAACCTAAACAAATTAATCATGAAAAAAAGCAGCAAAATTCAATTTGTCCTTTCCTTTGCCTTAGCATTGAGTTTCGGGATCTTTTTAGGCCTTTCTCCTCAGAATGTCTATGCAGAAGAGGAATTGCCAGCACCAAGTTGTTTTCATAATGTCAGTGGTAGTTCAGGGGCTACTAACTTTTGCGAAGTAAATACTTGTAAAGTATTGACAGGAGTAGGTTCTTTGTTTGGACTATGCGGAGGAGTTTAAATTCTAGTAATTCCTGATCGATTTAAACTATTATTTAATGCTCTCACTTTATTTTGAATCCATGCTGGATTTTAAGTGAGAGTATACTTCTAATTTTAGGAATTCTTTTAACATAAAATTTTAAAATTAAATCAATTTCAGTAGAATATTAATTTAATCTATTATTTTTCTACAAATTTAATGTTTTAAAATCCAAGACCAATTTTTATAGGTATGGTATAATCGAGAAAAATAATATAATATACTGTTGAAAAAATCTAAATAAATTATAAATACTCACATTTAAAATGGTTTAAACATGAAAAACAGCAAAAAAATTCAAATGTTCTTTTCTCTTGTAATTGCTATGGGATTTGGTATTCTTTTAGGGTTTACTCCTTTATCTGCACAAGCTGAAGAAGAAACTCCAGCCTTAACTTGTGCCCACAATAGAGAAGGTACAAGCGGCCTAACAAATTTCTGTTCTGGAACTGTATGCGGGTTGGAACATGGTACTGGAAGCTTTCTAGGCCCATGCGGCGGAGTTTGATTCTAATCAAATCATAATTCAATCAATCATTTTGTCTATCAAAATTATTATGCCTGGCATTTAAAATCTAAAAATGTCAGGCATATCATTTATATGAAAAATTTTATAAAATATACCATACTGTTTATCCTAAATATTATTTTTATTTTTGCTTGCTCACAAAAAGATAACGTTGAAACTACATTAACAACTATTGAGAAAAATGACTTTCCACAAACAATCAAATTGGAAAACCCAGATAAAATTCTAGATGATGATGAATTTCACCATTTTAAAATTTTTGTAATTGACACAGTATTGCTTACAACTTCTCAAGTTGGTGATTATCATTACAATGCATTCCTAATTAATACTTTAGACTTTTTAGGATCTTTTGGAGTGCGGGGTGAAGCACCTGAAGAATGGACTATGCCAATAACAATGTCGGGACAATATGAAACCTCAAAAGATGGTCTCAACTTGTGGTTTTATGATTATTTAAAAGGCCACTTTTCCAAAATAAATTTGACTAAAACTCTAAATTCTAATAGTTTAAATCCAATAATAGATGAAACAGTTTCAATAGACACTAAAAAATTTCCTTTTACAAATTTATTCTACGTTTCGGAAGAAAAGATTATTGGAGATTCTTGGATAAGTGAAAGTGATAGAAGACGCATTAAATCTTTTAATCCTAAAACAGAGGAAGTAAAGAAATCCGAGTTATTTCCTGCAATGAAAAATACCAGTAAGTTACCTGCAGAGGTCTTGAATAGTTTTTATACAAGCGCCTTTAGCAAACATCCAACAAAGCCCCTTTTCGTTCAAGCAATGTTTGTATTCAATAGAATTGATATTTTTAATGAGAATTTACAAGTGGTAAAAACAATAGTAGATGGTGATAATGGGCTAGATGATTATTATGATGGAGCAGAAGTAGACCTTAAATCAGATTTCCTATTAGGGAAGATACAAGGGTATGATGGAGTAACAACTACTAGCGATTACATTTTTGCTTTAGAAATGAATGTGAAAACACAAGATCAAATTAAACCGAAGGACTCTTATGTACGGGTTTATGATTGGAGTGGAAAACCTGTATGTTTATTACAATTTGAACATCCAATAGTTGGACTAGCGGTTGATGAAAGAACAGGTATACTTTATATAACAGATTATGAAAACGAATCAGTATTAAGATATAACATTAAAAACTTAATGGACGAATGGAAAAATTAAAGTACTTCTTTGTTTTATTGGCAGTAGTGCTTGTCGCAACTGGTGCTACATATTTTGGTAGATCATTTTACAACAAGATTTATGTACCTGAAATTAGCTTCGAAAATAATAAGCATGAATTTGACACTTTATTAACTCAAGAAGACGCTGAAATTTATTTCAAGTATAAAAATGTCGGAACAGAAGATTTGGAAATACTAAATATTCAGACTACCTGCGGGTGTACAATTCCAGAGTGGAACAGTAAACTATTAGCACCTGACGAAGCTGATAGTTTTAAAGTAAGCTATAATATTGAAAATAAAGGAAATTTCCTTAAAGAAATTATGGTTTACTCCAATAGTAAAACAAGCCCAGATCACTTAATAATTTCAGGTTTTGTGCCCTTTGAATAAAGGGTATACTAATTCGGCATTAGCTGACCAGATCTTTAAGTACTCAGTTCAATACAAGTGCTACTCTTCAAATTCATTCTTGCAAGCACTGGAGATTAAGCATGCGAAAGAGCCTTCTTTCTCTACTTCTCAGGTGATCGCCATGAGATACATGCAGGAAGATGATGCTTCTAAAGCTGAAGCAATGTGGGAGCAGGCGTTGTCACTTGCTGAAAATAATACTCAGAAAGCGGATGCTCAGGTGGAGCTTGCTAAGATTTATGTGAAGCAGGGAAAGAAATCTGCCGGTAGAGCAGCAGCTAAGGAAGTTGCAAACTTAGATCCTTCTAGAACTGCGGATATATACTCCTTAATTGGGGGCATGTACATGAACTCTTTAAATGATTGTAAAGGTGGAGTAAGTGTAATCAAGGATAGAGCAATCTACATTGCAGCTTATAATGCTTATCAGAGGGCAGGAGACTCCAAAGGAATGGCGCAAGCTAGATCGCAGTTTCCATCTAAAGAAGAAGTCTTCACTGAAGGAATGCAAATAGGTCAGTCGCTAAGCACTGGATGTTGGATCGGTGAGAATGTAACGTTGGCTACAAGAGATTAAATAACCTATCAATACAAAGAGGCAGTCTTCGGGCTGCCTTTTTTCATTTATAGACGTAAAACAATTTTTCAAGTATCTTTGAGCTGTGAAGAATAGTATATTTTCATTTGTATTGCTTTGTACTATTGCATTGACAAGCTCCTGCAGGGAAGACGTGGACGCATCAGCTCTGAAAGTTTACGAAGGACCTATGAATATGGCGATCAACATTCATTTGATCAAAAGTGACTCAGCAATAGTGCGGTCAGAAATCAAAGCCCCTAAGCAGCTTGAATTTGCCAATGGCAATCAGGAGTTTCCTGAGGGAATAGAAATTCAAATTTTCGAAAAAGACGGTCAATTGAGTACCACGATAAGAGCTGATAGAGGTTATTTTTTGAAACAGGAAAATACCTTCAAGGGTGAGGGTAATGTTCAGGTTAATAATCTGATCAAAAATCAGAAACTGCAATCAGAAGAACTTTTTTGGGAACAAATCAAACAAAAGATTTATACAGAGAAATTTGTAACAGTTCAAGATGGCGAGACACTTTTCAATGGTACAGGACTGGAGGCCGATGATACTTTCACTAACTATACGCTTAAAAACCCGCGGGATAGCCGTATTTTGATGCCTGGAGAAGGAATAAGATGAACCCAATAGATACAAACCTCTTAATGATTAGAATAGAATCCTGTTCTTTCTGCTCTCTATATAATCTAGAATGAAATTAGTTGACGCATTATTATTATCGCTCTCGCTTGCCCTCATAATTGTAGGCATCCATCAGACGGTCACGCAAGGAGTGGAAGCTTCGTATGCAATTTTTATGTTTGCAGTAGCCTTGTTATTTTGGTTTCAATACCGCAAGATGAAAAAACCCGAAGAACCACCAACACCTAAGAAAAAGCCTAAAACCGGCAAAAAGCTTTAAGAATGGAAATAAGTTATGATTTGGTTTATGTGATCCTCACGCTAGTGTTTTCTGCCTTTTTTTCGGGGATGGAGATTGCATTTATATCTGCGAATAAGCTACAGATAGAGCTGCAAAATAAGCAGGGTGATCTGACAGGAAGAATACTCAGTGTTTTTGTACAGCGGCCAGGCCAGTTTATCGGTACTACACTTTTAGGCAATACGATTATGCTGGTGCTATACGGTATATTCATGGCTTACCTAATGGAAGAACCGCTGAAAATGGGGCTGCCAGAAGGGTTTAACAACGATGCGATTGTCCTGATTTTGCAGACGTTAGTTTCTACTATAGTAGTTTTGATCACTGCTGAATTTTTGCCGAAAAGCCTGTTTATGTTGAATCCAAACAGCATGTTGAATTTCTTTGCCTTGCCTTTTTGGATAATTTATATTGTTTTCTATCCGGTAGTTTGGGCAGTGGTTGGACTTTCGAGATTTTTCATCACCAAAATACTCCGTTTAGAATATAGTGAAGACAAGCCTGTTTTCACAGTAACTGACCTAAATAGCTTTGTCCAAAATCACATTCATAAAGGAAAAGAAGAAGGTCATGTGGAGATAGACACGAAGATTTTTGACAATGCCGTAGAGTTTAAAACCGTCCGAGTAAGGGAATGTATGGTGCCGCGAACGGATATTGTCTGCGTTGAAATCGATGATGAGATCGAGGAATTGAAACAAGTATTTGAAGAAAGTGGGCATTCTAAAGTCATCGTATATCGGGAATCTATCGATGATGTCATCGGCTATTGTCACCAGTTAGAGCTCTTTAAGAAGCCCAAAACGATCGAAGAAATCCTTACTCCTATCATAATTGCACCGGAATCTGCCTTGGCAAATGAGTTGCTGATCCAATTTATTCAAGAGCGAAAAAGCCTCGCTTTGGTAGTTGATGAGTTTGGAGGCACTTCTGGTATAGTTTCTATGGAAGATATTATTGAAGAGATTTTTGGAGAAATCGAGGATGAATATGACAGCGATGATTTGATCGAGCAGAAAATTTCTGATCATGAATATCTGCTGAGTGCACGTCACGAAATTGACTACCTCAATGATAAATTTGGGTGGGAATTGCCGATTGGAGACTTTGAGACCCTATCGGGCATGGTTCTTTCACTTACAGAGAACCTGCCAAAGAAAGGAGAATCTGTTACTTTTGAGTCCTATACCTTTACTGTTGTGACCAAGCAAGAGCATAGAATTGAGACTGTTCGATTGAAAATAAACACCTCCGGAATTTTCTAGTTAAGCGTTTGATTCAGAATATATTTTGAATTTCGTTAGTAATGCTATTATTTTGCGACACTCTAAAAAAGCTTAGTAACAATAATGGCGTTAATTAAACAAATTAGACAAAGGACAGGTCTATTGATCGGCGTAATTGCCGGAGGATTAATTTTATTCCTTCTAGGAGGAGATTTATTAAGTCCAAATTCCTCACTTCTCAGTTCCAATCAAAATATCGTTGGCGAGATCGCGGGTGATGATATCACCTACGATGAGTATATAGCCCGAGTGGAAGAATACAAAGCGGCTAATCAGCAACGAACCGGAAGAGTCCCTTCTGAAGTAGAAATGTATTCGATCAGAGAACAAGCTTGGCAGTCTATGATTGTGGAGCGTGTATTCAGTGAAGAATATGAGAAACTAGGTTTGACTATTTCGGATGCCGAATTGGTGGATATGGTTCAGGGCAAAAATATTGTTCCAGAATTGCGTCAGCAATTGGTGAATCCTCAAACTGGTCAGTTTGACAAAAGCCAGCTGGTTTCTTTCCTTCAATCACTGGAGACAGCAGATCCCGCTCAGCAGGCATATTGGAATCAACAAGAGCAGCTTTTTGCTGCCTCTAGATTGAGAATCAAATATGACAACATGCTGGCAACTTCTGAGTTTGCTACACAAGCGGAAGCTAAGGAAGAATACAAAGCAGCGAATACAATCGCAGATGCTTCGATTCTATTTATTCCTTTCTATGCAGTAGCTGATGAAGATGTAACTGTTTCTGACAGTGAGATGCAAACTTATTTGACTAAGAACAAGAGCAAATTCAAATCCGGCAATGCCGCTAGCTTTGAATATGTAAGCTTTAGCATTCAGCCAAGCGGAATAGATTCAGCTGAGGTTATCTCTCATATCAATGAATTGACTAAAGAGTTGAAGACTTCGGAGAGTGATTCTCTTTTTGTATTGAGAAACTCGGATGGACAAGCTCCTTATTTGACTATCAGACCAGGTGATGAACTTCCCACTAATCTGACTAGCAATACTTCTGAGCTTGTAGCAGGTGAGACCTATGGCCCTTTCATTACGCCTAACTCTACGTATGTTTCTTATAAAATCACTGATCAATATGAAGGAGCTCCTAGATTAAGAGCTTCGCATATTCTATTCAGCACTGAAGGAATGGACGATGCTGCTAAAGTTGCTGTGAAAGCTCAGGCTGAAACAGTGCTTGCTCAAGTGAAATCGGACGGAAACTTTGAGGTGGCTGCTAGACAATATGGTCAGGATGGTACCGCTCAGACTGGTGGAGATTTGGGTTGGTTTGCTAAAGCTGACTTCGTTACAGAATTCGCAGAGGCTGCTTACGCTGCAAAAGCTACCGGCATACTCGATAATGTAGTAGAAACAGAATACGGCTTCCATATCGTGAAAGTGACTGAGTTGCCTAAGAGTACTTATACTAAAGTGGCTTCTTTGGAATTGGAATTGGTAGCAAGTGATGCTACTAGAAATGAAGCTTTCAGAAACGCTGATGCATTTGCAGCAAATGCTGGCAACAGAAATGAGTTTACTGAAAATGCTACAACTGATAATTATAGAATTCTACAAGCAAACAACGTAGATGCTAACGCCAGAAATATCAACAATCTTCAAAATGCTAGAGAAGTGATTCGCTGGGCATTTGCTGATGATACTTCTACCGGAGAGGTATCTACAGTTTTTGAACTGGACAATGCTTATGTAATAGCTACCCTTGTCAGCAAAAGAGACGAAGGAGATGTGAAATTGGCAGATGTGAAAGAACTAGTAGAAGCTCAAGTGAGAAATGAGAAAAAAGCTGAGATGATCAAATCTAAGCTTGCTGGAAAAACTACCATAGAAGATATGAAAGCTGTCTATCCAAATGTAGCTTCTGTGAATGAGATTCCTGATTTGAAACTTAGTGCTAACGTAATTCCAGGCATTGGTTTCGCCCCACGTGCGATCGGCGCTATCTTCGTAGTGAAGCAAGGCGAGCTTACCCAGCCTGTGCGTGAAGATGTGGGTGTGATCGTAGGAAAATTGAATTCATTGACTCCCGCAGCTGAAATAGGTGACTATTCTGCTTACCAAGGTCAACTGACTCAAAATGCATCTCAACGAACTACCTATTCGGTCATGATGGCTCTGCAAGAGCTGGCAGGCGTCAAGGACTATCGATATAAATTCTTTTAATATAAACTAGTTTCGGAACCCATGCCTCACAGCATGGGTTCCTTGTTTATATTCGAAATGTAATTTGTAGATCATCGCGTGTTATGGACAAAAAGAAATTCGATAAAGAAAGCTTCAAGGAGAAATTAGAAGCCAGTGGAGAGTTTCCACAGCTTTATATGTTTAAATTTATAGTCCCTACTGGAAAGGAAAACGAGGTAGCTGCCTTATTACCAAAACATGATATAGCTACCAAGGAGAGTTCTGGAGGGAAATATGTAAGCACGACCGTTCAGGCCATGATGCTAAATGCAGATGAGATCATCAGGATCTATGAACAGGCTGCCGAAATAGAAGGATTAATCTCACTTTAAAACTTATTGAATTATGTGGAAAGAAGAAGATAACAAACTCAAGAAAACATTCAAATTCAAGGATTTTCAAGAAGCTTTCGGTTTCATGACCAGAGTGGCATTTTTGGCTGAGGCCGCTCAACACCATCCCAATTGGAGCAATGTGTACAATAAGGTAGACATCGAATTGACCACGCATGATTCCGGAAATAAGGTGACCAAAAAAGATCATGAACTGGCTAAAGCTATTGATGAGTTGTCTGCATGAGTGTAAGTTCCCCCAACTTATTTCTGGTACCTACTCCCATTGGCAACCTGAAGGATATTACGCTTCGGGCTATTGAGGTGCTGAAAACCGCTGACGTGATTCTTGCAGAGGATACGCGTACGAGTGGGCAATTGCTAAAACATCTGGAAATCTCTCGCCCACTTCAGAGCTACCATATTTTCAACGAGCATAAGACTGTGGTAAAACTGGTGGAGCGAATGAATGGGGGAGAAGTGTTTGCCTTGATCAGCGATGCAGGTACACCTGCTATTTCTGATCCTGGTTTTCTATTGGTGAGAGAGGTTCTTGCGGCAGGATTAGATGTTCAATGTCTTCCTGGAGCCACTGCTTTTGTCCCTGCCTTGGTAAATAGCGGACTTCCAAATGACCGCTTTGTATTCGAAGGGTTTTTGCCTCACAAAAAAGGAAGGAAGACAAGAATAGATGGACTGATAGAAGAAGTGCGGACTATCATTTTTTATGAATCACCTCACCGCCTTTTGAAAACCCTCGGACAGCTTGCAGAAGCATTTGGAGGAGAAAGGCAAGCTTGCGTATCCCGAGAGCTTACCAAGCTTCATGAGGAGAACGTTAGAGGCACGCTAGCCGAGTTAATAGAATATTACGAGACCAATACACTAAAAGGTGAAATAGTCCTTACTGTGGCGGGTAAGAATCCCAAAGACTAATTTTGAAAACCAACTTTTATGATCTCACCTGAAAAACTTACACTGCTACTTGAGAATACTCAAGAGATAGCCAAAGAAGCTGGCGCTTTTATCCGTAAAGAAAGACAACACTTCAATCTTGATCGTGTGGAACACAAAGGCTTCAATGACCTAGTTTCGTATGTGGACAAGGAAGCGGAGAAGTTGATCGTGAATAAACTGTCGCAAATATTGCCTGAAGCTGGTTTCATCACGGAGGAAGGTACCAATACCACCCAAGCTGAAGAATTCAACTGGGTGATAGATCCCTTGGATGGCACTACCAATTTTGTCCACGGAGTACCTATTTTTTGTGTAAGTATCGCTCTGATGGAGCGTGACGAAGTTATTTTAGGCGTGGTCTACGAAGTGAATCTTCATGAATGCTTCTATGCCATGAAAGGTGGCGGAGCTTTTTGCAATGACACAAGAATTCGCGTCAGTACAGCACAGACTCTTTCTGCATCACTGATTGCCACTGGGTTTCCGTATAACAATTTCGATTTGATTGACAAATACCTGGCTGTATTGAAATCACTGATGAAGTCATCGCATGGTGCACGTAGACTTGGCAGCGCAGCTGCAGATCTTTGCTACGTAGCTGCTGGTCGCGTGGAGGGATTTTTTGAATACAACCTGAATTCATACGATGTGGCAGCCGGTACGTTGATCGTAGAGGAAGCAGGTGGAAAAGTAACTGATTTCTCCGGAGGGAGAGATTTTGTTTTTGGCAGGCAGATATTGGCTACCAATGAGAAAATCCATGATGAAATTCTTGCCGACCTGAAAAAAGCCTGGGCTTAACTAGCCAAGGAAGTAATACCAAATCATAATAGTGACGAGCGAGATTGGGATTCCCAACCCGGCAAGAAGTGTAGCCAGTTTTGGTTTGAGATCATATTGGATCGCTACAATAGAACCTGTGATCATGGGTGCCATCCCACTTTCGAGGACGGTGACTTTGAATTCAAGGCTGTTTGCTGGGAGAAAATTTCTATAGATCAACCAAACCATCAACGGAGCAAGCACGAGCCTATAGCCCATTCCAAACCAATAATACTTGGAACTGAGTGAATCGAAGTCTAATGAGAATTTCAGACCGATGGCGAAAATGGCCACCGGAGCCATCGTTTTTCCAATCAAAGAAACGATAGGAATGAGAAATTCTGGTGTTTTCCATCCCAAAATACTCATGGCTACAGTTGCCAATAAAAATCCGAAAGGTGGAAATTTTAGGATTTTGAGTGGAATCTCACGCAGGTTTCCTTCTTTATGAGAATAGATCGAGCCTACCAAAATAGAAAGGGAAGAAACGAGCAAAAACGATCCTCCTTGATCTATCAGGAGTGCTATCGGCAATCCTTTCTTTCCATAGAGCCCTTCTACCACAGGAAATCCCAAAAATGACGTGTTGGCTAGTCCAGCGACGATCACCAAGCAGCCAGTGGTCTGGTTATCCCACTTTAATATTTTGCCAAGTGTCCCAAATATCAGCCAAGACAAAAGAAAAGTGAACCATGCAGAGGAAATGGGTAAGAGTAAGTCCCATCCAGGCGCTATTTGCGGGATATACAAAAGTGCCAATGCCGGAAGTACAATATTTAATAGATAGGCATTGACCCACTTAGTGATTTTTTCTAGCGGGAGATTTGATTGCTTCTGTAAAAAAAGTCCCAGCAAAAGACATAAAAATGCAATGATAGCTCCTGTCATACTGCTATTTTGTAAAACGTACTTTTTATTAACATAAAAATAATTTCCTATAGTTGTACCTTGCTGATAATCAGAATATTTTTAGGTAAATAACCCCAAATAGATGACTAAACTTATACCCATCTTCATCAACGGAGGAAAATGTATTCAGCTTTCACAGCTCTCAAAAGAGCAATCCGCAAACTTGAAATCCTGTCTTCCTGTAAGCTGCTTGAAGAAAATTATGTTTCATGGAAATGAGATTAGCGATAGCCTAGATTTCGAAACCTACGAGTATTGGTTTAGAACACATCAAGTTTCTTCGCAACAGCAGGCCTCACTTGATATCTAATCCAAACCGAAATTTTTTCTTTTTTCCTCAAAATATTTTCCCAACTCAGGGTAAAAGTCACTTTCGACTTCTGGAATTCCGTCCAATATTAATTCCATATTACCTTCCATCGCATCGGTATTCACTTGCATCCCTTCCACCAGATAGACCATATCTTCCATACTCAAGGTATCGTAGCTCGATGAAGGATAGAGCATGTAGTCATTCCCGTAGAAATCTACAGCTTCAAACTGGATCTTTCTCTCCAGCCAATGTGCATAAATGCTAATTTGTTCACCCCATTGGCTTTCAGGGTAATTCAATTTGACTAATAATACAGAAGTGGTTTCGTCTGTAAAATACCTTTCAGGGTGGAATTTGAAATCAATCATCACTCAAAAGTAGCAATTCCTTAGAATTGAGAATCCCAATCCTATTTTTGCATTGGATAATCGGGACTTTCAGACTATTTTTGGGCACATTTGCAGGTAAGCCATGTGGCTACCGTTCCATAAAAATTGGCTTTCAAACCCCTGATTATGAAAAGAGATTCGCTTGTTTTCGACCTTATCAATGAAGAAGAGGACAGACAAAAGAGAGGCATCGAACTGATTGCTTCAGAAAACTTCACGAGTAAGCAAGTAATGGAAGCCGCAGGAAGCGTGCTGACAAACAAATATGCAGAAGGTCTTCCAGGCAAACGCTACTATGGCGGTTGTGAAGTAGTGGATAAGATAGAGCAATTGGCTATTGATCGCGCAAAAGAGCTTTTCGGTGCTACTTGGGCCAATGTGCAGCCTCACTCTGGCGCACAGGCAAATGCCGCAGTGTTTTTGGCATGTTTGAAAGCTGGCGATCCTATTTTAGGATTTGACCTTTCTCACGGTGGTCACTTGACACACGGTTCTCCGGTGAACTTTTCCGGTAAGCTTTACGAGCCACATTTCTACGGAGTAGAGGAAGAGACAGGAAGAATCGACTATGACAATTTAGAAGAAAAGGCAGTACAAGTTTCTCCGAAATTGATCATCTGTGGAGCATCCGCTTACTCAAGAGATTGGGATTATGCAAGATTGAGAGAAATTGCTGACCAAGTCGGCGCTCTTCTTTTGGCAGACATCTCCCACCCATCTGGGTTGATCGCTAAGGGACTTTTGAATGATCCGCTAGATCATTGTCATATCGTAACTACCACCACGCACAAGACTCTTAGAGGACCAAGAGGTGGCTTGATCATGATGCGTGAAGATTTTGACAATCCATGGGGATTGACTACTCCAAAAGGAGAAATCAAAAAAATGTCTTCTCTGCTGGATATGGGCGTATTCCCGGGCACTCAAGGCGGACCATTGGAGCACATTATTGCTGCAAAAGCCATTGCTTTCCAGGAATGTCTTTCTGACGAATACATGCATTATGTACTTCAGGTGAAAAAGAATGCATCCGTAATGGCAGATCAGTTCGTAAGTCTCGGATATAAAATTATATCAGGAGGAACGGATAACCACATGATGCTTATTGATCTTAGAAATAAAGACCTTACCGGGAAAATCGCAGAACAGACCCTTGGAAAAGTGGATATTACCATCAATAAAAACATGGTTCCATTTGATACAAAATCTCCGTTTGTTACATCCGGAATGAGAATAGGGACAGCTGCTGTAACTACTCGTGGTTTGAAAGAGGATGACATGTTGAAAATTGTCACGTTGATAGACAGAGCCTTGACAAATCATGAGAATGAAGCCGAATTGGCAAGTATCCGTAGCGAAGTGAATGCTTGGATGAATGAGTTTCCATTATATTAGA
>Ga0105053_10008782_pt1 | contig 13028 bp, 10 predicted proteins | sample BON01_FD_78093 | JGI IMG/M metagenome (GOLD analysis project Ga0105053, IMG submission 78093) | Freshwater microbial communities from Lake Bonney liftoff mats and glacier meltwater in Antarctica - BON-01 | ecosystem: Environmental > Aquatic > Freshwater > Ice > Glacier meltwater | place: Lake...
TAGATAATAATGCTGAAATTGTTAATAACATTCGTGAGATTTATAGCATAGCTCCTGCTAATAAGTTGCGTGAGCTTATTGAAAAACATTTTATACCTACAAATGATGAAAAAAAAAAAAACGCAGAAGTTCCAACACCTGTTAAATTAGTTGATGAAATGTTAAATACAATACCACTTGACTTTTGGAAAAAACCTCAAAAAGTGTTTGAACCTTGTTGTGGTAAAGGAAATTTTGTGTTAGGTATATTTGATAGATTTTATAAAGGTCTTGAAGAAATGTATCCTGATGAAATAGAAAGATGCCGTGTTATTATTACAGAGTGTATCTATTATGCGGACCTAACTGCGTTAAATGTTTTCATTACAACGGAAATAATGAAATGTCATGTCCAAAGCTATTGTGGGTTAGATGATTTAGATTTTGATTTTGAATTTAATAACTATACAGGAGATACATTAAAAATAGATGTTTATAGTATTTGGAAAATTAACAATTTTGACGCAGTTATTGGTAATCCTCCTTATCAACCTCCATCAAATGATAAAAAAGGAGGAACTTCTATATGGAATGAATTTGTAAGTTTATCGTTATCAAAATTGTTAAAAGAAAGAGGATATTTAGTTTTCGTCCATCCTGCCCTATGGAGAAAACCAGAAAATAAGATGAGAGACATAATGTTTAATAAACAAATACATTATCTTTCAATTCATAATGATAGTGAAGGATTAAAACATTTTGGTGCTACTACACGCTATGATTATTATCTTATGGAAAATATAGAGCCATATAAAAAATCAACAGTATATTTTGAGGATAAAAAAACACATGAAATAGATATTAACAATAACTTACCATTTATACCTAATTTTGGATGGTCTATATTTGATAAAGTATTTAATAAATTAAATGATAATGGTATTAAATTAATTGGAGATTCTGATTGCCATACTATGAGAAGTTATGTATCAAAAACTCAAACAGAAGTTTATGTTTATAAATTATTAAATAGTATATCGAACACAAAAGGAAAAACATATTGTTATTCATCAAGACCTCATAAATGTCAAACAAACAAAAAGGTGATATTTTCAAATGGAAGACATATTGTTCCTTTCTATGATTCTGGTCAATTAGGAGTCACACAAGGAGGACTATACACGATTGTTAACACTGAAAACGAAGGGAAAAAACTTGTAGAATATCTAAATTCAAATTTAGTTGTATATTTAATTAAAGCTACAAAATGGAGTAATTTCGAAACATGTAAGCAGTTGTTTTGGTATATTCCATTACCAACAGATATACATAATGTCAATAATACAAATGTAAATAACTATTTTGATTTAACACAAGAAGAAATAATAACAATTAACAAATAAAATATAAAATCTTAATTAAATTTAAATATATTATGAGTTCTTGTGTAAATACATTAGATTATAAAACACTACCTCCTCCTAAGAATAATTCATGATAATTATTTATTTCAGTTGGAAATTTAGAAATAAGATTGTTAATAATTTGTGTTTTTCCTCCAATCCATTTTAAAAATGGTTTCTGAATTTTAAAGTTTAATCCTTTTGTTTCTTTAAAATCCATATTTTTACTTTATCTATATTAATTCAAATAAATTAAAATCAATTTTATTATATATTATATAATAAATAAATTAAAATCAATTAAAAATTATATAGTATATTATAACACATTATATACTATATAATAAATAAAATAAAACATTATTGATACAGATATATTATTTATTGGAATCTTTTTATTTGAATATATACTTGATATTTTTTTTACCGAAGGAACAATAAAATGTATTCGTTCAAAAAAAACATTAGACGATAAGATTGAATTATTCATAATTATTTATTTTCATCATATTATACGTGTGTTTCTCATATTTGGGTGGATATTAATAAACAATAAAATATTACTTCTCTATATTTTAATGAATATTATTGCAATAATATCATGGAAGTTTAACGATCGATTAATTTATATTAAAATAATGGAAAGTGTTGAATGTAATTCGAATAAAATAAAACCATTTAATCATATTTTTAATATTCAAATAAATAAAAATAAATATTTTATAGGATATACCTTATTAGGTAGTTCAATCGCCTTATATAAAATTAATTTTTATTAATTAAAAATAAAAATAAAAATATTTTTATTTTTATTTTATTTGTAAATATAAAGAGGAGACAATTACATATCTAGTTCATAACCAGTATCATCCCCCATGTCACTAGAAATGATATTCATTACATTACTCTGTATAGTGATGTTACTAATACTGCAAACACCTTCCGTTGATTGTGACTCTTCAAAACTAGTTTGAATTTTTTCAGCGTCATTATCTTCTTTCCATTCTTCTGCATTCATTTGAGTGATTTTATCGATATCCAAAACAACTTGAAACGCGCTTGTTCCAAAATACCCTTCCTGTCCACACATGATATTTGCAGATACACCGCGCATATTATCTAATTCGGCATGTCTCGCCGCTTTCAAAAACATTTCAGGTGTTTCTTCAAAAGACGCTTTTGCGATAGGACCGATATTATCTTTATTAATTCCGTGGCGAAATATAGATACCATGCCGCTCTTATCATTACATGTCATGCGGTCACATAGAACACTTAGATGATGATAATTAATATAAGCACCATCAAATTCAATCACTTCTGATATCTCATTCATAATTGATTGCCGTGCTGCTTCAATTCCAAAGACACGATAAATCTCTTGAATATCATTTGTATAAGTCCGTGTTGCATCAATATAATCGAGACTTAACAAATCCATTAAATTTGAACCAACTGTATCAATAACCCAAGTTTCTTTTTTATTGTAAACACCATCTTCTAAAACGATGCTGTCCATAATTTTGCGAGGAATAACTTTATTGATATTTTTAATTCCTCTTAAAACCAAATTATTCAACAATTGTTCTTGAAAACTTTTTAATAAATAAATCTCATCAGATTGATCTAATGAATTTTGTATTTGTGCTGTTTTTTTCTTTGATGAAATAACATGATTCAGACGCAAACGAAATACCAACTTATCATTGTTATAATCTGTAAATACGCATGATACTTGGTCCCGATAAGTGTTTTTAATCGCGAAATGAATATCGTCCATTGATAACCCACGATCTAACATTTCTTCAGTATCGATCTCCATACGAATTACCCATTTAGATTTTGTAGTATTTTCATTATTTGAAAACTCACTGCCGTTACATTCAGTTAATAGCGATTCAAATTCTTTATATTGTTCCATAGTAGCATTATCTTCTTCAATCAAAGTATTCATATCATCTGGGTCAAACCATATGTGAATGGAACTGACAACTACTTTTAATTTCGTATGTTCAATCTTATTTAAGATTTTTTTTGCGTTTTCTTGATCTTGTTCTTCGTTTTTATGGAGGTATACTGTACATGCTGGTTGTTTTGGATTTTCAGATAATGATAATATTTCTTCGATCCGCGGCAACCCTCTTGTTACATTCGATTTACTCGCTACACCAGCAAAATGAAATGTATTCAGAGTCATTTGCGTTGTGGGTTCACCAATAGATTGAGCAGCAATCATACCAACCATTTCGCCTGGTGCAATAATTGCTTTTTTATAACTAGTAAAGATTGTCTGAATTAATAATTCTAAATTTACACGATTAAACCGTTTAACCATCAAAATGTCTTTAAGATTCAGGTAATAATAATACATTGCTTTGAATAATCTATTTGGGCGAATAAAATAGATTGAATCTATTTGTTTATAACCATTATCAATTATTTCAATCGCTTCAAGTGGTGTCATGTTAACTAATGAATTTCCATTCATATACAATTGTCCTTGGATATTATTAATAATATGTGTGAATCCAACAGGAATATTTACTTTATCATTTTCTTTATCGCCAAAAACATATTTTGCGATAGCATCTCTTTCTTGAATAAATTCATTAATAATTTCATTAATTTTTTGAGTAAGTTCATTATTTTGTTTTTTTATGCGAGGAATAACTGATTTTTCAAAATACACTGAATAAACAGATGATGCTTGTTTCGCATTTGAAATTGTAGTTGTAATTGATGAATTAAAATGTCCGTAAATTTCTTCTAATGTCATTTTCACTAATGGTAAATATTGTGATTCAACTTTTACAGGATCAAATCCATCTTCACCGTATGAGTACTGAATGATTTTATTTTGATTATTTCGCACAGTCATATCGTATTCAACTTTCAAATCTTCCAACCCTTTAATTAATCGTCGTTGAATGTATCCGGTTTGAGAAGTTTTAACTGCTGTATCAATAATACCAATACGACCACCCATTGCGTGAAAGAACAATTCCTCAGGAGTTAACCCTGAAATAAATGAGTTTTCAACAAATCCACGTGCTGCAGGTGAATCGTCGTATTTAGTATAATGCGGCAAAGTTCTGTTTTCAAACCCATATGGAATGCGTTTATTATCAACATTCTGTTGCCCAACACACGAAATCATTTGTGAAATATTTAAATCACTTCCTTTTGAACCCGCATTTACCATAATAACAAATCTATTATCTTTACTTAAACTTTCTCGACCAATTTTACCAGCATCATTTACAGCACGACTCAAAATATTGTTTACTTGTGTTTCAAACTCTTGTTCATCAGTTCTTCCAGTTTTATTTACAAAAATACCTAAATGTGTTTGGTCAATTAAATTTTTTACTTCCATTTTTTTTTTTGAAATAACACTAGCGATAGAAGCATTTGTTTTTTCGTCTGAATTTAAATCACTAATACCCACACTATATGCGGCGGATTTCATGTATTCGGTCACAATATTTTGTAAATTATTAATGAAATCAATGGATTCGTGATTTCCAAAATCATTACATATACGCAACAACATTCCATTTGAACCACCACCAAGAATACCTTTATCTAATTGTCCACGAACATATTTTCCGTTTATAATTTCTAAAACAGAATTTGCGGTTTTGTAATCATGTTCTTCTTTAAACCCTTTGCTTTTATATTTCAAGGTCATGGGCGGTAGAATTTGTGATAAAATTTCAAAATTACTCACACTTTTTTTTGATAAATTATTTACATTTACTTTATTGAATGACATTAGCAGATTCATCGCTTCTCGTGGCGTAAAATTAATATTTTCACGAGTAAACCGGTATGAACCTAAAAGTGAATCTTGAAAAATTCCAACAATTGAACTATTATTTGCTGGACTAACAATTTGCCAAGGAACTGCTGCTAAATTTTTCAGTTCAGATTCACTTTCTACATCTTGCGGCATATGTAAATTCATCTCATCACCGTCAAAATCCGCATTATATGGTTTAGTATCTGCAACATTCATGCGAAAAGTATCACCGACCGGCATAATTTTTGCTAAATGTCCCATCATAGACATTCTGTGTAGTGTTGGTTGACGGTTAAACAATATAATATCACCGTCCATCATATGCCTGTGAACAATATCACCTAATTCTAATTTAATTGATTCTCTATCAACATACCTTAATGAAATATTGTCGCCATTTTTTTTTTCAAGAATTTTAGCACCCGGATGAGTATCAGGACCATTTTGAATTAATTTTTCTAAAAACTTTTTATTCATTTTATTTACAGTGACAGGTTTGGTGATATTTTTAGCAATTTTCATAGGAATACCTAATTCTTGCGCTCCTATATTAGGGTCGGGCGTAATGACAGAACGAGCACTATAATCAACACGTTTCCCCATCAAATTTCCACGAACACGACCGTGTTTTCCATTTAATCGTTCTTTAATTGATTTTAATGGACGTCCTGAGCGTTGTGCCATTGGCGCTGCACCCGGAATAGTATTGTCAACCATAGTTGCCACATAATATTGTAATACTGCTGACCAATCATTAATAACATTGGTGCTTGCGTTTGTTTGAATCTTTTCTTGAAGGGTTTTATTTGCTTTAATAATATTAACAATAATATGAGTAATATCATCTTCACTGCGTTGTTGTGAATCGTGTTTTACGGATGGACGAACCGCAGGCGGTGGAATTGCTAAAACTTGACAAATCATCCAATCAGGTCGAGACCAAATAGGACTAAATCCCATAAATGATACATCTTCGTCAGATATGCGCCGAAAACATTTAACAATAACTTCTGGCGTCAAATTCATTGTTAATTTATCTGATTCATCTTTTGTTAAACCGTCAATATTGTCCCATTCTGCGATTAAAGTAGCAATACCCTCTTTTTTAATTTTATTTGGTTGTTTGCACCCGCAACCATCATCAGTATCTTCGCCACATCTTTTAATCTTTTTACAAAGATCATTTACAAAAATCCATCTATCTTCTGAAGACATTTCCAAAGCATGTTTATATTTATTTTTACTGATTAATAATTTACTACATTTAATGCATATACATTTAGTGATTTTAATAACAGTTGTTAAATACTGAATATAAAACAACGGACGCGCTAATTCTAAATGACCAAAGTATCCAGGTGTTTGCATATAATCAAGACCATCTGTTGGACAAACCAATCCGGGTTCAAGCACGCCCATGCGTGGGTCAAACATACCATTAATAACAGGTTTATTATTTATATATGTATCCCGACTCGTGATTTCAGCAACAGAACCTTTCCTAATTTCTTCTGGTGATAATATACTAAACTGAATCCCAATAATTTGAGAAGCATTTTTCTTAGAAATCGTTCCTTTTGTTCGTTGTGTCATTCTTATAATAACTAAATAATATTTAGATTGTTTTAACTCAATTTTTTAATTAATTAAAATTTAATTATGAAAAAAAATTAAATTTTAAAAATAAATTAATTAAAAAATTGATTTAGAATAATAAGGTTAAACAATATTAACCATATATTATTAATTATACACTAAACAAGAGTTAAAATGTCGTCAAATGATTCTAAAATGATTACTAAAACGAATTCTAAATCCTCAGTGATAAATGCGAAAGGACAAGATTCTCAAAAGAAAAATAAAAAGTTTGATAATCCAAAATCAAAAGCATCAACCAAAGAAAAATATAAAAATCATGTGTCTTCTGATGATGATGATTCATCTATTATGTCAGACGAAGATGATTATGAAGAAAATGCTATAAATATGAACGAATATAGAAAACTCCTTTCTGATTTGTTTCCTTCTAAATATATAAACCAAAAAGTAAAAGAAAACCCAACTTTATCATCCAAAAAAAATAAGCAACTCAATACAGAATTAAAAGGTGATAAATCAAATAAAGAAAAATTATCATCAAATGATAAAATATATGCCATTGAGAAAAAAAATAAAATTGAAAGCAATGATATAATTTCAGAAGATTCAGATGATTATGAAACATATTCAGACACAGACTCTCAAGCGGACGAAGATGAGGATGAAAAAGAAAATGTAGTAACAATGAATCTATTAAATAAAAATAAAAATCCAACAAAATTTAATATTATATTTACAATTGGTCGTGAGGATGAAGATGAAGAAGATGAATATTATGATGAAGAAGATGATGATGATTATGATGTTGACGAGGATGATGATTCAGACTATGACGATGACTCTAATACTGACAATGATGATTATGAGGAAGATAAGTATGAACATAATACTAGAGGTAGTAAATTTAAAAATAATACAAAAAATAAACTACTTGTATCTGATGGTGAAAGAGTAGAAGATGATAAAGATGATAAAGATAAGAAAGATGAATGCAATCACGATAACGAATTTACAAATCAAGAAGCATTTGATAAATTCAATTTGATGATCGATGGATTATCCGCGACTGAAAAAAAGAATTCAGTTGTAAAACAGATGATTTTAGATATTAAAGAAAAAGAACAAACATTTAAAAAGGAAGAAGAACGAAAACATAAAAAAAACAAAATTAAAAACACTAAAAAATTTCGTGGATTACTTAAAGAAAAAAATGTGATGAATGACGTGAAATTCTTTAAAGAAAATATGACTTATGAACAACAACAAAATGTGATTAAAGAAATTGAAAATATTAAAAAGTTCTCTGATGTTGAAAAACCATATCGTCTTACTCTTTTAGAATCTGATATTCCCATTTCATTTAAAGCGTGTGCCTATAAAAAAATTAATACTTTAAAATATATGGAACCAGGCGCGGGTGAATATTATAAAATTAAAAATTGGGTAGATACATTCATGGGAATACCATTTGGCAAATATAAAAACCTGCCTTTAACAATCGATGATGGTGTAGATAAATGTCATGATTTTATGGAGAATGCTAAAAAAATATTAGATGATGCGGTTTATGGTCTGAATGACGCAAAATTACAGATTATGCAAATGATTGGTCAATTACTGGTTAATCCTTCATCCGTCGGAACTGCTATTGCGATTAAAGGTCCTATGGGCACTGGCAAAACTACCTTAATCAAAGATGGTATTAGTAAAATACTTGGTCGTGAATTTGCCTTTATTGCGCTTGGTGGTGCGACTGATAGTAGTTTCTTAGAGGGGCATTCGTATACATATGAAGGTTCTTCGTGGGGTAAAATTGTAGATATTATTATTCAGAGTAAATCTATGAACCCTGTTATTTATTTTGATGAATTAGATAAAGTGAGTGACACTCCGCGCGGTGAGGAAATTATTGGTATTCTAACTCATTTAACCGACACAACCCAGAATAGTAAATTTCATGATAAATATTTTGCTGAAATCGATTTTGATTTAAGTCGGTGTCTTTTCATTTTCAGTTATAACGATGAATCAAAAGTGAATCCAATTCTTCGTGACCGAATGTACCGCATTCATACCAAAGGGTATGACCAATCACAAAAAACAATTATTTCAAGCAATTATTTATTGCCAACTATTCGCAAGCAAGTAAAATTTAATGAAAGTGATATTGTTATTCCGGACGATACAATCCATTATATTATAACAAATCATACAGATAAAGAAGATGGTGTGCGAAACTTGAAACGATGTTTAGAAATAATTCATACCAAACTGAATTTGTATCGTTTAATGAGACCAGACACTAATCTATTTGAAAAAGACATGGCAATGAAAGTTACATTTCCATTAACAGTTACAAGTGAGATGGTTGATAAACTTATTAAAAATAACACTGAAACAGGTGCTTGGGCGAATATGTATTCTTGAATTTATAAAAATAAATAATATAAATATTAAAATAAAAATAAATAATATAAAAATAAATAATATAAATATAAAAATATAGTTATATTATAAATAGAATAATATGGAAATGAGTAAAAATGTGACTTTTTTAACAAAGATTGATACCACTGTAAAAAATATAATGAAAGACGGAAAAATTGATCATTTTGATATTCCCGATATTCTTCTACTTATTACTGAGTTGGTATCTAACAGTGAACAAACCAAAATTACATCTTCTGAACTAGAAGAAAGTATTAATATGCTGTATGCATATATTATGGAACATTATAAACTTTTTCCCGATGATGCTGCTCAAAAAGAATCTTTTAAACGTTTATTTGATATATCGGTAAGACTTATTATGTTTCAACCTAATATTAAAAAAACATGTAAATCGCTTTTCTCTTGTATTTTTTAAAAAAAATAATCAATATTTTTATACCAATTATAAATATTTTGATCATTTGTAATAAATCTCAATATCTCTCCACTTGTTAAATCCAATCGTTTAATTTTTACAATATTATCAAGAGATTTACTATAAAAATCAAGTAAATAATCAAACAATTTATTATAATTTAAATCATTATATAACGCGATTGCTTCCTTTCTTACCAAATCGGGTAAATCTACTAAAAAAAATTCAGTTTTAATATTTTCACGAATTTCATCACCTGTATTTAATCGTGAAATAATTCGCAATAAACCTAATGTATTTTGGTTTAAATTATTTTTAATCGTCTTTATTACTTGTTGTTTTTGAATGTTAATCATTTCGCGAGTTAATACCGGAGAATAATCATGATAATGATTTTCTAAATCATCTATATTATTGTTTATTATGTAGTAAAAAATATTAAATAATTCTATTAAAACACGCTGATTATTACCATTAAAACATAATTTATAAGGGAAAAAACATGAAGTCTGTGTTAAATCAATTTGACATCCATGATTTTCGCGTGCAGACAACCCATAAATAATATGGGTTAGATGATTACTAATTTCTTTATCAAAATATTCTGCTAATAATGAATTGTCACGTCCAGTGAAATCATGATAAAGAGTAGTAACGTTATTTTGTATCGCATAATTATTTAAAATACGTAACTCGTGTGTTATGTCAATGCCATAACTAATAGTATAATACGGTTTACAAAAAACGGTTTTTTTATAAGTATATAAATTAATATGTAAATTATTATTTGAATAATGTTGCGTAATTTCTGGATTAAATAATTGATTTTCTATTCTATTTAAACCAAAATCATTCACCATATAAGGCGGTGATTCTTGAAATGAGTCAATTATAATTATAAATAAATGGAGGTGTGGTATACTATTTTTTAAATACTGTAAAAAAGGTGGAAACTGGTGATAATTTTCTAATAGCAAAATATTATTATTTACATACGCAGACGCGCCAACTCCTGTATATATGAAAACAGGTTCTGACAAATGAGTATTATTTATTTCACTGAAAATATGAGATAATATAGTATTCATGTAGTAATAATTTTTATATAATTATATTTAAGTGTATTTAACACTTCCAACGTGAACCACACGGAATACAAGTAACAAATGTTGTCATTGGTTCATCTGCCGAACGTGTTTGAAGTTGATAATAACTACATTCTTTTGATTTACATTTACGGCAAGTAAAATTATCAGTGGATGCTTCTAATTTTGGCGCATACCTATTTTCGTCAATAATTTTTTTAGATTCAATTAATTTACTCCATTTTTCAGGAAGCATTTCTTGATGAGTCATAAACGCAAATTCATGCGGTTTGATATTTTTGGATAAAATACGGGTTTTCATTTCTTTATTTTTTAAATTAAAATAAATTGTGCGTAATCTATCAATATATAATTGTGTAAAATATATATTATCCCATTTTTTAACTATATTTTTTTCTTCTGCCTGTTTAATACAATAATTGTATATCCCTTTTTCAAGATTACTTGCCATTTTTTCTTGATTATCTAATAATAAAGATAATTTATTAGAAACATTTTCTCGGAATTGTTTAGAATTATCAATAACATACATTTTTAATAAAGGAATTAATATAGTCAATCATAAAATGTTTATATTATTTCAATTTTATTATTTATTATTTATTTTTTATTTTTTATTATATATTATATATTTAATCATCATCCGAATATTCATAATCAGATTCTTCTAATTCATTACTATCATTATCACGCGAACAATCATGATCGTCGTCATTATCTTCATCTTCATCATCTTCATCATCATCTTCATCTTCATCGTCTTCATTATCTTCATCGTCTTCATTATCATTATTGTTATCTTCATTGCCACCATTATCTTCATCACTTACTGCAGCAAAATCTACTATAAATCCATCCTTTAAATAACCATGCTTTGTTTTTAATTTTTTATCTATATTTTCTAATTCATCTTCACTATATTCTTCATCCTCGTCACCAATATTTTCAAACCCTCCAAATAATTTTTCATATATTTTCATCCACAATGAAGATTCTAAATTAATAATATTTCCATCTTCATTTCTGCGAATAAGTAAACAGGTTCCGAAATATAATTCTTTATCTACTGGTGGAGGAAAATCATATTTATTTTCATTATTTGCTTTACCATTATCTTTTGCCCATAATTCAATAATATATTTCTCTCCATTAATATTATCTTTCCATGTTGTACGTTGGGCAAAGTTATTTTCAGAACGAAATCCACATTTTTTATATAAAAAATCAAAAGAAGTTTCTTGTGCTTTTGTTTGTTTAATTACTCCATTTACTTCAATTAAAAGGAAGGTAATCATTTTATAAAATTAATACGAATCAGTTTAAATAGTTTATAGATTATATATATAACTAATCGCGATTATTTGGCGAAATAATCAAATGAAAATATATTTCCCTGGTATTCCCATATCTAAAATCAATAAAGAATATATTAAAAAATATTTAATTAAAGAAGATAAAAAATATTTTTTACTCTCTTGTGAAGGGTTCATACAGGTTCAAAGAGAGAAAATGTATAGAATATATACATCTGAATTTTCATTAATACATGAAAAATTTGATAATTTCGAAATTATCATTGATAGGAATAAATGGATAAAAGAAGAAGAATGGTTTCAACTATATCCAAATGTTATTGAAGAACATATAGAATTTCTTACGCATCAGTTGCGAAAAGGGTCATTCGTTGAGTTCGTCATTGAAAAAAAAAATAATAAAATAAGTGATTTTTATTTTTTATTAAAAAATAATGAAACAAACATTAATAATAATATAACTATTAAAGAAGATATTCTCTCGTTTTTATCACAACTAAACTTATGTGAATAATATATATTATATATAAATCATGGTTTTTTCAACAATAAAGACATCTTTATTTTCATTATTATTTATTGCTTTAATTCATTATTTATTTATTTTTTTTAAAAATATGCTTACTGTTCCAAAAATAAAAGATTTAGTGAATAGTCCATCTGAAATATATAATGAAATTTTTGATACAATGCAAAAAAAACCATCGATGAAAAATAATAATATTAATAATAATAATAATAGTAATAATCAAATTCAAGATAATATGAATTCAGAATTAAGAATTTTTTTACAAGATTTAAAAACATCTAAAACGGACGATCATAATAAAGAGAATAATATGGGTTCTACAAATGTAATGGGTTCTACAAATGTAATGGGTTCTACAAATGTAATGGGTTCTACAAATGTAATGGGTTCTACAAATGTAATGGGTTCTACAAATGTAATGGGTTCTACAA
>Ga0105053_10008787_pt1 | contig 13024 bp, 14 predicted proteins | sample BON01_FD_78093 | JGI IMG/M metagenome (GOLD analysis project Ga0105053, IMG submission 78093) | Freshwater microbial communities from Lake Bonney liftoff mats and glacier meltwater in Antarctica - BON-01 | ecosystem: Environmental > Aquatic > Freshwater > Ice > Glacier meltwater | place: Lake...
CGTTTGCGTGTGTGTACGTACACACATGTATAAATGCATATATGTGTGTGGGGAATAAATAGTAGTTCCTAGGCCCCCCCCCCAAAAAACATCAAAAACCGACACGTTACTGAGTACAAGAAGGGCTACGCCACAACACCATGGTGGAGGCGGCATGTGTGTTTTCCACATGTGAAAATGCGAAAGATATCTACAAGGGGCGGCGCGCAGTGTAGACTGACTCCCACAGCCAGTCGTGGATCTTGTGCACCTGCCGTACACACCACATGTCACGAGAAGATCTCTCCCAACACCACAACTCCCGTGCGCACCTGCCGTACATACCATACGTACATATTGCAAATTTTTCGCCAATGTGGGTGTCTTGCCTTAAACTCGCAAACATGGCACGGCACTCACACATGGCAGTACACACCACACCACACGATATGATGAACAAGAACATGTCTGCCAAAACCACGAATCTCGTTTGCACTCGCCATACATACCAAACGAGAGACACATGGGGCGGCTGCGATGAGTAGACTCCTTAAAATCATAGGCCACTTTTTGCAAAAGAGCCCAATAAAAGAGACGTATAATTTCAAGGAGCCTACTAATCGTTTAAGGAGCCTACCAATCGTAGCCACCCCATACCTAACGAGAGACCCTTCAATGTCTACTTAGTGCACTGCTCACTGCAATACACGAGAGATTGAATAGCCATACATACCTCACGCGAGATATACCTCACGAAAGACACCTCAATGTCTACCTATTGCAGCACACACGAGACTCAATATCGACACACTATTACCCAGAGAAAGGCTCTCGCTCTCAAACACACAGACTCTTTCTCACATATTGACTCTCTCACACACATTCGACTCGATCTCACACACATTAGCACAAAAGAGATTGAATATCCATACACTATTACCCAGAGAAAGGCTCTCCCTGTCTCACACATACACACTTTCTCACACACATTGATTCTTTCTCACACGCACCTTAACGTCAACGAGGCCAGCCTCCTTCATGAGCATCTCCATCTCCTCGCGGAAGAGGGCGCGGAAGGTGGTAACGAACTTGCTCGCAGTGTGCGTCGAGCTCTCGCCGTTGATGTGGAACGTGTTGAAGTTTACCAACTGCCACACATCAATGAGTCAGCCCTCGATTCAATTCGCCACATCATACACGGGCTCTCACGTCAATGAGTCAGACATCAGCGTCATGCCACACATTTGCTCTCGCCGTTGACGTTGAGCCCGCATTTGAAAACATCATATCACATATTTGCTCTTGCCGTTGAGCCCTTATTTCAACACGCCATGTCACACATGAATGAGTCCAACCTCATACCATTACGTCATGTCACACATGTGCTCTCGCTGTTGACGTGTTGAAGTTTCCCAACTCGTTGACGTGTTGAAGTTTCCCAACACGCACACATGAATGAGTCATTCCGGTATGAATGCGTCACGTCACATATGAGCTCTCGCAGTTGACGTGTTGTATCAGTCATGCCACACACAGCATTCAAACAATTCATTTCACACATATCAACGTGTCCACATGCGAGCGAGTCACGTGACACACACACCAATGTCATGTCACTGACTAACACCTGCTGGTTCTCGGCGCCCTTGTGCCACTCCCACACATCGAAAATAATGTGCTCGTCCTCCACGTCTCTTCCCACTCGCACCTGTCACATCTCAACCAGTCAGGTCACGCATCATGTCACACATGAATAAGTCATGTCCTACATCACAAGACAGCAACGAGTGCAAACTGTCAAGTATTATGCAATATTTTATATATTGAAATCTTCACTATCGTACGTATTTTATATATTTCATATCTTGTTTGTGTCAAGTATTATGCAATATATTTTTTTAAACGCCAGAGAGAGGCAACAAGTACCTGATGCAAGTAAGTGACACAGCAGTACGTGCATGTCTTACTGCGCACGCACATGTGCCAGCTATCACCCATTGAAACAGACACGCATGACGTATATAAATTTACATGTGTATTTACATATATGTACGAATGCGTATACGTGTGTTTCTGCACACGTACAGGTGTCGGCTGTCACACATTGAACCAAACAGGCATCACGTATGCATATCGATGTATGTATTTACATCATATACATACAAATGCGTACACACTCATATACACATGTATCTATATATATGTAAACATATATTTCGGGACCTGGCGAGGGTAGATTTTGGCAGAGGAGTTTATGAAGTAATCGTAGTCTCGCACACCGATGTTTACGATGCCTCCCGGCCGCAGCAGGTCGTGGAAATTCTGTGTGTGGTGTGTGTTGTCGTAGTGAACGTGCACAGAGAGGAGGGAGGGCAACACACATGTGTCAGCACTGGCAAAATTCCTTTTGTGAGTGTATGCCCATGAGAGTAAGAACACATGTGTTTGCGAACGTGTGGGTGTGTGAGAAGGAAGGACAGGAAGAGGGCGAGAGTGCAAGGAGGCGCGGGGTCGGAAAGGTACGGTTAGAAGAGCATCTTCACAAGAGATCAGACTGACGTGCAAATTCTTTTCCTCGTCATTCCCCGCGCGCGATCGCTTGTGTGACATATTCCACTTTACAACTACATGCACTCTATAACGTGCTTCATCCATATACCTGGCAGTATCTAAAACCACCGAAACGACACGCGGAAGGTCGGCGATGGTGTGTAGATGGGGGAGGGCAAAGCACATATCAACGACACATGGGGCAGACATATGCATGCTAGAGGCACTGACCGTAAGGGCTTGGCGAAGATCGGCGTTGGTGTGGAGGTGAGGGAGGGAGGAGCCCTTGGTCACGATGGCATCGAAGGTGCCTAATTCCAACTTGAAGTCTTTCTTCAAGTTCAAAAAGTCACTTTGCTGCGCTCTCAGGTTCTGTGAAATAGTCATGGGGTGGGGGGGGGGGCGGGAGTGTGGGGGGGGTAATCAGCGATTCGTAATGCTGTTGCAGGAAGAGTATGAGGAGGGACGTGATATTCAGTTCGTGTCATGAAGTGATGAGGAAAAAGGAGGGACAGTGTATTCAACTCGTGTGAGACGTGGAATATCACGTCATCTTCAAATGTTTGAAATATTACGTTACATTCAACGATGGTGAGACTCAAAAATGATGATATTGATATCACGTGTTGTTCAACTCGTGTGAGATGCGTCTCACACCAAACGCACATGAGATGCGTCTCACACGAAACGCACACTCTAAATACATATACGCATAGATACAGCAATGTATGTTGGTCTTCTGCAGACCCACTAGGTGACTTTCCTTTTGATATCAAGTGGTATCACGAGATACTTGGAAACGCAGGAGGAGGAGGGAGAGGGAGAGCGAGAGAGCGAGACTAGTGTTGAGCACAACGTTGATGCATGTAAGTTGTAACAGGTGGTCTGATGGACTCCTTTTGAAAATATCGCAATCCTACAGTGGGATTGTGACATGTTCAACTCGAGTTAATGGAGCCCAGTGCGTCATGTGCAGCATGTATTGTCATGTTCAAATCTCGACACGTGTGGGTGCATGTGGTGCCCCACACACGATGTGTTAGCATCTTAGTGTGTCTGTGTTCGTGTGTCGTAGGATTGGTTATAACTGCACTTCATACATATTCATATGATACATGTGCATATGCGCATCACAACTCAATCATCTGCCACCACAAGGGCACACACATGTATGATATATTGTTACGCACATATATACACATGCACATCATGACTCAATCATCCGACACCACTCGGGTACACACACATATATATGATATTTGCAAACACATATTCCAAATGCGCATCACGACGCAACCATCTGTCACCACGAGAGCACACACACACACACCCCACAAAACAGCAGCACACTCGCGATGAGAGGGTAGATACACACACATATACTTTCATACCCCACACATAAATTCATATGCGTATTATGGCTCTGCCACCACACACACACACACACACACGACATACACAAGAACACACTGGCGGTGCGGAGTCAGATGAACACACCTTTTCGAAACCATACTTCTTGGCGTTTTCGGCGCAGCGCTTTACAAGGCCGCCCGAGGGGTCGCACGCCGTCACCTGCGTGCCGTGAGTCACGCCACACATTTAGAAATGGCGAGTCGCGTGACATGTCGAGACATGTGATGAGTCTTGCGACACGTAAAGATGGAATGAAAGTAGGCATGTGAATGATATGAGTCACGGTACACATTTATACACAATGAGTCGCGTCACATGTAGAGACACGTGATGAGTCTTTCGACATGTCAGATGGAATACAACACGCATTGTGAACAAAATGAGACAAGATAGACACAGAAGACATAGTAATCACGTCACAGGTGGAGACATAGTAATTACGTCACAGGTAGAGACATGTGATGAGGACACCAGTTCGCACACTATATTGCGAGGAACAAACAGTATGTTGATACGTAGTCAAACAGTCATTGATATATGCATACGTAGATAGACTACATCGCAAGAGCACATAGTAAATATATTTACACATAGATACAGTAAAATATGTTTGTCTTCTTCAGAACCACTACGTGGCGAGGCCCACTGGCAGGGCCACAACATATAAAGCATACCTGCCATGATTACTGCTACTTACCAGCATGCAAACTGGGAAATTGGGCCCGCATCACAGATTTACTTTATGTTACCGTGACCAATTTTGAATATACAATATTCGTATATTTGATGTCAATGCATCTACATCAAATGTACAAAATTCATGGATGATACAGACAACTAGGAAGGGCAGGACCTCAAGGCCGAGGCCGGCAAGAGCGATGGCCTGTTCGCCCGACCCGCACGATGCATCCAGCACCTTCTTGACGTTCTCGCCCTCAAATGCTGAGGCGAAGGCCTGATGTGTGGGTGTGTGAGAGAGTCAGAGGATGTGAAGGTGGTACGTTGTGCTCGTCTAACACACAAGTGCGCTACACGTGCCTTTTTTCTGACTGTGTGCTCGTGTACATGTTTATTTAAACTCCACATTCTCGCCCTCGCACGCTGAGGCAAAGGCCTGATGGGTGTGTGTGAAAGACAGAGAAGGAAGATGTGCTGTGTTGCGTTGTGCTTGTCTAATAAAGAAGTGGGTGGTACACGTAGCCTTTTTGACTGCGTGCTCATGTATACATATGTATTGGTGCCTTCAAATGCTTAGGTGAAGGCCTGGTGTGTGTGTGAGAGACAGACGGAGTCAGAGGATGCGCGTGTAGTACGTTGTGTAAACTAAACTAGTGGGCTTCACGTTGCTTTTTGGACTTGATGCTCATATATACGTATATATGTCAGCTCCCAAATAACAGCATTTACATGTCATTGATATGTATGGGTAAATGCTCTGTTATCCAACGTCGTATGGTATGTATCCTCATCTAGTGTTCATTGTGAGTTGCTGGGCACTCGTAGATACATAGGTATGTCTGCGTGTGTACACACTACTGTGCCCTCTAATGGGTGTGTGTGTAACACATACATTCTCACGTAATAGCTCGAATGTCTTTGTCATTTACACATACACAACATTTTTTAAGGGCGAAAGTCTCATGTGTGTGTAAACGTATGTGTGAAACAGAGAGTGGGCCAATGTGCATTTGTCACGTCACGTCCAGCTCATCTGAAGTAGTTGGGTACACGTGGCTTTTTGACTTCGTGCTCATGAATCAATACATATGTAAACTCTCAAATGCTATCCTTATATATGCTTCTTTGTGAGTGCTATGCCTATGTAACTCGTACATATTGTTCCATCTCATCACTCATTAGGAGTGATGTGCAAATGTCGTTCATTCATTGTGGGTGATTGACGATATGCATCATGCATGGTATACATATGTAACGCGTGCATGCTGCGACATGAGATACACTCATGTGCAATTCATCAATGCAAATGCACACACATGATTCATCGTGAGTGATATGCTCATATAAGTCGTGACACCTCCTACATCAGGTCCACTCATGTGCAATTGATCCTGTGTTTTTTCGCACTCGTATATAAATGTATACATTCACGAGAGTATACATTTACATGTGAGTGCGTATCTTCGCGCTCGTATGCAAATGTTTACACAAGACACATTTATGTGCGAGCACTGAGTGCGTGAGCGCGTATCTTCGCGCTCGCATACAAATGTACATATTCACATGTATGCATTTATATGTGAGTGCGTATCTTCGCGCTCGTATACAAATGTAAACACACACACATTTAGTAAACACACACACATTTATATACGAGCACTGAGTGCGTATCTTCGCGCTCGCATACAAATGTATACATGTATATGTGTGTGCCTATGATATTCAGCCCTCTGACGTCTATCTATAAGTGCGACACACATAAACTCCTATACAATCGATTGACATAAAAAAAATTATTTCAACTTTAATTTCACACAATATTCGTCATAGGTTTGTATATGGAGTATAAGTGGTTGAAATATATGTTGAAAAGACAATTCACACTCCTGTACATCATCAGATGGACATATACACAATATGCCTAATTGATTGAGTGGAAACAGAACAAACGAATGCTTCTACACATCTCATAAATGTACATACAGTTGTACGTAAAGAAATTTACATGTAGAACGTGTGTATATAGATATATAAACATCTACAAGATTCAAACTGTGTGTCACGGATGGATTCACATAGAAAGTGACTTTTATGTATCGATTAGAATACATAATTAGTATGATATATGTACACGTATTCGCAAAGAAAGAGATATATATGGATCCTTTAGAATATGTCGAGTCTAGTGTGCCAGGCATGATTGGTTCATGTGTGTGACTTGACCTACAGACCTCGCGCTCCTTTTCGACCATGCCTCCCCAGTCTTGCTGGAACATGTGGTAATGTGAAGAGAGGCCATCGTAATACTGATTCGATGCCACCTTGACTTGTCGGTCTTGTCCCGACATCGCCCTGTTGCAGTATACGCTTTAGTGAATTGGCGCGGGTATCCTTATGTATGTGTGTGACAAAGTGTGTACTTATTCGATGCCACCTTGACTTGTCGGTCTTGCCCCGACATCGCCCTGTTGCAGGTGTGTACGCTTTAGTAAATGGGTATGGGTATCCTTGTGTATGTGTGTGACAGAGTGTGTACTCATTCGATGCTACTTTGACTTGTCGGTCGTTTCCATACATCGCCCTGTGGCACGTGTGTGTGCATTAGTGAGTGGGCGTGCGTATCCTTGTGTATATGTGGTATCCTTATTTATATATGTGAGAGAGAGAGTGCTGATTCGATGTTACTTTTGACTTGTCGGTCTCGTCCCGACCTCGCCCTGTTGCACGTGTGTATGATTTAGTTAGTGGTTGTGGGTATCCTCGAGTATGTTTGTGAGAGAGTGTGTATTGATTTGATGCTACTATGTCTTGTTGCTCTTATTCCAACATCACTCTACTCTATTTTGAGTGTGTGTATCAGTGATTCAGTGTCGTTGCGAGTTTGAGAGAGATTGTGTACTGATTCGACGCCGCCTTAATATGTCGCTTTCACCCCGACACCGTCCTGTTGTGTATGTGTGAGAGAGACAGAGAGTGCGTGCGTGCATCGGTGTACATGTATGCTGTTTTGTTGTATGAGTGCGTCGTGGCATATTCAGCCAAGGCATTCATCTTAAAAGCATCAAGTATGTGATCACGTTTGTTGAAGAATACAGATGTGGTAACATCCCGCATACTTACTGTCAAGATGCTCATATATGTATATATGTGTGGCACACGAGTGCTGCAAAACGACGCATGCACTCATCTGTTATGTCGTTCATATGAATGATATTGCACACAGTAGGCAGTGTGTGCGCGTAGCCATTGTTCACACGTGTGTATAAATTGCGCATGTGCCGCATGGCGAATTTATTTTCATGTCAGTTCACTCATGCATACAAATCTCGTTGCAACACTGTAGGAGTATGTGCGAACATGTGTAAAGATAAACTGCATTAGTCTGTGAGAATGTGCGCGAACTTGTAGGAGACCGCGTGCGAATGTGTTGTGCATGCTGCTCACATCCACTACCACCCACGTCGAGGCAAAGTGAATGCAGGCGTGTGTTCTTCTCATCGTTACTAATAACCTTATTGTGTAAATAAAATGCACCATACGCGTATTTGTCAACACGAAGATGAGCGAGTGAAAATCTATGTATCACTCATTCATCTGCGCGACATGACTCATGGGCACGCAAGTGGGAGTCCTGTAATTACAACCTGGTTCAATGGCCCCACGACAAAGTCAAAACACTGACGCATGAAATCACTCAGACAGACGTACACTAAGAAATACGCGTGCATAATACAAGTATACTCGTATTCAGGCGGCGGCCTTCTTGACGCCGTCTTTTAGTACGGGTTATTGTGGAAAGACAGCAGGTAGATGTATTACTCCATGCCGCTTTTCTGCTCATAACACCATGCGCCAAAAGTGATGCATGTGCATATTTCTCAACAACTTTCAAACGATGATGCAATAATGAACAATAAAAATTGAATGGCAGTCACCTGGCGATGTTGGCGGCAGGCTGTCGCATTACACGCTGCTGGTTCAAGGCAGCTGCCATGCTGGCCTTCTTGCCGGCAAAGCGCGCCTGTGTGTGTGTGTATGTGCGTTTTTTGTGTGTGCGTTTTGTGTGTGTGTGTGTGCTAAACGTCAGTGTACATGCTGTAAGGGCAAATATCACCAAGCGTGGAAAAAATCAAGGTGTGCATGCAAAATGAGAGGAAATTGCGCACAAGCAAGGTCATTACAACGTCGGCACGCAAATACACCAGGCACATACGGTGTCTTTTGGGCTCGTGCTCCGCAGATACCCCGCATCGCCGGAAACAGACATGTGGACCATACTGGGAGGAGGAAAGGTACCTGTGCGCCGATGGTGCGGGGCAGAGAACGAGCGAGCATTGTATCGAGATGCTGCACAAAAAAACACGTAGCAACATTAGCTTTATCCTTCCCAGTGCAGTCTGTGGCCCCCATCTTGAAAGGTACAGAAGTGGACATAGACAATGGCTGGCCTGCAGCACCCGACAAGCGCGTGCGACTACGTGCGACTATACGCGGCTAATCTAGCAAGAACCGCTCAGGCTGCATTTTTACTGGCGCGTGGCTTGCTCGCTCGTGACGTGAACAAATAGTCGGATCGCCATTTCTGGTTCGCACAGAGGAAGCGCAAATCCTGGCGAGTGGCAGAATGCGCACAGCACCGCAACCGCCACACAAAGAGTCCACACACACTGCGCACAATGGGCAAGGCCGAGATGTTGGCGGAGTGGCAGCCAACTCATACCAACACAGATACACCTTCGGGGAGGATGCGTCTGATCCTCGTGCACGGCTGAGCAATGATCAAAAATGGCAGAAAGACTTTTCATATCGAAACTAGACCTTTTCATTCCGAGATCTCGGGGACATCCCGAGATCTCGTGAACCACTCTGTACTTTCAAAGGTCGGTTTATCATCAAAATTCCTGAAAGATATGATTCCAAACGGTAATTTTAACAAATTGAGAATTTGTCCGGCTCCGAAGACCCAAATGACACATATGTTCTTGTTACGCATTGGCGCGCAGATTGCTGAAACCATGCTCGATTTTGCGAGCGTGGGGTCAAACTAATAAATGCAATGAGGCGGGAACCATTCGCGGGAACACAGGCTTTTGCGTCCAAAGCAGCATATCACGAATGCTGTCACCGAGTATGCTCTGTCACCCACTTTCTCCGCGTCATGGCAACGAGCAGTTGTCAGAGCCGCTTTTGGACGCATCCTCTGGTAATTCTCTTGTGTTGCCCCTGACTCGGGTGGAGAAGCGACCTTGCCCGACCGACCCCAACCTGCGAGATTACTCTGTCTTTCGTTGTTGTTGGTTGTTCACTCGAGAACAATTGGTGCTCGACCAACAACCTTTCCAACCCGACATTACTACCGTCTTGCGTTGACTCCCTCGACTTGTGTGGACAGGGCTCTACCCAAAGCCAGACACGATCGAGGCTGTAGTGTGCCCGGACGAAGACGTGGTCACTGGGGTTCCCGTCCACTTGCCTCCGGACGCCCCTGATGCGTCTGCGGTGCAAGCTCACGAGTTGGAACTCATCCGCGCAAAAGAGGCGTTGCTGCTGGCATCGGGCTGGGCTGAGCGCGCGGCTGCTGTCAAGGGCTCTGCCGAGCCTACTGTGGCTGTGGTATGTGACCCTGGAGGCGGGGTCAAAAGGTGTAAGAACTGTAAGTCGTGGTTTAGCTCGTCAGACTTTGGTGTGGACGTAGGGATTCCCGTGGCCGGTGAAGGAGCAGGTGGCCTACCTGCGCACCAGCTGCTCTCTCCGCGAACACGCCTTCAATTCAAGTGCCAATTTCACCCCGGCGCCTACAGGCAAGCCGGCGTTACTTGTGCTTCCGGTGCGGTCACTTTCATCCCACTTCATACATGGAAAGGGCACGAGAGAGGAGGGCTCTCATGATATGTTGTCAGACTGTATTTTACAGTGAAATTAGCTTGGCGTCTAGAATGCGGGAGAGAGAGAGGTGGACTCGTTGACTGCGATCTTGCCATGGCAGGAATAATGAACGGATGGTCATGCTGCAAGAGCAAGGCGGAGAATGGCTTAGGGTGCAAACTGATGCTGCACCACGTCGAAGATACTGAAACAACTGGTGAACTCCCTGGCTCCCGCCACACATCCGCTACCGTCTCCCTGCCTGGTGCAACAACTCGTGTGTAAGCGTACTTTTCACATTGGAAAGCACACTGACATAAACCCGCACACGCACTACGCTGGCATTTTGAACACGCAGCCTGCCTGCAACCTTTCACACAGCAGGAGGACACGTACATGTCGAAAGAGCTCGAGCGTCGCATGTCTGTGTGTGAGATCGACCTTGGGCCTGATGGCATGCCTCTGGAGACGCAGTTTCAGACCACCTCGGCTGCTGGTGCTAATTCAAGCGAAGAGGTCATCATACCCCCTTTCCGTGGGCCGCAGCGCGCCGAGCGCTCGCCGGCAAGGGTCTTTTAGACCCTAACCAACCCTTAACCACCCCTAAGCACCCCCAACCAGCCCTAACCAACCCTCCCCGCGGGTGTGTGTCGGCTGGGGGTCTGGGAGGGTAGGTTAGGGCTGGTCAAGTGTGGTTAGGGGTGGTTAAGGGTCAGTTCGATTTGGTTAGGGTCTTTTAGACCCTATCCTACTAACAGACCCCTAATAGGCACTGACAGACCCCTAACAGACACTAACAGACACTAACAGACCCCTAATAGGCACTGACAGACCCATAACAGACACTAACAGACCCCTAACAAACACTAATAGACACTAACAGACCACTAACAGACACAAACAGACCCAAACCGACCCCTAACCTAACCACACCTAATAGAAAAAGTTATGGTTAGTTAGATCTGGTTAAGGGCTGGTTAAGGGTCGGATTGGTTTGGTTAGGGTCTAAATGACCCTAACCAAACCGATCCGACCCTTAACCAAACCGATCGGACCCTTAACCACCCCTAACCACCCATGCGGGACGCTTTAGCCCCGCAGATGCCGCGCGCCACTCGAAGTTCGGAATTCCCGTCGGGTCCACAGGCTGTTTTATTTTTTGTTTCCAGGTTCTCACATTGGTCACGATTGTGCGTCTTTTCACCCCAAAAAAGATCATTTTTCAAACTGACCCGCAATTTGCTCTTGATGTGGTGAATTTGAAACGAATGTAAAGATGAAGTAGCGCGCGGCGCATTTTTGACAGCCTACTGCACTAAATACTGCTCCGCACCTGACCTCACATTGCACCACCTCGAATCTTGCTTGACGATCGCATCTTCTCTCACCGCCTCGAAGGAACCTTGCTTTTCTGTTTCTTTCCACCCCCCCCACACAAATGGTGAAGTGGTGGTGCGAGTTTGCTGGACCATGGCGTTGCTCCTCTGCATCCATTGAATTTCAAGTGATTGCTTTGGCAGGAGGGCGACTCGAAAGATCACGAGCATGCTGCAGGCGTCAGCAAGGGTCTTCATTGTTATTTTTATTTTTTTATTTTTTTACTGTGCCCTACACCCAGTCTTGCGCGTGTGCGTGTATGCCATGGATGTATCATGTGCACACACGGTGCGCACACACCAAAACGCATGTGCGCTGCGTGTATGCTCGCGTGTCCTCGTTGCCTTCGAGTGGTCTTGCGATGGGCGCGCGCCTTTTGTGTAGGCGCACTTTTTAGGTTCTGTTTGTTGTGAGGGGAGGGCTGCATCCGCACGGCGCGCAGGAATGTGACAAATGGTGGCGCGTGGCAGGCGACAAGGCAGTGCGCGGCGAAATCATGCACTACGTGCGCACGACGGACACGCTGGTTGGCCTCTCGCTGCGCTACGGTGTGTCGTCGCAGCGCATCCGCGAGGTAAACTCAATCATGGGCACGTCAATCGTGCAGTACTCGAGTCTGATCATCCCCCCCGACGAGACCTCCAAATGCTCGAAACGCAAGCCCCGCGGTACTGCGCGCTCCGGCGCCGCCGAGAATTCACACCGATTGAGAAATCTGGATGAGGGCGAGGCGGCCTCGGTGCAGCAGCGCCGTATTATTGCGCTGCGTCGTGAGATGGCCTTGCTGGGCGGTGGGTCCGAGAAGGAGACGGCGGCGTACCTCTCTATGGCTGACGATGACACTGGGACAGCGCTGAAGATGTTTAAGGAAGATCTTGAGTGGCAGTCCTCTGCTGCCTCGTCACAGGTTCTATATATATGTGTGTGTATGTATGTATGTGTGTATATATATATGTTTCCATATGAATATGTAAATGTGTGTATTGATGTATACACAAATTTATGCGTATAGATATGAAAATGTGTGTATATTAATGTTTGACCATATATAATACACATATGTACATATATACATATATATATATATATATGCCACTCTGACGCAGTACCCTTCGCAAACATTCTTCCCACACTCTCTCTCTGTCACACACAAACACACACA
>Ga0105053_10008791_pt1 | contig 13020 bp, 9 predicted proteins | sample BON01_FD_78093 | JGI IMG/M metagenome (GOLD analysis project Ga0105053, IMG submission 78093) | Freshwater microbial communities from Lake Bonney liftoff mats and glacier meltwater in Antarctica - BON-01 | ecosystem: Environmental > Aquatic > Freshwater > Ice > Glacier meltwater | place: Lake...
GACGGTGAGCCATGGCCAGGCGGTGCTTTTTCTTGTGCCGCTCCCAGTTTGTTCCTGCTCCTGCTGATGAGCGAGCGACGCGACGCGACGTCATGGGGCAAGCAAATGCTGGCCACCAATGGTGAGGGTGCTGCATGGGCTGAGAAGGGAGGCTGATGAAACAACCACAACAACGCCCGCCTAGCAATTTAAGAAGACTCACCACGTCGCAAGCACTCTCCTAAAAGCCACTCAAGCGAGAGAACACATGGGCACTTCCGGTCGAGAGACGCTTCGAAGAGTTCTTCCTCTCCCGTTGGGTGTGGACCCATGCAGCAAGCCAAATGATCTGCAAATCGTCCTGCTCCTTCTATTGCCCGACGGAACGGACCTCTGCCATTTGACTGGGAATGAAAAGGGAATGCATTGGCTAAGTGTGCTGAATGAAGGTCGCTACCTCGAGAGCTTTTCCATTTCATAAGATTCGAGCTTAGGCACGAGCCTGCGCCTATGATGGGTCAAATCGTGCCCGCACACACGACTTTATAACCTTCCCGTCCATGTTCTCTCCCGTCCAAGAAAACAAAAAAATGCGGCACGGTTTGTTGAGACGCAATCAAAAGTGAAATGTGTTGCCTGTCTTTGCCTTTTCGTAATCGTTACTGTTGATTTGTTTTTGCAAATCCTCTTTGTCTTTTCCCCTACTTCTTTTAACTATTTGCCCTGGACTCCACTCCTCCACGTCCCACACTCAGCGCTCTCCTCCTCATTCCTCCCGCCACAAGGTGTTGCGCGTTCGTTCCAGCGCCGTAATAAGGGCCGCTTCCTGGGGCTTGTACTTCATGGTGGCCAGTAGCCCTCGCCCCACCGCCCGAATCACTTCTTCGGTGGGTGTGGCCAGCCGCTCCGGGTACTCGGACCGCTCTCCTTCTCCACCCCGAGGGCGCATGTACTCGCTCACCACCGCTGCATACGCCGTCGCCTCCACCTTGCGCCCCGGGTCCATCGCCCCACAGTTCGACCACACGCCCTTCCAATCCTCTTCCCTCCGAATCAACGCTGCCCACAAGGCCTTGACATGCCCCTTTGCCGCCTCCCGCGAAACCTCCCCCCGCCTCCCTGCGTAATAATCGAGAAGGTCCATCGCCCGCAACGCCAGCTCCACAGCCTGCCCCTTAACCAATCCCTCCTGCGGCACCCACTCAATCAACGCTCCAATTGTCTCTTCAGGACCAATGGCAAGCCCCTCCACGAGCTTCTTCATCGCGCTCCCCATCTCCCCGTTCCGGTGGCGGCAGAGGTCAGCAAGCCACCTCTGTGCCTGCAGTAGCTCCTGCTCCTCCTTCAAGGCCATCCGTGCTTCTTCCTCCGCTACCTGCCCACACAAATAACGGCGTGCTGCCTCGTCGCTGAGGATGCCCAGGTCCACCCATAGCTTTTTAAGGTCGAGCGCCTTTTCGCCCTCTGCCAGGCTCTTTAAGTCTTCCGTCGCGCGTCTGATGGGAGGGAGGGAGGGAGGGAGTGAAGGAAGAAATCAGAAGAAGCAAGCTTGAGTGTTCTTATCTTTAGCATTCTGTAATGAAGGGACAAAGAACATACATCAGTAAATTGAGACGATTAGAAAGAAGGAAGGAGGGGAGAAATGTCAATATCAAACACGAGCCCGCTCGCACGTACCCAAACGCCTTCACATGCACATGATGCATCCAGGCCAACCTCGCCGCCGCCGGCACATCCGGCCTCCCCCCAAAAACCTTCTCCAGCTCCACCCTTGCCAAATTCGACGTCGCTCCATACGCCAAACAGTCGTCCAGCTCCGAATGGTCCAACAACCAATTCAAGACATGCGAAGCCACCTCTTGATGCCTCCCCATATCCTCCACCAAAGCCCCCGAAGCCCACCCCCGATGCAACCACTCCAACTCCACCAACACATCCCAGGCCCTTGCCCGCCTCGCTATCGCTAGAGCTTCCTGAATCAACCCATACTCCGCTACACACAGCACCGCCACGCGCTTCTTCCCCCGTGCCTCCTTTCCCCCCTCCCCCTCCCACCGTCCACCCATTTCCCCCATCTCCAACCACAAAGTTCCCAGCTGTTGGGCTTTCTCGCCAATCACCGCACAATGTGCCGGAGTCAGTGGCTGCGCCGTCTCCTTTACCAACTCTCTCAACCGTTCCACCTCTCGCTCCATGACCTGCAACGCCAAGGTCTCAGTCAACCACCCCCCCCTCCCCGCCTCCCTCCGCAACACCCCATGCTCGACCTGCAAACGCGCCCTCGTCCTCACCGCCGCCTCCAACGCGCGCCACACCACCGTTGTAATAGCCAAGCTCGCCTCCGCCTGCTCTTTTTTCGAGACCGGCCTCCCCGTCCTACGCATGTACTCCTTCCTCGCCGATTGCAACGACGCCAGCTTCCTCATCACCTGACTCGGATTCGCCAAAAATAGATCCAAAGGTGGTAATCCCGCAGCATCCAACCTTGTCCGTACCTGTTCTTGTAAATCCTCCCCCCACCGCGGCATGGCATGTGCCCTCAGCAATTCCGCAAGCGCCGCAGGCATCTCCCTTCCTCCATCCTCCCCTCCTCCTCCAGGCAAGAGCGCCGCACACAGCTGCTCACACGCGGCTACCCGCTCCGCACCCTCTAACAAAGCCGCACCTTGACTCTCAGTAAGCTTAGCCCACAATCCCGTCTCGGACAAAAACCTCAACCACCGCTCAGTTACCGCCAACTTGCGTCGAAGCGAATGCTGAATCAACAAATGAAAAGCCTCCTGAGCCGTCTGCCCTCCCTCCCCTCCTCCTCCACCACCACCACCAGCCCAATAAGGCGCCGTGTCAGGCTCTAAATCCACCTCCTGCCAGATCGCCCTCCGTAAGCCAGCGCCTAGCTCTGGCAGCCCATCAGGAAGGTCGAGCAAGCCCTCCGCTTCCACCACTGCCTGCGCCTGTGCCGGATGTAGCTCCATGTAAAGTCTAAATGCCCGTCGTACCTTCCCTGCCACGTCCCGACTCCGTTGCTCGTCCGCTCCTGCTGCTGCTGCTGCCTCCTCTTCCGCTGCTCCTGCTGCTGCTGCTCCCCCCTTCGCATGCCGCAACGCCCGCACACGCAAGACCTTCTCCGGACCCATCAGCAAGGCCAGGGTGTCTGTATGAAGCAGTGTCCCTACCCCCAGCAACCCCCCTGCTACTGCTGCTGGATAACCCTCCGCGGCAGACCTTCCTGTGTTAGCAACGCGTGGCACGACTAGGTCAGTGCGCTGGAGGTCCCTGGCCCGTAAGAGTTGCGCTGCGCCGTCTAATCGGAAGTGGAGGACAGTGACAACATCTTCTTGCTGCTGCTCCTGTGAGGAGGCGTGGACGATATAGGCTACAATGTCTGTTGCGGTGTTCCCCCGGCTGGCTTCCAACCGGGTTTGAAGGAGGGCGTCCACTGTCAGAGGTGCTCCCTCCCTCCCTGCCGGCGGCGTCATTTGCATCAGCAACGGCACTGCCTGTGCTTGCGCTAGAGCCCGCTCCCCCCCCGCTCCTTCGGCTTGTCGAAGTTCGAGCAAGAAGAGGGACAAGTGCGCGTCCTCGGTCTCTTCCAGACCAACAGCTGCTGCTACTAACGCGACGCCAGGCCGGAGCAGCATGGCCCCCACCAAGGTGACTGCCTCGTCGTGGCACAGCGCCCGCAGTTGCTCGAGGAATTTGATCTGCGCGAGGATTGCCTGCGAGAGACAGTGTGTGTTGCGTGAGAAGAAATGTGAGTGAGTAAGCACTAATGCATACTGATGACAGACAGAAGTAAACGAGGTGGCATGTAACAGAACTCCAACCTCACCAACCCACGCGTACGTGCACGTACCCCCGAAGCATCATAAAGATGCACCCCCTCCCCCGTCAACGTCATGACCCGCCTCGTCCGATGGCGCCCCCTCCCCTCCTCCCACACCAAGAGGCTCCGCACGCTTTCCAATGGCCCCGGGCCCCTTAAACGCCACGGCAAATAATCAGTCAACCCTCCAGGACGTGCCATCGGGCCCGAGGAGATAGCTACCCCTCCTGCTCCCCCCCTGCCACCACCACCACCCAAAGGACCCACACGATAGACACGCCCGTGCGTAGTGCCGAGAAAGGCCATAATTTGCACGCCTGCCGCCTCCCCCCCGCCGCCCGCCAGGTCTCCGCCCACCATCTCCCAAGCCGCCGTTGTTACTTCCTCCCCGTTCTCGAGCTGGGCCGTGTACTCGCTCTTGGCACCCCCTCGCTCAAGCTCCCGCCAAACTAGCCTCCCATTGGTCAACACCACCGCTACGGGCATACGCGGGCCATAGGGGGCCAGCACGGCCACTGCGGGCGTGTCGGCAGTGATGCACGGGTACCCTTGCCGGTCCAGCAACTCCAACGATCGGTCCGCGGGGGCTTCCAACTCCTTGTCGAGCTCGGCCGGCTCCAATTGCCAGGTGTACAGGGTGTTGCCCACCAGTACGTACGCTCGTGCCGTGCGGCCGTCCACTCCAGCCAGCACGGGGGCGGCGTATTCCTCAATGAGTTGGTGATTGGCCAAGGCCAGGGTGACTTGTTCGGGGAGTAACCCCACTTGTGCCAGGTCGGCCACGTCCCCTGCATGACGCTCCCGCACCAGACGCGCGTGTGGCGGCTGCTCGCCCCCGCGCCGGCGCTTGGCGGGGAGGAACGACATGGTGCTGTGGGTAGGGGTGCGGTAGAAGGAATGAGGGTGATGATGATGGTGGGGATGGTGATTTGTAGGCTCGAGGCAGTGGATGGGGGCACAGGCAGCCCCAGGCACGTCGAGATAATGTGCACGTCGACGCCCATGCCACTGCAAGGGCGCTAGGGTCTGTGTGTGGCGTGAGTGCTTGGTCTTACGTCAAGGCACACATCGAAGAACCAAGGGGTTCCGGCGAGGAGGGGGAGGGTGGGGAGGTTGCCCTGAGGGGCAAAAGCCTAAAAACGCATTCCAGATAGCTTTGGGAAGCGAAATTAATGTGGTTAAAGTCGTATTTTTCCCTTCACTGATATGGCGCTGGTTTCACTTTATTATTTTTATGCATTATTTTTCGCTATTACCCCCTCCTTTTCCGTGGCCCACACCTCCACACAACAGCCGGCGGCCCTCGCGTGTCCTAGTATGCATGTATGTACAGTCATAAGGCCATATGTATATAAACTTTGCATGGCTTCCGAATATGTGTTATATTTTTCCTGACCTCCCCCTGCCCTATATTTGATGCCTTTTAGGTAAGCAAGCAGGTCCTCTCTGCTCTTTTGGACGGACTCTTGGCGGCGCGTCCATTTCTTTGTCGACTCCCCTCCTCAGCCAAACTAGGCTAGCTCAGCTTGGCCGCAGCTGCTTTCGCCTGCTTCTGCCGCCGCAAATGCTCCTTGAAATCCTTGTCCGTCCCCAGTAGATAATCCATCAAGCCCAGGACGCCGTACGCGCCCTTTGTTGTCATGGAGTGGTGAAAGTCATGGAAGAGGGGGCCAGCAAAGCAAGGCAGAATGTTGAAGGGCGACCAAGGCAGGGCCATCCCAGAATGCGCATCGACTGTCTCTAGAATTCTGAGTCCAAGCCACAGGAAGAGGACGAGAGGATGCACACCCATCACGACAGGTGGCAGGAGGGTGGAGGGTAAGTTGACGATCAAGTCTTCCAAAGGGTTTGCGTATTCAGAGGAGAGGCCGATTGGTGCTTTGAACTCGTGGTGTTGCTTGTGCACGTGCTTGTACAGCGTTGAGTGATGGAACAATCTATGCGAGGAGTAGAACATGACCTCCGTCGCTAGCGCGCAAACCAACAGGTGCCACGCGCAGGTGAGCGCGGAGGGCGGGGCTGCGTGCATACTTCCTCCACAGCGCTGCCAGAGATAGAAGTAGCCCACGGTGGCAGGGAGTTGAAAGAGGACGCGACCAACGTAGATATGTATGAGGGCCTTGAGAGCTAGTTGCTTGGAGGGGTCCGCATCTGGCTGGATCTTCCAACGCCGTCTACATGACGGGATGCTGGCCAGAAGTGTGTAGAAGAGGTTGCCCCAGATGAAGACGCTCTCATGGACGAACATGCCCACGGTCAGGAAGGTGACCAAGTCGCCATGCTCCTTCGCCAGGTGGGACAATGCTGCAGCAGCCCAGGCCATCCAGTCGTCGTACAGTTGAAACGCCATTGTGCTCTGTGTGTGCGTGGTGGGGTTGGGTCGGGAGCAAGGATAAGGTGCTGGCTTGCGGAGACAAGGAGGAGGCGCGCCTTTCCCTTGGGGCACGGCTTTAGACGGCGCAGAAGCTGTTGAATGTGGGTGTGGGTAGATTGTGATTGAGGTGTGGACAGAGAGAGATGGTGCACCACAATCAGAGACATGAGGGCAAGGGCATGATGACGATGACTTACGATAACTTCAACGAGCAGGCAGGAGGTTGGAGAGCTGGCATTTTGTGCGCCTTTCGCGTCTCAGGCTGCTGCCCAATGCACGTAAAACTTGCGTGATTACAAGCCTTGATTACATCTCACCATTAGTTGCTGCTTGTGGCCGCGGAAGCTTCCAAAGTTCGCATGCTCTAGGCTTGCAAAACCCGCAAATACCCCCCATTGAGGGTGGGAGGTCGGAGCACAGGCAGCAGTGGAAACGAATGCACACCAGCACTGCTTCCCCACGAGTAACTTCGAAAAAAAATGAGAGCGTCTGCTTCCTGATATTTTAAAAAACATTGTGTTTTCCTTTTTTCCTTTCCTCCCTCATCTCTCTCGGATGGGCGGACGGTTTGCTTGGGAACCCGGGTACTTACTATACTGTGTTGTTGCGGTTGCTGGATTTCTGCTTAATTGAATATGCATTAGCGCACTCTCGCGCTCAATTTATTTTACGCACACGCAATTTTTCCCTCTCCGAGAGGGGACATGCCTTCAATGTATTCTTGTAGGCAGCCAAGCGGAAGAAGCGTCTCCTCTCCCACTGCTACGACTACTTCCTTCCCACCCTTCGCCTTATAAGTCGGACAGTGCAAACTTCTCCTCGACACCACCTCCCCATTATACAAGATCCGGACCGCGTCTTCTTCCTTCTCCTCCCCCTCCCCTCCCTCCACCTTGCCGACGGCAGGCGGACCCCACATCTCAAAGACCACCCGGCTGGCGTACGGCGGCCAGTAGCAATGCTTGTCCAGCACGTCTAACGCCCCCAAAAGGGGAGAAAGCACCGTGTCATGCGCAGAGTATAACGCCAGCTTCAGCTTCGTGGATCCATGCTCCTGAAACCGTCCCAACACCTCTTTCAGGAAGGGCTGCATCCCCAACCTTGTCCCCTCCCTCCCGCCCTCTGCCCCCGCAAATCGCTCACAAAACATGCGATCAGTCTCCTCTTTCAAGCTCCGCACCAAGCTCCTATGCACCGGCAAAGGATGCTTATGACAAGCCATCCCCATCAAAGGGTCCGTCGCATCCGCCACAGACAAATGCCGTGCTTCTGCCTCAGCGGCCGGGGCCAGGTTAAGCTGCTCGAAGAAAGCTTGCTCCAAATCAGCGTCCATTAAAAACGTCTTTTCTTGCCGTGCTGCCAGTGAGAAAGCAGCCTCGCATGACCCTCTTTCATCAGCAGGGCTCTGGAAAGGATCGACGTTTCTTGGGCGAGAAGCGCCGATTAGCCCCCTCCCAAAGAGCGGCTCCTTGTTATTATCCTCTTGCACAATGACCGGCACGCGGTCAGGCACGAGCGGCGCCAAAAAGCTGAGGAGCAACGCTGCCCCCGAGGTAAAGGTCCGCGGGTAATTGGTGCTGCGGAAATACACTTCCTTCTCTACGTCCTTCACGCCTAAGGCCTTCCCATACCTCTCTTGCAAATACCGCCCATTGGAGAGCTGTTGTCGGACGCCTCGTTCGGTCAACTGCCCCGGAAAGCAAGCTTGCCCCTCCCCACCAGCAGCGGCCTTGTCTGCTGCTCCTACCAGCACGGCAGAATTTGGTTGTTGCGAATCATTAAGCGGGTGAAGCAAGGCCCGTGTAAGGTAGTCCAAGGAAGCCTTGCCTTGGATGCCCGCTACGTGGAAGCGTTCCCGCACGAGCTCCGCCACAAAACGTATCGTGGGTTCCTTCAGTTTGCAGTCAAAGTCGGGCGGAGGAGTCGTCAAGCTGGTGATGGGCGAACGATCTCCGTGCCGTATCACCAACTGAAGTTGCTTCAGCTCCCGTGGGCGTGCCCGTGTGGGCAGGACTCCTTCCTCCCCCTTGAGCGGCGCTTCACAATAGGACCACTCGTTACTGCCCTTTAGGTTCAAGATGCCGCTTCCCGCCTCTAGCGGCCGTGCCGGCATGACAAACCACACAAACCACACAAAAAGCAGGGCGCTGCAACCTGCCAGACTCCAAACCGTCATCCGCATGGTACTTGACCGGCCACGGCCATCCCAACTCCCTGCATAGTCTCCGCCTGCTGCATGAGATGCGCCTGGGCCGCTGCTGCTGCTGCCTCCCCCGATTCGAGCTCGCACGGCAGCCATTACGCGACGATGCACCATGCTATGAGCACCAGCACCTGTGTTGGTGAGGTGAGTGCGTAGTAGTGGTGAGTGAGTGAGTGTCAGGCGTCGTGTGATGTGTGGTGTGGGTGGCAAGCAAGCAAGGCTTCGAGAGGTGTGTGCCCATGCCTCGGCATGATTTGTTGATGACGCCGCCTTGCTGTCGGTTGCCGCTTCACTTTTGACACGCATAGCCCTGACCACACAACACACACCACAGAGATGAAGGCAAGAAGGAGAAGAGACGAGCCTCCGGCAGCTGGTGCAGCTGAAGCTGAAGGACGACGACAAGGGCAGCTTAGATGGCCACGACCAAGTGCAGTGCATCATCGCCTCCTCCTTCTCCTCTGCATGCTCCCCTTCCTTCTATTCCTGCCGGCAGCAGCCGCCCAAAGACAGCACCAACAACAAGAGCGCGGCAGCCTCTACGATGTGTTAGAGCTCACGCCAGATGCATCGCCCGCAGACGTGAAGAAGGCATACCGAAAGCTGGCCCTACAATATCATCCCGACAAGGTCAAGCCCGAGCAAAAAGAAGAGGCCGCAGGGGTCTTTGCTGAAATCGCAGAGGCTTATGAAACCCTTTCTGACGCCAGCAAACGCCGGGAGTACGACTTGGCCCGGCAGCGCGAGGAGCAAGAGGCCCGTTTTCGGGAGCAGCACCGCGGGGGTCACCACTACCCTGACTTTGGGGGGGGCTTTGATTTTGGAGGAGGCATGGACGGAAGGGGTGGTGGTGGTGGGAGAGACTCTGGCTGGGGAGGAGAGTGGGTGTTCTCGGACCCGTTTCAGCTGTTTGAGCAGTTTTTTGGCGGTGGTGGCGGTGGATTGCTCGCGGATTACTATGACGAGGGGGAGGTTATTTTTTATCCGCCGATGGGAGGCGAGGAGGAGAGGGTGGTGTTTGAGGAGGAGGAGCGGTATATACTGGGAGGGCAGGAGTACGTGCGCGTGCAGCGGGTGTATGGCGATGGCAGGGTGGAGGTGGAGACGACTGAGGTCCCGAATAGAGGAGGAGGAGGAGGGAGGGTGGGAGGAGGAGGAATGGGAGGAGGAAAACAGCAGCAGCGTCCGTCGTCGCCCCGCCCACCACCTGGGGTGCGGGAGGAGGATTTCTTGGCGCCTGGCGTGCAGGTGTTGCGGATGGAAGAGACACTGGAGATTGGGGAGGAGCTTTTGTCGTCTAATGGGCTGTATGCCTGTTTTATTGACCCACGGAAGGGGAGGTTGGTCGTGGCTGAAAATATGCCGGGCGGGGAAAGAGTGTGGGAGTCCGAGGATGAGGACGAGGAGGACGAGGACGAGGACGAGGATGACCTGCACAAGGCACAGCAGCAGCAACAGAAGCGACGGCGGCGGCAGCAGCTGCTGCAGAATAGCCGGGTGGCGGCCACGGTTTCGAGGCAGGGAAGGGTGGAGCTTTGGGCGGTGGGAGGTCCGTTTAGTGGAAGGGATGTGTTGTTGTGGAGATCGACGAAGGAGGAAGGCGGGCCTTACTTGGATGATTATTTGAGTAATTATGAATATGTGCTGTCGGTTTCGGGGAAGGACGGGAATTTGATCTTGAGGTCCGTGGCGAAGCAGCAGCAGCAGCAGCAGCAGCAGCAGGGCGGGAAGGAGGACGGGGTTGAGGAGAAGGAGGAAGATGAATGTATATGGGCGAGTCGTGGGTGTCCGGGGGAGGGAAGGGATGCGCAGCAAGCATTGCAGGAGTTTGGCCGGCGAGTGCTTTTTCCCTTGTTGCGTCAGTGTAAGGTTGGGCTGAAAGCGTTGTCTAAAAGTTTGTTTGCTTTTACCAAGAATCATGGCTTGCCTGGTCTGAAGAAGGGGGCGGTGCGGTTGCAGGGCTTGATGAGGAAAGCGGGGAGCAAGTTGAAGGATGTTGTGGCGGAGAGGAGGCAGCAGCACCAACAGCAGAAGCAGCAGCAGAAGCAGAGGAAGTAGGCGTTAGACTTGAGGTTAGTTAGGTGCATATGTTTGAACGTGTCGAGATGTAACATAGAAAGGTAGTTAGTGAGTCAAGACAGAAACGCAAAGTAAAATCAGAAACACACAGATAAAGAATAAGACGAGATCAATAGCTTTCACTCCTGCCTTTAGTTCTTCTTTCTCTCTTCAAACAGACAAGACGGGAATAGCGTATAGAATAGAATACACATATGTGACACACCCACCCCCTCCCTCTCTTCCTCTCCTTCCTCATCACCTCCTCATTATTCCTCCCGAAGAGAAACGCCCTTCACTCCTTTCACCAACCCATTCACATAAGAATTGACCGAGAAAGCACTAAACAGCGAAAACCGACGACTGGAACTCGTCAGATAATTACCCTTGGCATCCGTCCCCGTCCAGGTCACATACACAGTCAGCTGGCACGCCTTGGGGTCCACCTGAGAATTAGTCGCGCACTCAGCATCCGTCAAGAAGCAGTCCGAGGTGGCCCCCACCCCCGCATAGGGCTCCCCCAAATAATCATACGTGTTCTCCACGCACCGATCGCTGTTGTCGCAGAGCACGCAGCCATTGTCAAAGGTGATGCCCGTGACGACGCCACGGTCCAAGTTAATGATGGCGGTCAAGACGGAGAAGGTCCGCCCCAGAGGGTCCTCCTGCCGGTAGAGCTTTTGAAAGGAAGTCACACCCATGCTCTCCACATGCACGGCCACATTCGGCCCGTACAGATTCGTCACGCCCGCAGTCGACACGTTCGAGTAGGTATCGGAAAACTGCAGTCGTGCAAACTTGTCCACGTTGGGCGTAAAGGCCACGCGGGAGAAGTTGCTCGTGCCGTCTTCCCACCCAGGCGTAGAGAGGACGACGCAGACGTAGGTGCCCCTGTTTTGCGTCACGCCCGCATTCACACCGCCCGCCGGCAGGCAGGCTTGGACAAGGGTCTGTGAGAGGAGGAGGACGGCGAGGAGGAGGAGGAGCCTGGCGCTGCCAGGGACGGTGGCTCTTCTTGACGAGGCGGGCATGGGTCCGTGTGTGCTGTATTTTGAGTTGGTAGTAGAGTGATGATGGTGATGGTGAGACTGAAACAGGACCAGGGGACGCAAAGAAGCTTGCAGAAAAGACGGCAATGATTGCCTTGTTGTCGTGGGTGTGCTGTGTGGTGGGTGAGTGGGTGTGACGCGAGAAGGCGCAAGCACGCAAGCAAGGAATGGGCAGGCTCTTTGGGCATCGATAACAGGCAGGCTCCACATTTGTGAGCGATGGGCCCGCTGGGACGTCTTGCGTGTCGGGGCGGGCATTGTTTGACTTGGTGGATCGACGCACACTCTCCTCTCTCTCTCTCACACACACACACACACACAGACACACACATTCGGGTGTACGACCTTTAATGACAAAACGTGCATAATCAAGGGCGAAGAACGGACCCGCAAGGGTCCGTGACGAGCCTCAACACGGACAGAAGGGGACAGTTGCGCCTTCGAATCGAGAAGGAGGGAGGATGACTCACCAACCACAAAACCCCTCCCTGCCTCACAAAATAATACAGGCAGAAGCATGGTGGGTGTTGTGCCTGGGGTTCATCCCCCGAGTTGGTCCGAGGCGTGGCCGTATCCCTTGGGGAATCCCTTCAAGCCCGCTAACGGAACCAAGATGATCCTCCTCCTGTCCTTGCGGACCCAGCGGTACCGAACCAGAGGTTCTGTCTGGAACCTGGGTTCTTAATGATAATCAATGGTCAGCAGAACTTCAGCGGTTCCTCTTGAAAAGAACCATTTGGTTCTTGGTTCTGGTTCTTGATTCCGTTATCATTTAGTCAGTCGGTTCTGAAGAAGGGAACCCACCGAGGAACCGACGCAAAAGCAGAACCACAGTGAAACCAGGAACCACACCAAGGAACCACTAGGTCACCCCTGATTGAAGCTGAGTGCTCCGCCTACGCCAGCGCCGAGACTCCTAGACACCCTGCCCTGCCCCTGCCCTGGTCTCTCGACCTCGCCATGTCACTTCTCGCTCTCACCACACGCACACGAAATCACCACCCGAGTACGAGGAGGAGGCGGAGGAGGAGGACAGGGCCGACCACCCGTATGACTAGTGGCGTTTTTAGGAGGGAGGGGCGTGGCATGGTAGGGCAGAGAGGGGGGGAAGGGGATGGAGAGAGAGCACCATTCATTGACCCCCCCAAAAAAAAGAAAAAAAAAGACAACAAAACAACCCAATTAAAAAAAGAGTAAGCCTGTTCTTCCTTTGGTTGCCGCGGAAACCCGGAACCTAACACCAGGTTCTACCGTGGCTCCTGGTTCCTCTTCTCGTCGCCATGGTGGTTCTCACAGGACCTTGGTTCCCGCAGAGGCCGCGGAAAGCATGGTTCCGGTTCCTCAGTTCCTCCCCTGGCGGTGGTGGAGAGGAACCTAACACTGGTTCCTCTCCACGGAACCAATTGGTTTTAGGTTCCGGTTCTTGGTTCTACTCAAAGTTGCCCAAAAGGTTCTATAGCAGAACCGAACCAATATGGGCAAGCGGTTCCCTTTTGGTTCTGGTTCCTGCGGAATTAGACCTGTTGCGGCC
>Ga0105053_10008798_pt1 | contig 13014 bp, 8 predicted proteins | sample BON01_FD_78093 | JGI IMG/M metagenome (GOLD analysis project Ga0105053, IMG submission 78093) | Freshwater microbial communities from Lake Bonney liftoff mats and glacier meltwater in Antarctica - BON-01 | ecosystem: Environmental > Aquatic > Freshwater > Ice > Glacier meltwater | place: Lake...
CCGCCGAAAAAGGTTTAAATATTGGTGCGGCTCGCCGCCTCGGGGCGGGCTAGGGTAGCGCCAGCCGTAACATGTGCAAAAAAAAAAAAAAAAAAAAAAAATCGATTTTGTTGTTGTTTTAAAAAAAATTGAACGGAACGCGTCAAAGAATCGACACTATGGCTACCTTTCACCAAATGGGTCTGGCATCTGCAGTCAGAATGCGAGAGCTGAATGAGGAGGACAGTGTATCCGATGAAGAGGGTGATTGGCTTGCACCGGCACTACCCATCAAACCGGACAACTTGTCCAGTCCCAGTTTTAAAAAGATAGGGGGGAAGCCAATTCGTCCAAGACGAGGCAACACCTGCTTTACCTCTTCTTCCCCCACTTATTCAGTCCCGCCTCCTGATAAACCTGTTGTTGTTAAACCTCAGGTCAAAGAAGAAATTGAGCCTCAGATCAAAGAGGAAGCTCAAGCTCAGTCTAAAGAGGAGTTTCAACCTCAGATTAACGAGGAAGCTCAACCTCATATTAAGGAGGAAGTAGAATCTGTTGTAGCAGGTGATACTTATGTATTCGGACAGGAGCACATTGTTTCCGCTGCAGAACGCGAGGAACAAGAGAGACGCAAGGAATTAGATGACATTGCTGCCTCGAGAGCAGGTCGCAAGATGAGCAAGTACGAAGAGATGATATTGAAACGTAAGGAGGAAGAGAAATCTAAATTTGACCAAATGCGGAAAGACAAAGCACAAGAAGTTATTCGGCTTCAGCAGATGAATGACAAAGTTATCGAAGAGGAAGCTGAGAAGCGAAGGCAGCAACAAGAGATATTGAGAGAACAACAGAAGGCTGAAGAGAGTTTGAGAGAAGCTCAGAGAATAGAAGAAGAAAATCTTAAATCTGATCAATTGCGTTCCGAAAAACAGCATCAGAGAGAGGTAGAGGAGATGCGATTCAAAGAAGGAGAACTTTTAAAAGAGCGGCAAACGCAAGAACAGCAAAAGCTTGCCGAACAAATGCAAGAGGGAAAAAGACTTGAAGAAGATCGTCTCTCGAAAATGCAAGAAGAAATGCAAAACGAAGAAAAAAAAAGGATTGAGGAAGAACTTCGTTTGAAAGATGAAGAAGAAAAAAGGATTCAAGATGATCTTCGATTGCGAGAAAAAGAAAGGATTCAAGAAGAGCTTCGATTGAAAGAAGAAAAAAGGGTGCAAGAAGAAGAAAGAATTCAAGAAGAGATTCGATTGCAAGATGAAGAAAAAATTCACGAAGAGCTACGATTGCAAGATGAAAAAAGGATTCAAGAAGAGCTTCGATTGCAAGAACAAGAAAGGATCCAGGAAGAGTTTCGTTTGCAAGAAGCAGAACGGATCCAGGAAGAACTTCGTTTGAAAGAAGATAAACGGATCCAAGAAGAACTTCGATTAAAGGACGAAAAAAGGATTCAAGAAGAGTTTCGATTGAAAGAAGAAAAAAGGATCGAGGAAGTACGAGTGAGTATGTCAGCGAGTATCGAGGCTCCTAACAATTCAGCTACTACGTATGTAGCTCTTTATGATTTCCCTGGTGAACAGGAGGAAGATTTGAGCTTCGAAGCTGGCGACTCAATACTCTTTGAGGAGGCCATTGATGACAATTGGTGGAGCGGCACTTGCGTGAAAAGTGGATTAGTTGGGATATTCCCTTCCGCTTATGTTGAAAAGTTTACCCCTTCAAATGAATCTCAAAGCTCTTTAGCATCAATTGAAATGCAGTCAGAACTGGAGCGACAAGCCCAATTAAAAACACAAGCAGAACTGGAAAGAAAAGAGATTGAAAAACAAGAATTGGAAAGACAGATGGAACTGACAAGACAAGAAGCACAAGCAGCAAAACTTGAACAACAAAATCAAGAAGCTCCGATTTCACAATTGAGCAATAGCAGCTGTCAATACCGCGTGATTTACGAGTTCTCGAAGGAGCAAGACGATGAACTAGGAGTTATGGAAGGGGATCTCCTTGAAATGGTAGAAGGCATCGATGAGGAATGGGCGCAAATGCGATCGCTATCTGGAGAGGAAGGTCTGGTTCCACGCAACTACTTTGAAGCAGTTGGGGAGTTGGTCACTGCAATGTATCCATTCGTGGGCGAGGCAGATGACGAGCTTTGTTTTTCAGCAGGGGATACAATTGAGATTATTGAAAGAGTCGAAGAGAGATGGTGGCGAGGTCGCAATCTTGCTAATTCGGACGAAGGAGTATTCCCTTCGAATTATGTAGAATAAATTATTGCTAATGACGTCTGGATTTTCTCTTTCTTTTTCGAAATAGTTGGCGTGCCTTGATCATTGCTACGAAGGCGAGAAACAACAGCGCGAACCATAGTAAATACCAGATTATTTTCGAAATCATTCCTGCCAACGCAGCCCAAAATGCAGATATTGTCGAGGTTACTTTAGGACAATGGAGTCTGGAGTCATCAAAACAATAGGTATGCAGAAGAAATTTTTCCACCGTATCATAGTTCCATGAAGCGAGGCTGTCTGTTCCCTCTTCTACCTTCAGAACGTCCCTAAACCTAACCGACATAAATATAAAATCATCCTTCAGATTAAAAACAATTCACTCACCTAGCGTTAGGAGATGTCAAATTCACAAGGGATCCTGAAGGATACGTTTGATCATTCTGATTATCTGGACCTCCTCGTAATCGCGCACTATCAATAATGTAGCAAGAATAGCAAAGGTCTTTGCTGGGGAAAATGGGCCGTATATTTCCTTTTGAGGTGAGTCTTAGAGACACAGAGTTGTGTTCATTCCATAGCCACAGTAATACGGAACGAGCTGGAGGGATATGGTATTTGAGTGCCAATTGAACCACATCTCGAATAGGATTCGGATTACTCTGAAGAAAATTCAGCCGACATTCGTTGCATCCAAAGAAATGTTCAATATAACCATGGATAGCATGAAGAGTAGATTCCGTGCTCGCTCCTCCACTAGACGAACTAACACTCAGAACGTGAAATAGCATCCACAATGCACAAGGAAATCCACCTAATAAAAAGTCACGTGATGAACATGCCATTGAATTGGGCTTCACTTACCGTGGACAGCAGATAACGAATTTTGACACAGAATCCATTTTGGCTGCCATTTCTCGCTATTGTCTGCATATTTCGCAAATGACCATTTGCTCACCACATCATCGAAATCTCGACTGGTCAATTTCTGATCGTTCGCATCTGACACTTGCTTGAGTTTCGAAAACAGCCAAGAAATCTGCCCTCGCTCCACTGAACCAGGGAGTGACTGTCGCAAAACATTAAGCCATAGAAAGAGCGCAATATGCTCGGCCTGGTTAAGTTCCTTCCTTCCTAGAAAGACTCCTATCAAAACCACCGTTAAATCATTTCAGATGAAGCCAAATATAAACACACCTTTCTCAAGACCGAATCTAGCAGCCATGGATATTTCACGTTTCATCAAATCTTTGCCTCCTAGTAATCGATTATCTTGGATTAAAATCAAATTCATATGCTCGACGTCTTCTTCGCTATTTTGCGTTTTCGGCAACACCGTGTTTTTAATACAATGTTTATCCACATTTGTAATCCATGCCAGTGTATCTTTAGTAACTTCAGTCAGTTCAAAAGATTCATTGCGATCTCGTAGGTCTGAACGTCGTTTAAAGCCGAGTAGTGTCGGAACAGTGTCTACTCCATAGGAAGTACACACATCTCGATATTCATCGCAGTCGAGCGACATGACAACAGTATTCTTGCAAGAACGATTAACTTCATCGGCGAGCAACTTCCATTTTTTTGAATACTCCACGCAATGACCACATGACGAACTATATAAATTAAGGAGCAGTGCCTCGTGAACAGTATCCCTATCAATAAAATCTCGATTCAATTGCAACGGAGTCAGTTCAAGCACAGCACTATCGGTAAACAGACCGCCGTCTGCTCTCCAAAACAGCAACAACAGGAAACAGTAAACGAAACACCAGAATAACGACATGACACCCGAGTCTTCTTCTTTTTTAGTTCGGTTTTAAAAAATGGACCAACGTGTCGGCTTAATAAATAGCTATGCATATATCAAAATGTTTTTAAAAGCTTGAAAAATAGTCAAAGAAATGTACAATGTTTATTCCAAAGAAAGCAAACAAGCCTATATACAAGCGGCTGATGTGTTACTGTGGTAGTGACCTTGATGAGTCATGAGAAATTGGCTACAAACTTTCTTTTGAAAAGGGTTTGCTCTCGTTATTTCAGTGGTATTTTTATCTTGCTCTAGAGATGGTTCTTGCACATGCATTTCTAACCACGCTATGTATCGATCTGACTCGTCAATGTTTGACATGATATATCTCAAATGATCAAACTCCTCCAGAGATCTACGAGCCATCTTCGGAGAAGATGAAAACGGGTTTTGCAAGAATGATTCCAGCAGATCATTCGAGATATTAAGGTTTTGGGAGAGTGAGCGGTGGTTTTTACACATCTCGTCGAAGCTCAATCGATTGTATATGGTTCTGATGGCTGCCGTTTTTGAAGCTGATAAACCAAACGGTTTGAGCTCAATTGGAGAATAGGCAACAAGAATGATTGCTTCCAAATTGGAATTTGGAGTTTGGCCCAAGGACTCGGTTGATTGTCACGCCCGTCGAACTGTCAAAATGACAAAATCAAAACAGGTTAGGAATTCCTGGCTTCGGACTACTATTATTTGTCGTAGTCGCTTCTATCAAATAGATGATTTTCCCGGAATTTTTAGATTTAAAAAAACTGTTACAGCCGCATAACCAGGATTTTGAAAATGACTTTCGAAAACCTCTGCTTCGTGGTACTGCAGTCAACCTTTTAATTAATTGAACCCATTCACAATTTTTCGATCACGACCAATCAATGGTGATTATCAGTTGGTTCGTTCGGAGTTGTCATTAGTAATTTCATTTTAATTGGCACCAATTTCACCGTAAATAATGACCTGAATTCAGACCTGAATCCATGAAATAATCCAGGAATTTAAAAAGGCTTATATGGTGGAACTACCCTTCGTCCTGTTACGAAAAGGAGCACGATGTGATTTTGAAACCCCATTTTAAAAAAGATCAAGGATGATCAATCTTTAATGAAGCAGCATCTATATGTCCGGAAAATTCAAGATTGCATCGGCCCCATGAAGCTCCTTGGCCTTCGTATCAACAGCTCGAGCCGCAGTTTCCATTGAATCAAAATACCCCAAATGAATGTTTCGCTTGTTAAATTTGATACTGGCTTTCCATGTGCGGGTTTTTTGATTTAAACAAACACCTCGATATTTGGAGCTATCGCTTTTCTTGGAGGTTTTCCTGGGTTTCGTTCGCCATTCTCCGACGTGCTTTTCTTCATTCATATTCAAGCTGTTATTCAAGAAACCAAGAATCTTACAAGATTCATCACGTTCAGACTTCCTGTCAATTGAGGCCAAGCTAGTGCAGTCAGAATGAATGGGGACGTTCGAAGGCACCATCTCGACATCGCATAATGTAGAAAAACGGTCTATTGATGTTTGTGCAGATTCAATAGAGTCAATTTTTCGCTGAACGAAGTTGTCCGACATTACTGATTTTCGGCTCTCTTCTTCTTGTCGTTTCTCATGCTTCAGATACTCATCAACAAACCCAAACGAATTATGGTTTAAGGACGACGACGAGGCTGAGTTTCCAGATGGTAGCGACCCAATATCAGTTGAATCAGCACCCCATGAAGCAGACACACTGCTATCACTTCTCTCGCTTGCAGGAATATAGTTATTCATAACTGTGGGCTCTAACAAGCTATCAAGCAAACTCACTTTATGTATTAATTAATTACAACCAATCTAGTGTCTCCAAATGGATGGATGATTATTAGAAATATAAATAGGACAGCACTAGGACTTCATCTAGACCACAATGAAAATGAATGAATACGGTAACTGAAAAAACTGCGACCATTATTTTAAGTTTTCAATCACTAATTTTCAACGGTTTATGGTTATTTTCACCAATTTCAGCCCAGAATAGGAGTTTCAAAAATCAAATCGTTCTTGTTATTAACTTCTTGCCCCCCTCTATGCTAGGCTGAGCTCACCTCTAGCACTTCTTAGCTTTTTTCCTAAATCCTGAATCTTGTAACGTACTGATATCCATTGATGGATGCGTGAAATTGAAATCGTGCCTGACTCGAAATTGTGAAACTGACTATTGTAGAGGCGAATTGAGGCCACTGTGTCTGTCACTACTTCGATAGATACCTCCAGTGGCCCATACCTGAAGACATGTAGAAAAAACTGAAGGAGCTCGTTGGCAGGCAAGAGGAAGAAATATCTTTAAACCACTCCATTTTGAAGTCCCAGAAACATCAATTAAGTTCGCGACAACCATGCAATTTTAACCAACTCCATGTATTTTAACAGAAAAGTGTGATATGTCTCAAAATTCAATTGCTCCTCCCCAACGCTAGTCGAACCACCTTCATTACGAAGAAAAACGTTTTGGAAATCTAGTCAACGGAAGGCTACCCAATACGCGATTAACAAGATAATGCATCTAAACAAAGGTACCTAAAGGAATGAGTAGTTGAACAGGGATGGTCTGGCAGTGTCCTATTCTAATAGCGAATAAATGGGCTAACCAATATCTGCAATTGATTTGATTGATATTCAGCCGAACGATCACCTTTCCAATGCAACGCTTCTCCGTTTTTCAAATTACTACTGTATTCATGAGATGTATTCTCCAATCTAAAAACATAAACAATATATTTAATAAAAATACTTCCCAGTCCGTGAAATTACGAATTGGATAGAGTAACTTGGCACCATAAAATTAAAATGAGATCGAATTTCTGAGAAACGAGCTTGATGGTTCTCCATGAGAAACCAGAAACCGCAATCTTACGAGGAATGACCAAACATGTACTTCATTTGCTGAATCCGATGTAAATTAGTTGCATTCCTTGACTTTCAAGAGAGAGCTCAACAACTTTCACAAACGACAATTTATTAAAAATAATTTACATTGCTGTTTTAATATTTATTGAGGAACAACTCCAAGATCATTAGAAAGGTATGTGGTTAGATTCATTGTAACATGTTATGACCGTGTCTCTTTCGATTCGAAAATAGCTAGACAAAGTTTGTACTCACTGCACCGGGTAGACCATAACAAACATCATGAAAATTAATGGGATATTTCAAGAATACGAAATGGGCGATCTCCTAAACGCTTTTAGCGCTTCCACCCCCATCGATTGGCAATATATAGCTGAAGGTGCGCTTAACCTCGCCCTCACCTACAAGGGCAAAGACAGCCAGCTCAACGGATATGTGCTGCGTGTTCGTAAACTCAATCCAGAAGCAAGTGGTTCGTCTGATAATCCTTGGGCAGAATCCCTCAAATTCGGTGACTCAGTGGTGGTTCCTTTGCTAGGTCGGCGCTACGTCCAACCAGCTGTTGAAGCGTCTCTTCCTCAAGGTTTCATGGAATATTTGGCTACTCTAATTGAAAACGATAGACCAGAAAAAAGAAGATTGCATCCTCTGGATACCAGTTTGAAGACAGCGTTGTTGATGTTAGATAACACGCAAATACCTGATGGCGAAGGACCCTCAATATGTTTTGAATTGAAGGTAAAATGTGGGTTTATTCCAAGTGAATGCCCTTTCATCACCCATGATGTTAAGAAACGAGTAGATCGTTTCACGATGCATCAGACGCTCAAATATTCCTCTGGGAAACTCGATACTCTCAGCCGATATTCACCAGTTGAACTGTTTTCATACGACAAGATTCGGGTTGCCAACGTCCTGGATTATCTTGTGGCTACACCTCAAAATAACTTCCGCATGTTTGTGAACGGGTCGATGGTGTACCCTGATGAGAATGGCCATGGTTCACCAGAAGCATTTAAAGGAGTGGTCGAAGCGCACAATATACCTGGAGGCGCAGATTCATTACTGGATGTACTGAGTGATATATTCATCAAGGAACCTTTGCTCGACCGAATCCGCAGTTTCCAGATGATGGATGATTGCGACATAGAAGGCACGTGGCCTGTATACGAACAAATCGCTGCAAGAGGCGAGACCCTTTCGCCTTTGTCTGGGCCAGTCCGACCACGCAATCTACCTACGTGCTTGCCCACCACCAAGGATGAGCAGCATGAACTGGTAAACAGATTCTTACTTTCGTGCACAGGGAAAGATTGCTCTACCATGATCGCCATGAAGCCGCATCTGGACGCGAGTGGATTGGAAGCCCCTTCGTTAGCTAGGTTGCCAGTGGAATTAGATGGACCTAGAACCATTGTGGCACATAAAGGATTTTTGTTTTCAACGGCTGTTGTAGACCTCGACCCGAAACCTATTGAGAAAATGGAATACTATTTCAAGGAAGATAGAAAGATAGCATTGTTTTATGCACAACTGGAGTCCCAAGGAAAACTTCCCTTCCAATAATTAAGTTGTTTATTACAAAATCAATTTTGGAAATAGCAAACGACTAGTTTTTAAATAGTTTTTAAAACAACGAACATCTATTATTTTAGAACCGGAAGTCGATAAAAGCTATCAAACACTAATTTCTTAGATAACAAGAGTATCTTATTAAGTTGTAAGTACCTAGTTAATATGTTGTCTTATACTAAGGTTTTTCGTGTTTCAAGTATGCATTGATATTAAGCTAGATAAATGTGAATTCTAAAAGAGTGGTTTCTAGATCCTGAACCATTCATTAATGTTAAGTGAATATTTACATAATATCCGATATGTAAATATTCGAATTTCATATAACTCAATATATCTTGTTGAAAGAAAATAGCCTAATGACAATACGTGAGGTAATCAGAAGCAACATCATTTTGATTTTGAGAAATAAAAGTTTCAAATTCCTAAATACCATGGTACCGGTATTTACAAATAGATGAATGTCTAATTCGTTGGCACTTGTGGGAGTGAACTGGCGTATTGGTGTAAGCGTTTCGTCTAGTGATCGTGCATCATTAAGGACCCCTTTTGTTACTGTGGTTTTATCATTGCGCAATGCTCAAGGTGTTTTATTCAATCGTTCTGTTGAGTTAAGTGTGAATGATTTTGAAGATTTTCATCAAGTAGTGTCTCAAATGGTGTCACGATTTCAAGACAAATAACACGGACTCAGAAAAAACTTGAGATATCTGAGAGTTTTGAACCATGTGAATATCTTATATATATTATTATTAAAATACCTGGTAAGAAAAAGCGAAAATAATAACTTGAATTGCTTTTACAATGGTTTTAAATATTAAACATGTCAATTGGTTTTAAATATTAAACAAGTCTATATCTATCCTTGGACTTGGAAGCAACAATTCGTCGGATATCGGAACAGGAAGAGATATTTTTGGAACATTGGGTTTCTGAGTTTCCTGCTTTTTAGAGATATTTCTTTTAGCCTTGGAATTATTGGTGTCCAACCATTGCTTCTGCCTCTCAATCATCTGTTTATAAATAGCAGCATTGAGATTCAAAGCCTGAGGATTGAATGCAACAACCTTCAAAGGAGTTTTTCCGTTCGAACGTTTTTCTTTAATAGTGATTTTCTCGTTGGGTGTTTTTGGCACTGCATTGGTAATACAGGCCCCGTATTTCTCGTCGCAGTCAACACACACTTCGATAGTGCTCCCAAGGAGCAATTTATCGCTTTCAGAGATACCTGAATATGTTAGATCTGTCAGCATTCTGTATTCGAGAACCAACTTATATTCTACGGCTATCCTTCGTTTTGTGAGAGCGCCACAATCTTGACATAGTGGATCAAAGTCGGGTTCCTTCTTTGGAAAATGAGGCTTTTTTAGCTTGGAGACGTTTTTGAATCCTATAATTTTCAATAGAAACCATTTGTTATCGGAGGACTTGAAGAATTCCCCGCAAATGGTTCCAACTTTAATGCTGTGTGACTTTTTCAATAGCGATGCTATTTCGCTTAAAATGGTGCATGGCTCTTTGAAAGATGATTTTTTTTCTGCCATTTCTGTGGATACCAAAGTGCAAGGAATAGAATCGCCATACACAGATGGTTCTGTGTTCAAAATCCACTTACTTATATCGTGTTTCAATCTGTTTTTCGGCAAGATGAATTTTGATCGCAAGGTGTGAACTCTGCAAGCTCCTTGATGTGTTTCGCATTCTATCCTTGCCACCCATGGCTTGTCTCCTCGACATTTGACGTATTTTTGAACTTGCAAGCATAAACCTGGAAGGATGGGAGCAATAAACGATTCAAGTACTGCAATAAGATCGTCTTTACTGTATATCCCAGAAACTGTGGTTTTTCTAATATTGTAATCAGTGACTTTATGAAGATATAACGGTACAGAAGAGTTTCCATCTTCTTCGTCTTTGAAAAACATGTCGATAAAATGATCCATAATAAGATCCTCCAGTGGTACAGCCAGTCGATTGGTACTATAAGACCCGGAGACTTGGTCAGCAATATTCAAAAATACTAAAACATGAGTGGTTGATTTCGGGGAGAGGACTATGGTATCTGTCATAAACCCACCAATATTCATCAAAGCTGGATCGACGAAATCCAAAAATTCACCTCCAGGTAGAAGTCCATCATTATATTTCACATCACTATAATCAGTAGCTCTTATGGCATTTTGAAGTTTAACTTCTTCGCGACGGTTCCATAATTCTTGCTGTACGATTGGATTTATCATTTCTTGTTTTGAGTAGCCTCCATTTTTACTTTTTCCAGATTTATAGTCTTCGAGCGTCTCCAAGAAGATCTTTGATTCCTGCTGTTGAACAATATCGATATCATAACTTAGATAGGCTAGTCTTGTTTGAAGAAGTCTCCCAATATTGGCAGTTGCTGTTGTATCATTTACATCGAATTGAGGCGATTGAGGCAGCAGAGCGGGCAGAGATACCGAATGATGATTCAGCTCCCTCAGTTTCCAATTAACTCGCTTCTTAGCACTTTTTTCTTTGAGATAGTTTTCAAATTTTTTAGAGTGAGTCTTGGATACATGAGTATATCGTTCCCTGTCATCTAAATCCACCAACTACAAATTGTTACAGTAGTCATGATGCATCTATAATCTACTCACCTTTTTCGCGGCATGATATCTAATTGTTGGATCCGCTTGCTGCACTAAGGACGACAATTCCTTCCTAGTGGAACTTCCGTTCACAATTGGTGGTACAACCATAGCTGAAAGAACGTAACGGATAAGAGCGGGGGGCTCCAACAGTACACACTATTATCACGAAAAACCCAAAGAGGTAAGAGCAAGAAGGGCTTCCAAGAGGAGACATTTCTAGTAAAAACATAAAAGAAGTGTTAGCAGAGACTGTCTATCCACACGCAAGAGTGGGTGATGGCGAATAAGCGTATATCAACATTCCAAGCTACTGATTTTAAAGACGAAGATTTCGCTTTGGATGTGAAGGAGCTGAAGCTCCAGGAAGTGATCGGTAAAGGAGCATTTAGTACTGTTCATAAGGGTGTATACAATAGTAAAACGGTTGCGGTGAAGAAGCAACAGATACCTGATGATGAGCTGGAGGGTTACATTCGCAAGGAGTTGGGAATATTGAGAAGCGTGAAAACGGACAAACTCGTAGAGTTCATTGGAGCTTGCAAGGTGAATTCCAAGTTAGTTTATATCGTTACCGAGTATTGCATTGGAGGGAATTTGCGCCGGTTAGTGGAGTCTGGGGATCCTCTGGGATGGCGTCTGAGGGTGTCGATTGCAAAAGGAGTCGCTGAGGGTTTGATGTACATGCACGATCGAGACCTCATTCATCGCGATATCAAAACTGAAAACGTTCTGTTGGATAATGACTTAAACCCAAAATTGTGTGATTTTGGATTCTCGCGCAATTACGTGATAGGAAAGAACGATAAAGGAAGACCGATGACTTTGGTAGGCACAGATGAGTTTATGGCACCAGAAATCATTTTTGGAATGGACTACAATGAAAAAGCGGATATATTTTCTTATGGAGTTGTGCTAGCTGAACTCATATCTCGTAAATCTCCCGGGAAAAACGGATTTCTTATCCGCGAACCTCGCGATGGGTTTGAAGTTAACAAAGAAAATTTACAGCAAGTCTTGTCAGCTGAATCACCGCCCCAATCTTTTTATCTACTTTGCGAGGAATGTCTTTCACATGAGTTACTAGATCGACCTAGTGCTGAAGAATGCTTCAATTGGTTAGATGATTTATCCAACGATTTGGAGCCTGATACTGAATCTAAACCTATAGTAAACGAAGAAGCGATTCTCCAACAGACCAGCAATCCGCCATCTGTTTCCCATTTTTCAGATAATTCGGATACACCTTCGGACTTCGGATCGTTAAGTCATATAATTGACACAACTCTGTCAAGGATAGTGTCCCCAACATTACAAGACGCCCCTGGGAGAGGAGCAGGCTACAAACTAGCCGGTTATGTTGTTAAGCGAGGGGGTCGCATCAAGACTTGGAAACGCAGGTTTATGATTATGAACGATGATGGATTGCATTACTACAAGCATGGTGACGATTTCAAATCCAATCCTGAGTTGTCACGCCAGGGCTCTTTGTTGTTCAGTGAGATGCTTATCCCGCCAACCTCCTCTACAGTGTGCGAGAAAGTTACGTTTTTAGCCACAGGAAAGAAAAACTCAGTTCGAATAATGACCAAATCAAGAGCCAGATATGTTTGTGCCCCTGATGACAAGCAGGCCGAAAGGTGGGTATCCAACATTAACCTCGGTTATTCACTGTGGTGCTTGAAACATGAGAATATCAGTAAGATTGTGGTTTAATTATATATACATATACAGGAGTATCATGTTTTATTATTTTAAAAGGAATATGGTGTTCCCCTCTGAATTGTGGTCTAATTATATATATGTAGAAGAGCCATGTCTTCTATTTTTCTCGATCATTCCCTATATTCCCTATTTCTTTCGTTTTTATGATTGGGATTTTAAAATACTAGTGGGCATATATTTAAAACAGAAAGACTTTCATTTA
>Ga0105053_10008799_pt1 | contig 13014 bp, 14 predicted proteins | sample BON01_FD_78093 | JGI IMG/M metagenome (GOLD analysis project Ga0105053, IMG submission 78093) | Freshwater microbial communities from Lake Bonney liftoff mats and glacier meltwater in Antarctica - BON-01 | ecosystem: Environmental > Aquatic > Freshwater > Ice > Glacier meltwater | place: Lake...
CAAAGAAACAGTGACCGTGACTAAGGCAAGGAAACCGATCCAAATTCCCATTTGAGCGCGCGCCCTCAAATTCCCACGCAGGTGAGAAACCAGCAGCGGAGCGAGGGCCACTCCAATACCCCAAGTGGCAGAAAACCAAACTACCCAAGTCGCCAAGATCAGGAGGACAGCCATGGGTGGTAACTCTAACTTTCAAGCTAAAGAAATCAATCTTCGCCCACAACAACCACTATCAAGGTGCGAAAAGCCCTAATTGACCTTCACATACATGCTCGACTCCAGGTGAATTGGCCTGAACCCAAAGGCTTCTGGCTCAATAAGAAATTGTTCCAACCCAGGAAATTGTTCTGCATTCAAATTATTGAAATCAGTGGTAACCCATACAGCATTGATCCCGGATTCAATTAGGGACTTCTCAAATTCTTGACCGGGTGCAAATTCATTTGGACTCACAGCCTCAGCGCTATCAACGAATGTACTAGCGCCTGTATTTAGCCCCCAAACCAACGAAAAGATACGCCGTAGTGAGCCATCGTGCGATGGTCAGTGGGAATCGTTCAAAGTTACTCACATTAAGAACACAACACACGATGGCTCTTGACCAGTCTGCCCTGCTTAATTTGCTGGCTCAACTCAAACTCACCGATGTCACCGATCGGATCCGGTCGGTGACCGAAACGCTCTACCAGGAGCTGCTCGACGCCGAAGCCGAAAACATGATCGGTGCCGGCAAGTATGAACGTGCCGACGACCGCACGACGCAATGTAATGGGACCCGTTCCAGGACGTTGACGACGACGGCCGGGGATCTGGAGTCGAAGATCCCGAAACTGCGACGCGGATCGTGTTGCCCATCGCTGCTGGAACGAAGGCGCCGGGTCGGTAAAGCGTTATTCGCGGTCGATATGGAAGCGTATTTGAATGGTGTGTCGACTAGGAAGGTCGACGACCTGGTGAAAGCGCTTAGTGCTGATACCGGGATTTCTAAATCTGAGGTCTCCCGGATTTGTGCTGACCTTGACCTTGAAGTTGGCGTGTTCACCGGTCGCGACCTGGGTGCCACTGATTTCCCCTACGTGTTCCTAGACGGCACGTATTGCAAGGCCCGGGTGAACCACCGGGTCGTGTCCCTGGCCGTCGTTGTCCCTAGCCGTCGTTGTCGCTGACGGTCGCCGCGAAGTGCCGGGATTCGACGTCGGTGACACAGAGAACGAAACGTTCTGGACCGAGTTCCTGCGCTCATTGAAAACCCGCGGTCTTGGGGGGTGTTCAACTGGTCATGTCCGATGCCCACACCGGCCTCAAAGCCGCGATCACCACCGTCCTGCAAGGAACGCCTTTGGCAACACTGCCGGGTCCACTTCATGCGCAACGTGCAAGCAGCCGTGCCCAAAGCCAGCACAGAAATGGATACTGCCACGATCCGCACCATCTTCTCCCAACTCAGCAAAAAGCACGTCCGGAGACGGTTCGGCGAAGTCGCCCGCAGGCTCGAACGCTCCCAGCCGAAGGTCACGGCGTGGCGCGTTATGACTCCCGGAATGGCTGCTGCATAAACTGCACCAACGGACCCGCACGTTGTCGAGAAAATACACCACTCAGTGGGACGTAACCGATTGCCCGGCAACTGGACCGGCAACCCTCCACGGTGACACGTAAAGTCAAAGCCAATGGTGGCAGGGACAAATATCGTGTGTGGCTGGCCCACCTGCGCTCACGTGACGCGACGAAACGTCCCAAGCCCGCGAAACTCGTTGCAGGTCCACTATGTGAGACAGTGACTGCGTGGTTGAAGCAATGGTGGTCACCCGAAGAAATCTCGCATCGACTCCGGCACGAGTTTCCCCATGACATGGCGATGCGCGTGAGTTACGAAACGATCTATCAGTCGCTGTTCGTCCAAGGTCGCGGTGAACTTCGACGTGAACTCACTAGGTGCCTGCGATCCGGGCGTACTACGCGTCGCGCACACGGCACCAACACGCGATCGGGTCCAGTCGCGAACACGACCATGATCAGCGAACACCCACCCGAGGTAGAGGACCAAGCCATACCAGGTCACTGGGAAGGTGACCTCATCATCGGTAAGGCAGGTGCCAGCGCGGTAGGGACTCTGGTTGAACGAACAACTCGATGCGTTCTCCTGTTACATCTCCCTAACAATTACGGCGCCCTCGCAGTTGAAGAAGCCATGCGAAAAGCCATCGCCACTCTGCCTACAGAATTGATGCGCAGCATCACCTCGGATCAAGGAAGTGAAATGGCCAAGCACCTTGAATTCACAATGGTGACCAACATTCCCATCTATTTTTGTGATCTCACTCGCCTTAGCAACGCGGTAATAATGAGAACACCAACGGGCTGCTGCGCAAGTATTTACCGAAAAGAACCGACCTCTCCCTGCACAACCCTGAAGACCTCGAAATAATCCAACAAAGCCTCAAATGACGACCAAGAAAAACGCTGAACTATATGATGCCCCAAGAGAAACTCGACGAAATCGGCGCGATGTCTCCTTGAATCCGCCCATACTCTCAAATTACGTTGGTCCACTGCAAGGGGTACCGCCACTGCCATTTAGGCCTAAAATCAATGCCGAAGCCGGAGGCTTTCTATAGCACTGGCTATTCAAAAGGATTTAAGAGTCTGAACTAGTCCGTTTGAATCCGACCCCGCTGACAATCCAGGCAGCGGCGACAGACATCGGTAGCAAGGCATAGCCTCCCGAGATAAGGAAGGTAGAGCCTGTCACCAAGAAGAATCCAATCGTCCAACCGGCCAACGTATAACCTTCAGAACCGCGACCACGGAAGAGTGTCACACCCAAAACTAATGAAAATGCTAAAAAGCCAAATAATCCATGCGTTAAAATGATATTCAATACCCAGTTGTGTGGATCCCGAACTACAGGGTTTGGACCATAGTCGTCTACTGCGCATGTTGGATCATTATTTTCGATTCTCACTTCGATTGGGGCGACCTCTATGCCTGTGCATAATTCATAAAGATAGTCCGATCCAGCGGCCCCACCCAAAAGCCAACTACGATCGCGAGTAAGTCCCTGAATAACATCGTTCCAAGTATCCAAACGTGCGCCTACTGTCCCACCTCGCGTCAGGCTTCGAACCGCGGCGAGGGGCTCGGCCTGAGTGGTGACAGTGTCAACTTCGTCGGCTGTTGGCTGATCAGAGACTGAAATATCGGGAGGAGTTTGCGTATTCCCTAATTGCGAGAGGGTAGGACTGACTGCTATCCCGCCTATGAGTGTCAGTGCACATAGCATTGAGATAAGCAGGCCGCGGACGCCTCTTTGTCCTAAGAATCCGATTACTACGATTCCACTTAACACGGCCAATAAGCCAGAGCGTGACGAGACTGTTAAACCAGCGACCAAAACGAGAAAGATCTGAGCGCTCAGTTGGCTTCGCAAGTGAATGCTCGGCCAACCCGACCACGCAACCATTCCAATCGCGATTGCTGCTCCAGTCAAATCTGTGCGATATTCGAACACTTTCACAAAATCTGATCCGAGCAATGGTGACGAAAACTGGAATAGAAATCCGAGATGTAAGAGTAAAGGTCCAACGGCAGCTAGTAACGTAGCGAAGCGGACGAAATTAATCGTCAATCTACTGTTCGCGAATTGCAACGAAAGGGCGAGAATGGGGACTATTGCAAGAAAGAGGAAAGGTGAATTATCTCGCAAAGCTAAATATCGATCATCTGCTGGAATGCGAGGCATTTCGGTAATAAGTATTGCGATCACATACAGCCAGAGAACGCCGTAGGTTAATTTCACCCACAGTGCAAATAGGCGTAGATCACGCCAATGAACCAAGGAGCCAAAGAACGCAAGAATCAGTAGTAAATCAGGTAAGAAAATACCGGGAATTGGAGTTCGAATATATGAACCCCATCGATTTCCGGCAATGTCAAGAAAAAATGCCGTAGCAATTAGAACCAGTGAACCAACTGTCACAATACGGGTAAGGGAACCAACAGAAAATGAGATGCCGTCTCTGGCACTCAACTGCGGCTCGCAACTATTGGTCAAAGCGAACACACTCCAGCACCTGAAGAGTTTAACTTCAACTTGTCCGGTGTCGACACTGCCTTTGGAACAGAATTAGGGTTCTTACCAACATGGGTCATGTAGAAAACTGAGAAATGGCGCATTCCGTTACGACTCATCTCCTTCCACCAAGAACAGTTGATAACCGTATCGAGAGCCATCGGTCCAAACGGGGGGGTCGATAACTTGAATCGCTAAAGGGCACAGTCTCTCGTCTGCAAGTACGTATCTGGCTGGTCCCTCCTGAGTGTTAGCTGGATCTCCAGTTACAAAGGTCAATCCCAGCAGGCCGCGGTCTTGTGCATACCGGTTGAAGTGAATCGGCGCTTCTTCACAGGAAACTTCTATTAATGCTTTTGTTGAGTTAAGTTGTGATGTTATCGGATCATTCAAAAAGTTGTTGATGCTTGCGGTAGCCTCAAAAAACATAGGGATTCGAAGCAACATCCAAATGGAACTTGCCACGATCAGTGCTAGCGCTACGACACTCGGAAAACGCCGCGAGTGCGACCAGTTCAGAATGTTTGCGATCAACACCGCAAACATAACGCCAACTACGGCGAGGTAGTAGTTACGCAGGTCCCAGATAGAAAAGGCAAATAAGGTCGTAATTGGCCACACGACAGCAATCAGGTCAGCTGATATCGAGTAGCCGCGGTGGCGCCTGATGAGAAGTATTATGGAGTAAGTAAACGTAAGGGCAGCGAGTCCTGCCAATGCTGAGTTTGTTGGGATGTGGAACCATTCCCCACCTCGTGTTCCTACTGTGTAACTTCCACGGAGAGCCAAAATAATTAAAGAGAGTGAACACAAGAACCAAAGTGCTCCAGCGGTCATCCTTCTGGCTAAGTAGCGATCTTTTGGCAAGGTGGAGGAAAACTGAGTGCTCAGGACGAGCGCTAGAAGTAACCCAGGTATAAAAAGGGTGATTTGCGTTTTGGTGTTGAAAGCCAGAATCGAAATGAAAATAAGCAAACTGTACGAACCCAGCCAATTCTTGACCCTGATACCTCGTGATACCCACCAAAGCAACAGCCCGGCACCGAGAAGAATCGATTTCTCTTGAAGGCTGGGGAAGGCGAATAACTCGGCAGTGTAAGGCCAAATAAATGTGGCTGCGATAAATGCAGCGAACGTCCATTGACTTCTCCAGCCAAAGAAACACTTTGCAGCCGCGCCAAAAACCAAAACAATCCCCACAACTAGAACAGCATTCATGAGGTACAGGGCTCCGCTTCCAAGCCAGCCCGCAGCCCAATAGGCCGGCCAGCTCACAATCCAAGATGTCGTTCGCAGGAATCCAGATCCAGGATCATCGTAGAAGGAGTTAAACCCAAGCGGCCCCCCCTGCTTTGCGAGTAACAGAAAAGAGGAGTCATCCATGTTCCCGAAAAAGGGCTTATCTGCATAAATCCGGAAAGATAGAACGAATATTACGACTCCAGTTGTAATTATTGGTGCAGTTCGTCCTATTCCTGAACGAGTAGCCTCAGCATTAATGTTCATCGTTCAAGTTTTCTTCTAAGACTGAAAGTTCAGAGCTGGGATAAGCCACGGCCATGAGTAACAACCCCGTTCGTCTAACTAACGGACCCTCAAGTCGCCGTAGGACGATGGCGAGTTTCCAACTGAGTGCTGCAGAAAACGGCGCCACTCCGTGGATTCCCACAATCGACTCAACACGGAACCCAGACTTCTCTAACATGCTCTTGAGTCTCCCTCTCCTCAATTTAGTGATGTGTTGCTGATCGTATTTTGGTCCTTTCCCAAATCGATCAATGAGGAACTCAATGATGGGCCAAACGCTGCCATAGTTCGGAGTTGTTAAAATCAACGGGGCCCCACTCTTGAGATTATCTCGAAGCTTCGAAAGTAGTTCGATACCCTCCTCCTCAGGAATGTGCTCGATAAACTCAATCAGAGTTACGGCATCGAATTGTTTTAGTTTAAGCAAATCATGCGTTACCCCGACAACCTGAAAGTCGTGAAAAGTGTTTTCATAGTGTTCAGTTGCATAACCAATTTGCACCTCAGCAACGTCAATCCCCACGCACTTAACTTGAGGCAAGTAACAGCCAATAAAAGTCCCAGGTCCGCAGGCAAAATCTAAGAGGGAACTGACCTTTTTAGCACGGACGATTTTCTCCACTGAGTGGAACTTCGAATAATGCCAGAAGGATTGAATTCCATACCCGCGTCCATGAACCATGTCATAGTATCCCGCAGGAATAGATTCGTAATCGAACGAATCTCCCCCTCGCATTTTTTTATCCTAGCCTAAAAAGATACATGCAATTAAAACTACCCGACTTTCCCCAGCGCGCCTACCGTCGTGTTCAAGCAATTTAGCTGCCCGCAACCTGTTCCAAGTGGGTCAGCGGGAGCCCGTTGAAAGATTCAGTGACACCCCGAAAGCTCAACCCCAAAAGTAATTGTGAAATTGATTCACTGCGGGAGCGCGAAAACAGCAATACGTGGATCTGGCATCCTGCGTGCTTTAGATCTTTAACAGTTTCAAAAAATACTATTTCATCTTCGCCCTAACTAACCTGCCTAATACCTCAGGCGGCCAATTAACCACTCGCGCGTAGCCGCCCTTGGCAGCGAGCGCGAAAGACGCAATCCGCACTCGCCGGCCCCAACCAGGGTTTACCGTTGCAATCCACTTCGATGTTGCTCTGTCATCTGGGAACCCGAGCTTCTTCAGTTCTTGATTTGACTTCGCGACCTGAATCGCGAGATCCCAAGAACCCGGCTGTACGTATTTAACTATTCCGCGTCCGTGCATGGCAAATTGTCGATGTTGTTCCTCAGGTGAGACTTCTAGATCGAGCGTCACATCTAGAACGCGACGCGAGTAAGGCGACTCCCGGAATGCCGTTTGGTGATAATGGAAAGTCGTTGATACTTCACCGACAGTAAACCCTGATCTTTCAACCAAGTCCGAGAAGACGTAGTCCTCTTGCCTGTAAACATAATCATCGTCAATTCTGTCTAGACCGGCTTCGAATGCTGTTTTCCTTCCCATTTGGCTGCCGGCCCAGGGTCTGGTGCCAAAATCTCCGTCGTACTCCACCATGATCGTGTGGCGCTCACGGCAGCCAAACCAGTCAAATTGATCTTGGTACTTGGTCATGTCATCAAACCAACCGCTGGGAAGAAAGACATCTGACTGGAGATAGATGAACCATTCAGTTTTGACTTCCTCGATAAGTTTGCGAATGCTAAATCCTAGAGTGACGAAGTCTCGGTGATCAAGGACGCGGACACGAGGAAATTTCTCAGCGATTTGTACTGTGTCGTCTGTGCAGCCACCATCAGCCAGCAGGAGTTGAGCTATTGGAATTTCTCGATAAAAGCTCTCGAGGTTTTTACGCCACAACGCGTTGGAATGAATCACTGGAATTATGACGGTAACTCCTTGCTCCATCGCACTTGAAAAACGATCTTCAAAATCGTCTGACGAGTGATAGCGAGCAAATATGTCGCCACTTTTAGAGTTGCTGGACATTTCGACCTCTCAAATAAAAAATAGGTTTTGACGAAGCATAACGACATTGCGCATCCGCGATGAATTGCGAAATCCGGTTTTAATCTCGGGTGAGACGAGACCTTCGAGCATGATCAATCAAGCCCACGCATAAGATAAATGAGTCGACACATTTGCAGGGCTTATCTGGGATCCACTGCAATTACTCGACTCGATGGCAGCTGCAAGAACCCTGACCGCCTCTACCGCCGAATAGGAAGCAGGCCGGTCTGAGCCGTTGCCAAACATTGCTTCATATACAAGGAGCGTGCCCTCAAGGAGGCTCTCGCCTTCTAGAACCGAATCGCTGCGGACTGTCTGGGATCCGTATCTATTTGACGGGAAAACACGGTCCTTCGCCACACGTGACCATGTCCAGATTTCACCGGTGAGATCATTTAAGACCACTTTGCCAAACTCGAAGGTCAAGACGATGAGCACACCATGTCCGGCTCGATCCGCGCAATCTATAGTCAATAAAGATCCATCTGAAGAGAACGCCGACAGGCTCCCAGAGTAGTCAGAAAACTCGACACCACGTGGGTTTGGACTCTTGTCTCTTGTTACGTTTGCAGAAACAGCTTCGACTGGGGAGCCTGTTAACCAGAGAAAAATCTCGATGTAGTGAATTCCGTTCATGGCTAGCCCGAAATGTGAGCCAGAAACATGCATGTTGACTAGGCTTCCAAAATCTTCACTACCCACGAGATCCTTGAGATACCTATATCTTTTAAGAAAACGAGACTGATGATTCACTGCAAGCGAGACACCTCGTTGCTCGCACAGCTCGAGTAGTTGTTGCGCGTTTCCGACCGACGTTGCCATCGGCTTTTCCATCATTAGGTACAAAGTTCCTTGTTCAATAGCCTTGACTCCTATTGAGAAACGACTAGGCGCCGTTGTTGATACAACGACAAGTTCTGGTTGGCAACGCTTGAACATCGTTACCATATCTGCGTGTACTTTGGCTCCTTTAGATTTCCGAGCAATTGCAGTTGCACGGGTAGTATCCTTGTCTGCCACTGCTACTAGCTTGATCCCCAATTTTGCGAGGGCCTGCTCGTGAATTTCACCCATACGTCCCGCCCCTACAATGCATGCGGTTCGAGGTTTTTCCCTAAATATCACGGTAGATCCCATCGATTAGGTTCATTGACCGAAGTACATCATGAACAGAAGGAACTGTCGAATGTACGCCGCGAATTACATTGATGAATTGCTCTGCTTGAATCAGAACGCCTGGCTTAAAGTCCAAGTCAATTTGACCCAAGTCAGAGACGATCGGCGTGCGTGAGCCATTTTCGAGTCGCACCAGGGTCTCTAGTGGTTTCATCTCCCAGCGCCTATTTCCCTGCGTTAGGGAGAATGACCAAGGCCCGGGGACATTCCAGACTGCTTGATAGGTCGCGCAGTCGCCGCTGTCGAAAGCAATATCTGCATTAATTGCCTTACTCTCACCCACTTGCCATATGAGGTTAGAGGTTATTTTTGAGACCTCACCTCGGCAAAAAAGCATGATCAAATCGATAAGGTGAATAGAATTTGCGAACATCCAATTCCTAATAACTTCTTCCGGTTGCCCAAATTCCCGTGCAGCTAACTCATTTTCTTGATCCAATACTTGTACGAAGCGAGAGGGTCCGTTCGCATCCAAGTTCTCTAGAACTAATCGAGTAGACGCAAAGTGTCGCCGATTCAAGGCAACGAAAACCCCTCTCCCTCGTTTCGTTACTAATTCATCTAGACGAGTCGCAACTGCGAGATCGATACCTATGGGTTTCTCTACCAGCAACTGCCATGGGAATCGAGTTGCTTCTTCCAGCACTACTGGTAGCGCCAATTCTGGTACCGCGATTACTGCTCCATCAGCATGACATTCATCGTGTGACTTGGTCAATGAATTAAAGATCTGTTGGATGCCATAGCGCCGCGCGAGTACACGTGCCGAATCAGTGTTTCTGCTGATTATGGATACAACCTCAACATCATCCAATGAATGTATGGCTTTAATGTGCTCCTCTGCCATGTATCCAGATCCAACTAGTGCGATTCGCACATTATCATTCATTGCTCCCCTAGCTCTTAATGTCAAAAATCCTGAATTAACCCAACGCAAAGTAAACCAAGTGTTCACTCAATTAGGCAAACGAGTAAGACTCCGGCGCCAAATCGTAGTTTGTCAAATTCTATTGCTTAAGAGAAGGTAGTAAATCGATGTCAACACCCCAACCCAAGATTCATAACGGTTCAGGCGTTGCTGTTGAGCACTCACCTCCATGTGAACCAGGGCCTTATTGTCACTTCCCAGGTCGTTTCAGCTGCTCATTTTGATCTGTTCCAGGATTTGGCAATCGTGACACGCCCCGACGTCGGTGCCAGGAAACACTAATCAAAATCTGGTCCTACGAACTTGTTATTTATCAACTTTGGGATCAGTTGAGCATGGCTCATCCCTTCATCTGAATCGAATGCTAATGCGGATGCGGCCGCTGGGATAAAAATCCCGTAGGCCACCGATGCAAAGCGAATTTTTCATTGGATGAAGAAATAAATACTCGCGAAACATGTAACCAGGGGTCAGCCACCGTAAGTCCATTTAAGTTTTCCCTAACTAAGAAAGCGAATGGTCACAAGTTCGCTGCATTTTGTCAATGCAATTGGGGAAAAATTGGAGCGGCAACTCATTTACAACACCTAATTGAAAGAGGCCATAAGCCTAGACTCTGACCAACACCAGGGGGTAATAACAAGTTAACTAATTAAAGAAATAATCCTGATCTTGGTGAAAACAGTCACACAACTCAAAGTGAGTCTGCGAAAGAGCGAATGAAACGCATGTTGATTTCACCGTCATGCTGCGTCGTCTTTGAGTGCGCCAGACTCTTATCTTGAAGGGAGTTAACTATTGGTTCAGATAGTTTACTGAGAATTCCCGTCCTCCAGTCCAGGCAGCTTTCACTCTGAATCAAAGTCGTGAAATCGTTTCAGCAGAATTTCTTTAAGTGGCGCAGTCTCAAGAACCTCTACAACTTTGGCGCTGGCACCAAGAATTCCATAAGGATTGATCGTATTTGCTAGGCGCGACTGAAATTCGGTCGTATAGATTGATTGTATGGCTTCGATGATCGAGTCCGTTTGCGGAGCACAATCAACAACGCTGGTGGCACGCAGCCTTCCACTTTGGCGAGATCCGATATTTACTGTCGGCTTGCACATAGCAGGGGCCTCAATTAGTCCGCTGGATGAATTGCCGACAACGCCATCCACGTAGTGCATCAGTGAGTGATATCGAGCCTGGCCCAATGATTTAAAGGCCATCGCCCTCGGCGCGTGAGCTACGTATTCATGAATGAGGTTGATGATTCCTCGGCCTTCCATGTCTGCGTTGGGCAATGTGATGAAGGTATGTACATCGGGGAAGGAGTCTAAAGCGTGTAATAAAGATTTCATCTGAACGAGAGCGGATCCAGATTCCAAAGTTACAGGGTGAAAAGTGACAAGTAGATTTCTTTTTCCCAACTCAACACCAAGGGAAGATTGAAGCTCGTCCAAACACATGAGCGGCGATCGGGCAATGCTGTCCAAACCAACAGCTCCGACGGTAAAGACTCGCTCCGGAGACTCTCCCAGTTGGATGACTCTTCGCCGGAACTCCGGAGCCGCCACAAAGTGCAAGTGGGCCATCTTCGTAAGGCCATGCCGGATCGCCTCATCCATGGCCCCTTCGGTCAACTCCCCACCATGGATGTGGGCAATCGGAATTCGCGCAAAAGTTGCTGCCGCACCAGCCGCCCACATTTCATAACGATCACCAAGTAGTAGCACTATGTCCGGCCTTAATTTGTCAAAAGCCTCAGCTAGACCGGTGACGGCTAATCCCACCGATTTAGATACTCCCACGGCAGTATCAGAACTCAGCAGCATTTCGACCTTGCAATCAATTTGGAATCCGTCTGCCTCTATCTCCCGAAAGGTCAATCCGAATTCGGGAGATAGATGAGCCCCGGTAACCACCAGTTGAAGTTCGAGCCATTCAGAATCTTGAATCCCCTCCATGACCCACCGAAGCAACCCAAACTCAGCTCGCGTCCCGGTGACAACACAAACCTTTCTCACAGTTCAATCAACTCGTTCGGTTCAAAGTTACGGATCGCGATCTTGCCCAGGACTTCATCCCAGAGCATCGGCGACAGGCCGGTTCCAGGTCGCCTCGCCGCAATATTTAGCATAGTAAACAGTTCCCCCGTCTTGATTTCAGCGGCGGCCACGATTGATCTGCGCGCAACCAATTTGTTAGCAGCTTCACTCGGCTGCAGAACTTTGATTCCATCCCCAAGCGCAAGTTCAATATTACGAATTGCGCGAACCATCGCGGAAAACTCCGCAGGTTCCAGGCTTGCCGCGTGATCAGGGCCGGCAGCATCCCGGTCAAGTGTCAGGTGTTTCTCGATCACACAAGCGCCGAGTGCTACTGCTGCGACAGCGACCTCGTGCCCCGTGGTGTGATCTGAATAGCCGACATTTACACCGAGCGTCTCGCGCATTGTGACCATCGCTTGCAAATTAACATCAACCATAGGCGCCGGATACTCAGAAGTGCAGTGTAGAACGATCACCTCTTTCTTGAGTGTCCCAGCCGACAACAGCACCTCAGTAGCGCAGCGGACTTCTTCTAGGTTCGCCATGCCAGTGGAAATAATCACGGGAAGCCCGAGGCCACCGACATGCCGCAGATATGGCAGGTTGGTAATTTCACCTGATGGGATCTTGATGCGATCGATTCCTAGACCCACGAGCATGTTGACGCTTTCGATGTCAAACCCAGTGGAAAAAAAACTAATACCACGCCTCTGGCAATGTTCAATGATGGCAACATGATCACTGTGACTCAATTCGAGTTTGCGGAGCATGCTCATTTGGGTTTCATTATGGCCGGTCGTGGCCTTCTGGTAAGTCGCCTTGACAGCATCCGGAGTCACCAACTTATCTGTGGTGAATGTTTGAAATTTAACAATGTCGGCGCCGGACTCTGAAGCGGCATCGACCAGAAGCAAAGCTTCCGCGAGGTCGCCGTTGTGGTTGACCCCTGCTTCAGCAATTATGAGTGTCTTTTGCAATTTCATGGCATTCCTAAGTACTTGGTCTCGTCAGGGAGGTCTCGTAATACGGTAGTGCCGGCCCCAACGATGCAGTTGGCGCCTATACGAACCCCGTCGCGAAGTATTGCCCCGCTTCCTATAAATGTCCCTGGACCAATGTTTACGCCGCCATTTACCCGGGCACCTGTGGAAACGTGGCAGTGATTCCCAACAACGGCATCATGCTCGATCAGGGTTTGTGAATTGACAATGCAATTACGCCCAACAGACGCGAGCGCGTTGACGATAGCCCCGTGCATAACGATCGTGCCATC
>Ga0105053_10008800_pt1 | contig 13013 bp, 8 predicted proteins | sample BON01_FD_78093 | JGI IMG/M metagenome (GOLD analysis project Ga0105053, IMG submission 78093) | Freshwater microbial communities from Lake Bonney liftoff mats and glacier meltwater in Antarctica - BON-01 | ecosystem: Environmental > Aquatic > Freshwater > Ice > Glacier meltwater | place: Lake...
ATGGATGTGAGTGACGTGGACAGCGCAGCGGCTGCCAGAAGCGTGAGACGCATTTCGTTCCTCCCGAATGCTGCCACCGCTCTTACGGCGGCAGTCAGTTGCATGTTTGCCCGATCACCATGGCGTTATTTAATTCACCTGTCAAAATAAATAGTTTGCGCAATGCTGAAATCTGCGTAACCTGACCCTGTCATACCGCTGTCGACGCCTGAAAATTGGGCGCGCCCGGTCTGACGGGGGAAACTTTCGATGGCCACTGAAGGGATTGCCGAACCTGTCGTCGCGCCTGCCTGCGGGGTGGCGCCCGTGGGATGCGGGCCGCTGCGCCCCGGCGGTGCGGGGGCTGCGGCAACGCCCCTGCGCCTGACACTGTTCGAATCGGTACGCGCCCTTGGGGCGGTGCCCCGTGTCGAACTGGCCCGCCAGCTGGGCGTCAGCCCGGCCAGCGTGACCGCCGCCACCACCGACCTGATCGCGGCGGGCTATCTGCACGAAATCGCCGCGCCGCGCGACCCCGACACCGGGCGCGGCCGCCCCCCCGTGGCGCTGGCAGTGCGCCCCGATGCGGGCCATGTGGCGGGCATCAAGATGTCGGTGGCCGCCCACACGGCCGTGATCCACGACTTTGCCGGCAACCCCCTGTCCGAGATCACCCTGCGCGACGTTCCGTCGTCCCTGTCCCCCGCCGAGATGGTGGAACAGGCCGCGCGCCTGCTGGACATGGCCGTGGCCAAGGCCGGGCTGGCGCGCACCGACATTCGCGCGTTGGGTCTGGGCCTGCCCGGCTTCATCGACAGCGATCTGGGATGCGTGCTGTGGTCGCCGGTGATGAATGGCGCCAATGTCCATCTGCGCGACATGGTGCGCGACAGGGTCGGGTGTCCGGTGGTGATCGACAACGATGCCAACCTCGTTACCCTTGCCGAGTTGTGGTTCGGTGACGGGCGGGCGGTGTCGAACTTTGCCGTCGTGACCATCGAGCACGGCGTGGGCATGGGCCTTGTGCTGAACAACCGTCTCTATCGCGGCGCCCGGGGGCTGGGCACCGAACTGGGCCACACCAAGGTGCAGCTGGACGGCGCGCTGTGCCGCTGTGGCCAGCGCGGCTGTCTTGAGGCCTATGTCGCCGATTATGCCCTGGTGCGCGAGGCCTCGACCGCGCTGAACTGGCAACCGGGGTCGGTGCCCCAGGGGCAGATGCTCGAATCGCTGTACCGCGATGCCAAGGCGGGCAACCGCGCCGCCCGCTCGATCTTCCGGCGCGCCGGGCGCTACCTTGCCGTGGGAATCGGCAATGTCGTCAACCTGTTCGACCCAGAACTGATCCTGCTGTCGGGCGACAGGATGCGCTATGACTATCTCTATGCCGACGAGGTGCTGGCGGAACTGGCCAATGTCACGATCCAGGTCGACCGGCCCGCACCCCGCGTCGAAATCCACGCCTGGGGCGACATGATCTGGGCGCGCGGTGCGGCCGCGTTGGCCCTGTCCCACATCACCGCCGAGATGCTGGGGGTGGTGCCATGATCCGGCTGCTGAGCGCGGTGCTGCTGGTGGCGGGCCCGGCCATGGCCGAAGTGCGATTCATCGACCGGTCCGCCGGTCTGCCGGTCAGCCATGCCTATTCCGGCGGATGGGAGCATTTCGTCGGCGGCGGCGTCGCCATCTTCGATTGCAACGGCGACGATCTGGGCGATCTTTATGTCGCGGGCGGCACCGAACCCGCCCGCCTGTTCGTGAACGCCACCGCAGGCCCCGGCGCGCCGATCCGTTTCGATCTTGGCGATCTTGCACCGCTCGACGGCGTGACGGGCGCTTATCCCCTCGACATCGACGGCGACGACATTCTCGACCTCGCCGTGCTGCGGGTGGGGGCGAACGTCCTGCTGAAAGGACAGGGCGATTGCACCTTCACCGACGCCACGGCCCTGTGGGGCATGGAGGGCGGCACCGCCTGGACAACCGCCTTCGCCGCGACATGGGAGGGCGACAACACGCGGCCCACCCTGGCCTTCGGCAATTACGTCGACCGGGGCGATCCGAACGGCCCCTTCGGCACATGCGACGCCAACACATTGCTGCGCCCCGAGGGCGCGATCTATGGGCCGCCGATCCCGCTGACCCCGGGCCATTGCACGCTTTCGATGCTGATTTCCGACTGGGCGCGCACCGGGCGGCGCGATCTGCGCATCTCCAACGACCGGCATTACTATGTGCGCGACGGGTCGGAGCAGATGGTCCGCCTCGACACCCTGCGCCCTCTGACCGAGGCCGAGGGCTGGCCGCGCCTCATGCTCTGGGGCATGGGCATCGCCAGCCGCGACATCACCGGCGACGGGTTGCCCGAGGTGATGCTGACCTCCATGGGCGACCAGCTTTTGCAATTCGCCCGCCCGGGTGGCGTCTATGAGAACGCGCCCTACAGCTTCGGCAGCTATGTCCAGCGCCCGTTCGACGGTGACGATGGCCGCCCCTCCACCGGCTGGCATGCCGAATTCGGCGATGTGAACAACGATGGCCTGGCCGATCTGTTCGTGGCCAAGGGCAATGTCGACCAGATGCCGGGCATGGCCGACAAAGACCCCAACAACCTGTTGATCCGCTCGCCGGATGGCCCCTATGTCGATCAGGGGCTGGCGGCGGGTGTCGCCAGCCCCGCCCGCAGCCGGGGTGCCGGGCTTTACGATCTCAACCTCGACGGGCGTCTCGATCTGGTGGTGGTCAACCGCCGCGCGCCCCTGGAAGTGCGTGAAAACGTTACAGAAGGTTCCGGAAACTGGCTGTTGCTCGACATCCGTGCCCCGGCCCCCAACACCCGGGCCGTCGGCGCCTGGATCGAGATTCGCCTGCCGGGTGGCCAGGTCGAGCATCGTGAAATCACCGTGGGGGGCGGCCACGCCGGTGGGCAGGCAGGGCTGCAACACTTCGGCCTCGGCGCCGCCTCCAGCGTCGGGATTCGCGTCGCCGGCGGGGCCGATTGGCTGACCCTTCCCGCCAACACCCGGGGCAAGCTGCTGCTTTCGGACCGGGGCCTTGCCTTCACGCCCGCAGACTGACCCCTGGCTTCTTCTTTGTGAAAATACTCCCGCCGGAGGCTCCGCCGCCGCCAGCAAGCTCAACGATCCAGAGGCAATCCGCTGGGCACGGTCAGGGGAATGCCCAGCCTTCCGATCACCGCCGCAGGGTCGGACAAGCTTCGCAGAAACGCCTCAAGCGCCATGATGTCCGGGGCGCTCAACGCCACGGCAGGGGTCGACACCGCTGCCAATATCTCGTCGCGCATCCCATGGTCGTCCAGCGGGGCAAGGGCCACCGCCTGATCCATGCCCGGCGGCAATTGCACATTTACGATATTTTTGTCGGAATGCCCCGTCGGATCGGCGTGAAACCATAGAAATTCCGACAATTCGGCGAAGGCCCCTGTATGTCCCCAGGGCCCGGTGAACGCCACGTTGCGCAGGCTGGGCGTGCGGAAGGCAAATGCATCCTCGGGGTGGCCCGTCACCTCCATCCGCCCTTCGTCGCGCTGGTGGGTCTCGAATCTGGCGGCCTTGCCGGGTCCGAACTGCGGAACGCCCATGGCATGGAACCCGTGATCGGTCTGGAACGGGCCGGAATGACAGTCCGAACATCCCGCCGCGCCATAGAACAGGTCCATCCCCCGGGCGGTCTCGCCGGTCAGGGTCTGCTGGCCGCGCAGCACGGCATCGAACAGCGCGGTATCGCTGCGCCACTCGAACGCGGTGAAGGCGGCGATGGCGTTCGAGATGTCGGTGAAATTGATCGCTCGCCCCCCGGCGATTTCGGGATAGGCAAGGGCGAACAGCCCGCGATATTCGTCGATCGCGCCGACCCGGCGGGCCAGAATGTCCCAGGCGCCGCCGTCCCCCGATATCATGCCCATCCGCACCGCCCGGGCCACGTCGTTCTCGCTCACCTGACCGGCCATTTCATCGGGCGACAGCACCGGAAACATGGTTTGCGCCGAGAGGATCCCGGAAAAACCGCCCAGAATGTCGTCGCCCATGGGGGTGCGGATGCCGTAGGGCGCGGTCGGGTCGGCGGCGACGCGGCCATCGTGGAACAGGATGGTGAATTCATCGGCCCCGAGGTTGAACAGCGCGGGCGCATTGCGCGGAATCAGATGTTCGGGCGGATTGGCGGGGTCGAGCCGGCGGGCCGGCCCAAGGCCGATGCCGCCTTCGCCGATGCCCAGCGCCAGACCGTCGGCGGTGGCGAATTCGGGGTGATGGCAGGTGCCGCAGGAAATGTTGCGGTTGCCCGACAGGATCGGATCCCAGAACAGCAGCTGTCCCAGTTCCACCTCGGGCAGGTGGGCCGCCACGAACATGTCGTCCGTCACAGCAGGCGGCAAATCGCGCGCCGCCACCGATCCCGCCAGCGCAATTCCGGCAAGCGCCGGCAAGACCCAAATTCCCATGTCCTTCTCCCAAGGCTCAGACCGGACCGTACCTTGTCTGCAGCACAGTTCCAGAAAAATCGGAGGCGGGGCCAGATTTCAAGACCGCTTCGGGTTTGCCCGGTGCGAACTGGGTTCGCCTGGACCGATTGTCTGATTTGTGCAAGCCTGTGGGGCGAAATGCGCACAAATGGCTGTTGTGATGCAAGGGTTGTGCAAGCGAACCCTGGGACGCGTCAGACACCGATCCTTTGAAATGGGGTCAAGACGGGTTCACCGCCCCCGGGTTCGCTTGGGGAACATCCGGGGGCAGCGCCGATGGCGGGTATCCTTGCGGGCCAAAGGGCCGCCGGATGGTATCGGGTCTCCTCCCACGAGCGCCATCAGATCCTGGAATCTACCCTTTGATGTTGGCACCGGATGCCGCGGAAGTCCACCGAAAAAGTTTACAAAACGGTCATGAATTGGGCACTCGGCGCAGATCGAGGGTCATCGGAAACTCGGGGTGGGGGTGTTCGGCCACGGGTTCCCACGCGCCCGCGCTGTGGCCAAACGGTTGAAACCGCGACAGGCGCCGTGCCTCGGCCTCGTTGCCGTTGACCGGGAAGGTGTCGTAGCTGCGCCCGCCCGGGTGGGCAACGTGATAGGTGCAGCCGCCCAGGGACTTGCCGGTCCAGGTGTCGTAGATGTCGAAAACCAGCGGCGCATCCACCGGCAGAACGGGGTGCAGCGCGAGGGGCGGCTGCCAGGCCTTGAACCGCACGCCGCCCACCGAAACGCCCGAGGTGGACGTGCGTGCCATCGGCACCCGGCGCTTGTTGCAGGTCACGATATAGCGGTCTGGATCGCTGGTCGTCAGTTTCGCCTGCATGCGTTCCACCGAGCTGTCGGTATAGCGCACGGTGCCGCCGATGGCGCCGGTTTCGCCCAGGACGTGCCAAGGCTCCAGCGCCTGACGGATTTCCAGGTGCACGTTTTCATAGTCCACCTCGCCGCAGAACGGGAATCGGAACTCGGCCTGCGCCTTGAACCAGTCCTCGGACAGGGTGAAGCCGTGATCGGACAGGTCGCGCAGCACGTCGCGGAAATCCTCCCACACGAAATGCGGCAGCATGAAGCGATCCTGCAACGTGGTGCCCCAGCGCACCAGATCGCCCTTCAGCGGCGCGGCCCACATCCGCGCGATGATGGCGCGCAGCAGCAACTGCTGGGCCAGTGACATGCGCGGATCGGGCGGCATCTCGAAACCGCGGAATTCCACGAGGCCAAGGCGCCCGGTGGGGCCATCGGGGGAATACAGCTTGTCGATGCAGATCTCCGCACGGTGGGTGTTGCCCGTGACATCGACCAGCAGGTTCCTGAGCAGCCGGTCCACCAGCCACGGCGGCGGTGCGGCGCCCTCACCCGGGGCCGGGATCTGGGCCAGCGCGATTTCCAGCTCATAAAGCGAATCGTGGCGCGCCTCGTCGATGCGTGGCGCCTGCGATGTCGGGCCGATGAACATGCCCGAAAACAGATAGGACAACGACGGATGCCGCTGCCAATAGCGGATCAGCGAGGCCAGAAGATCGGGGCGGCGCAGGAACGGGCTGTCGGCGGGGGTGGCGCCGCCGACCACCACATGGTTGCCGCCTCCGGTGCCGGTGTGCCGCCCGTCCTGCATGAACTTGTCGGAGGCAAGGCGGGTCTGGCGCGCCTCGTCATACACCGCCTCGGTAATGGCGCGCACGTCGTCCCAGTCTTTCGCCGGGTGCACGTTCACCTCGATCACGCCGGGGTCCGGTGCCACGCGGATCACGTTCAGGCGCGGGTCGCTTGGCGGGCCATAACCCTCGATGTGGACGGGCACGCCCAGGGCCTGCGCCGCAGCCTCGGCGGCGGCGACCAGTTCGAGGTAATCCTCGACCTTTTCCACCGGGGGCATGAAAACGCACAGCCGCCCGTCGCGCGGTTCCACCGAGATGGCGGTGCGCACGGCGCCGCCCAGCTCGCCGATCACCTGTTCGACGCGGTCCTGCGTGGGTTCGGATGCGGTGAAGCTGCTGCGCGCCTGCAAGCGCTCGGCGGCCTGCACATCGGTTTCGCCGCCGAATTCGGGCAGGGGCGGGCGGGCATCGAAGGGATCCTGCGGGATGATGTTGGGATAGGCGCCGGCCGGAATATGGGGCAGGGTGCCCAGCGGCAGGCGATAGCCGACCGGGCTGTCGCCGGGCACGAGATACAGGTGCTTGCGCCGCACCGACCATTTTTCGCTGCGCCACCCGGCGGTGGATTTCGCCTGCCACTTCTGCACCGGCAGAACGTAACCCGACGGTTCGGTCAGACCGCGGCTGAACACGCGGGCGATGCGCTGGCGTTCTTCGGGGTCTTTCAGTTGCGAATTCTCGGGGGTGACGTTTTCGGGCAGGTTGCCTTCCTTGATGATCCATTCGGCGGGGTCTTCATAGGCGGCGGTGACGTTTTCGGAAGCCACATCAAGGCGTTCCGCGATGGACGCCAGCAGCGATTGCGCCTGTGCGGGGGTGGCCCCGGCATCGGCCCCTTCGGCGGCGATCAGATCGGGGTTCTGCCAGACGGGTTTGCCATCGCCGCGCCAATACAGCGAGAACGTCCATCGCGGCAGCGACTCGCCGGGATACCACTTGCCCTGGCCATAGTGCAGGAAACCGCCGGGCGCGAAGCGGTCGCGCAGCCGGCGAATCAGCTTGTCGGCGAATTCGCGCTTGGTGGGGCCGACGGCGCCGGTGTTCCACTCTTCGGCCTCGAAATCGTCGATCGACACGAAGGTCGGCTCGCCGCCCATGGTCAGGCGCACGTCGCCATCGGCAAGGGCGCGGTCGACCTTGGCCCCAAGCGCGTTCAGGTCGGCCCAGGCGGTGTCCGAGAACGGTTTGGTAATGCGCGGGTGTTCTGCGACGCGTTTCACCTGCATGTCGAAGGCGAACGTGACCTCGGCAGCGCTGGCCATGCCCGAAATCGGCGCGGCGTTGCGGTAATGGGGAGTGGCGGCAAGGGGGATGTGCGACTCACCTGCCAACAGGCCGCTGGTGGGATCAAGGCCCACCCAACCGGCGCCCGGAAGATACACCTCGCACCAGGCGTGCAGATCGGTGAAGTCCTTGTCGGTGCCCGCCGGGCCGTCCAGCGCGATCAGGTCGGGTTTCAGCTGAACCAGATAGCCGGACACGAACCGCGCGGCCAGGCCCAGGTGGCGCAGGGCCTGCACCAGCAGCCAGGATGTGTCGCGGCATGAGCCCTTGCCGACCTCGAAGGTTTCCTCGGGCGTCTGCACGCCCGGTTCCATCCGCACGATATAGGCGATTTCCTGAGACAGGCGGCGGTTCAGCGCGACGATGAAATCGTTGATCGGGGTCTGCACGCGCGGCACCGAATCCAGGAACGCGGCCAGCCTCGGCCCTGCGGGTTCGGGGGTCATGTAGATCGACAGATCGGGGCGGATGTCTTCGGGATAGTCGAAGGGCCAGTGTTGCGCGCTGTCCTCGACGAAGAAATCGAACGGGTTGTAGACCGACATGTCGGCCGTCACATCGACCTCGATCTTGAATTCGCGCACGGGTTCGGGAAACACATAGCGCGCCGTCCAGTTGCCATAGGGGTCCTGCTGATGGTTCACGAAATGCGGCTGCGGCGACACCTTGAGCGAGTGGGAAATCACCCGCGTGCGGCTGTGCGGCGCGGGGCGCAGGCGGATGATCTGGGGGCCCAGCGTGACAGGGCGGTCATACCGATAATGGGTCAGGTGATAGATGCTGGCATAAATCGACATGACATTTCCAAGCGTTGAAAGGTTACCGGGTTGGTTTCACAGATCGCGCCCCGGCACCAGTGCCAGCGGCGACACAGGGCGCCGGATGCCCCGAGATCAGGCGCGGAACGGGGCGATCAGAGTGTGGATGAACTGCAACTTGTCGATCACCGGGGTGGACAGCACGAAGGGATACAGATCGGGCTGGCCCAGCGACCGGTTGACGGCGTTGATCGCGATGGTCACTGGCACCCAGGCGTCGATCACCGATTGCGCGCCGGGGGCGGTGTAGGGATCGAACCGCATGCTGGAACCCGGCGCGATGTCATAGGCCCAGGCGGTTTCAAGGCCATCCACCATGTGCAGCCAATGGGCGAAGGTTTCGGCGAAATCCTCCCAGGGGTGGGCGCTGGCATAGGCGCTGACGTGGGAAAGCTCCCAGCCGGGCAGGGGGCCGTTGGCGTAATAGTGATTCAGCGTGTCCTTGTAACTCGCCCGCTCATCCCCGAACAGGTTGCGGAACGTGCTTTCGTTTTCGGTGCCCCCGACCAGAACATCCCAGTAATAATGGGCAATCTCGTGGCGCATGTGGCCCACCAGGGTGCGAAACGGCTCTCCCATGGCGTTGCGGCGTGCCTCGCGCGTCGCGTCGTCGCCCTCGGCGAGATTCAGGGTGATCAGGCCGCTGGCATGGCCGGTCAGGACGGCCTTGATCTTGCCCTCGGCAGTGATCGTGTCAGCCAGGAAATCGAACTCCAGCGGATGGGCGGCGCCCACGCTTTCCAGCGTCATCGGCAGGTTCCATCGGATCAGCGAATAGAACAGCTGCCGCTTGGCCCGTTCGATGGCGGCCCAGCGGGGGCGGTTTTCCAGGGGTTCGGCATCGGGTACGGTGCGGTTGTGCTGGCAGGCGCGGCAGAACCCGCCGGGGGTGGCGGCGATCCAGTTGCACTCGGCCGCTGTGGCATTGGCGCACAGAGACTCCGGCGCCGCAGCGACAAAGTTCAGCGGCCCGGGATCGAGGCCCAGTGTTGTGCCGCAGGCCACGCAGGCGGCATTGCCAAAATGCACCTCGTTGTCGCAGGACGGGCAGGCAAAGCGTTTCACATCAGGCTCCGATCCGGGGGTTCAGTCGTCGCGGCCCAGCCGGGCCAGACTCATGTGGGCCAGCCAGCCGGTTCCAAGCGCCGCGATCAGCCCCCAGATGGCCCATATGGCAAACAGGGCCATGAAGACCAGAACAAACGTCGAGACCAGAAAGGCGCTCGTAAAATCCTGAACCATGGCGCATTCCCCGTACAAGGCAAGGTGCGGCGCGACGGTGAAATTGTCACCTTAAATATCCGTCAACGCGCCGAGCCTCGGGTGACAACGCGCCCGGGGCGGATCAGTTTCCGTTGGCGGCCAGCCAGTTCTCCATCCAGGCGATTTCCACGGCCTGGGCGGCGATGATGGCCTGTGCCAAGGCGCGCACCTCGGGGTCTTTGCCCTGTTCCAGGACCAGTTCTGCCATTTCGATGGCGCCCTGGTGATGCGGAATCATCCCACGGATGAAATCGACATCGACGTCGCCGCTGGGCTCGATCATCATGCCGGCGTGCATGCGGGCGTTGATGTCGGCCATGCTGTGGGGCGCCACGCCATGCGCCGTTCCGTGGCCCATGGTGGTCTGTGCGAAAAGGGGAGTGGCCAGGACAAGGCCAAGCGTCAGGGTGAGATTGCGAAGGGTGGGGGACATGCGGTGCTCCTGCTCCGAAAGGGATTTGAAGCTCTATCGCAGCCTTCCCGCACGGGATGGAAAATCACATCATCGTGACGCGCGGGCCAGCGCGCCGCTCAGCCGTTCGGCCAGCAGATCGAGGTCGTTGTCTGTGCCCGCGCCAAAGCGGATGCAGCGGTCCTCGGGGGCCACGAACGGCATGCGCACGAAGATTCCCGCCTCGATCAGCCCGGCCAGCACACGGCGGGCGAACGCGCCGTCGCGGCCACAATCGACGGTGACAAAGTTGGTGGCCGAGGGCAGGGGCAACAGGCCGTGATCCGTGGCGATGCGTGCGATGCGGCTGCGGGCGGCGGCGATCCTTCCCACGGTTTCACGGAGGTGCGGCTGGTCGTTGAGGGCCGCCAGCGCGCCCACCTGAGCGATGCGGTTCAAGCCGAAATGGTTGCGGATCCGGTCGAACGCAGCGATCAGATCGCCCGGCCCGATGGCATGGCCGACCCGCGCGCCCGCCATGCCGTAGGCCTTTGAAAACGTTCGCATGCGGACAAGGTTGGGCTGGTCGGGTGCCAGCCTGGGGGCGGTGCCCGGGGGGGCCGTGTCGATATAGGCCTCGTCGAGGATCAGCAGGGTGGTTTCGGGCAGGTTGGCCACCATGTCGTTGATCGCGGCGGCGTCGTGCCAGGTGCCCATGGGGTTGTCGGGGTTCGAGACATAGATCAGCGCGGCGCCGGTCTTGCGCGCCTTGTCCACCAGCGCGACAAGGTCTTCGCGGTCGTCGCGGTAGGGCACCTTGTGCAGGGTGCCGCCGTATCCCGCGACGTGGAAGTTGAACGTCGGATAGGCGCCATCGCTGGTCACGACAGGCGTGCCGGGCGCCACGGTCATGCGGCAGAGATACCCCAGCAGCGTGTCGATCCCTTCGCCGATCTGGATATGGGCGGGGTCGATGGCGTGGTGGGCGGCGAGGGCCTGGCGCAGATCGTGGTTTTCGGGGTCGGGGTACATCCAGACGTCATGGGCGGCCCTTTGCATCGCGACCAAGGCGATGGGCGAGGGGCCGAAGACGTTTTCATTGGCGCCGATCCGCGCCTCGAAGGGTGTGCCGCGCTGCCGCTCCTGCGCCTCGGGGCCGACGAAGGGCACGGTGGCGGGCAGGCTGGCGACAAGCGGGACAAGGCGGGTGGTCATGGCGCGCACCGTGTTGAAGGTGGTGCCGGGGGCTGCTGGGGAGCCTCCGGCGGGAGTATTTTTCCAAAGAAGAACCTCAGGCGATTTCTTTCAGCCGGGCCAGCGCGGCGATCAGGCGCTGTTTTTCCTCGGTCTTGACGGCGGCCTGGGCTTCGGTTTCCTCGACCACCTCTGGGGCGGCGTTTTCGCGGAACTTGGGGTTGTTCAGGCGGCCGGTGAGCCCGCCGAGTTCCTTTTCGACCTTGCCCAGAGCCCTGGAAAGACGGTCCTTTTCGGCCGAGACGTCGATGATGTCGGCCAGCGGCAGGGCAAAGGTGCCGCCCGGCACCGGGATCGTCGCGCTGCCCCTGGGGGCGGTGTCGGCGCGGCGGATCGACGCCAGGCGCGCGAGCTTTTCGATCAGCGGGGCGTTGTTGTCCCATGCCGTCTGCCCCGCGCTGTCGAGATCGAGTTGCACCAGATCGACCCTGAGGGCGGCGGGCACGTTCATTTCGCCGCGCACCGAACGGATGCCCTCGATCAGGCCGATCACCCAGTTCATTTCCCGATCGGCGGTTTCGTCAATCAGGTCAAGGCCATAGCTGGGCCAGTCGGCATGGATCAGCGGCGTGTCGCGGGCCGTCTGGCCCCAGAGTTCCTCGGTGATGAAGGGCATGATCGGGTGCAGCAGGATCAGGCACTGGTCCAGCACCCAGGCGAGGGTGGTGCGGGTTTCGGCCTTTTGCGCGTCGGTGCCGTCCAGCAGCAGTGGCTTGGACAGTTCGAGATACCAGTCACAGACGCGGCCCCAGACAAAGACGTAGAGGGCGTTTGCCGCATCGTTGAAGCGATAGCTTTCGAGGGCGGAATCGACCTCGGCGCGCACCCTGGCGGTTTCGCCGATGATCCATTTGTTGACCGTCAGAAAGCTGGCGGACTCCTGCAGGAACGTTGCAGGCGGGCGCGCGCGGTCGCTGAGCGCCTCGTTCATCTCGGCAAAGCGGAAGGCGTTCCAGAGTTTCGTGCCGAAGTTGCGGTTGCCGGCGATGCGCGCGGTGGACAGTTTCAGGTCGCGCCCCATGGAGGCCATGGAGGTGAGGGTGAAGCGCACGGCGTCGCAACCGTACTCGTCGATCAGATCAAGCGGGTCGAGCACGTTGCCAAGGGTCTTGGACATCTTCTTGCCCGTCTCGTCGCGCACGAGGGGGTGGACATAGACCGTGTTGAACGGTTTCTGGCCGGTGACGGCGTATTGCATCATCATCATTCGGGCGACCCAGAAGAAGATGATGTCGAAACCCGTTATCAGGACGGAAGTGGGGAAGTATTTGTTGTACGCCTCGGTTTGTTCGGGCCACCCGAGGGTGCCGATGGGCCAGAGGCCGGACGAGAACCAGGTGTCGAGGACGTCGGGGTCACGCCATATGGGATAACCCATCGTCAGTCCGTGATTGCGCAAGTGAGCCACAGCTAAAGATTTGTCCTCTACTATCGTGATAGGGGCTGCGCTCTCTCCAATGAAACTGTAATAGGCGCCAAATTTTGTAATTGCGTCGTTGTTGTCTAAGCAGGCATATTTTTCAGTACCTGCGTCAGACCCAGCTAATGATGTGAAGTTCTGCCAATCACTAACCAAATTCCTATCCTTGTCTGTAAGTGGCCCATACCAAACCGGGATCTGGTGCCCCCACCACAGCTGGCGGGAGATGCACCAGGGTTCGATGTTTTCCAGCCAGTTGAAATACACCTTGCGGTCCTGTTCGGGCAGGATGGTGACGTCGCCGTTGCGCACTGCGTCAATGGCGGGGCCGACGATCTCGGCGGTGTCGACGAACCATTGGTCGGTGAGCATGGGTTCGATCACGACTTTGCTGCGGTCGCCGAAGGGTTGCATGATTTTTTTGGACTCGACGAAGGGGATGGATTCGGGTTCGCCC
>Ga0105053_10008801_pt1 | contig 13010 bp, 13 predicted proteins | sample BON01_FD_78093 | JGI IMG/M metagenome (GOLD analysis project Ga0105053, IMG submission 78093) | Freshwater microbial communities from Lake Bonney liftoff mats and glacier meltwater in Antarctica - BON-01 | ecosystem: Environmental > Aquatic > Freshwater > Ice > Glacier meltwater | place: Lake...
GACTCGCTACACAGGATCCAGAATTTCGCCCAGCCCACCACATGATCTGCGTTTTCACACAGAACATGCTGTACAAGCTCTGTTCAGTCAGTCGGAGCTCTGCCGCCAAAAACGACAACAGCGTCACTCCGCGCGCACAAACTTGAACGCGTGCAAAGACATCATCAAGCATCAACTTGAGGTTTACTCAACCGTAAAATGTGTGTCCCTCTGTGTTGGAAGCACCATGCTCTCATTCTGAAGCAGTCACGTGCTGCGCCTTGCGTTCTGAACGGCTTGGGGGGGTTAATAGTGTGGAGGCTTTACAAACAAACAAACAAACAAAGCGCCTACGTAGGCAAAGAGTGCAACCTTGCCAACACACACATTTACCACGGCAATGCCCCCAGGTGTGTCACGGTGCGTGAATGGGTGACACAGAAAAGTGTCTATGGCGTTGGACTATCCACGGGCCTAAATTAGAATCTGATATTCGAGGCGCAGCACTTTAGCCTGCTCATCGTAATACACCTTTTCATTCTCATCTATGTTTGTCCACAAGGCACGGGGTTTGCTTCGGGGATCTACATTTTGCTTTTTCCGTTTGAGCCCTCAATCGCTCCGAACTTCTGCATCGTGGAGAAAGGCAAGGAACGATTTGTTGACGTCAACCGGGCTGCCCAACGCCACCGGCCCTGTTGGAAAGACATGTCAGCAGGCAACAGGGCTCGTGTGCATGCTGCAGACAAATGCTATGGCAGGATGACGCACATATTTATCGCAACAGTACACATGCATTCCTGAAGTGTTTCTTCTCATCACCCTCAAACCGTCGGCGGGAGGCTGCCTGGGACGTCTACGGTAAAATATGGTCAAGGGCTCACTTGTCCTGACAGCTCGGTCGGAGCCAATGCCACCAGTTTAGTACAATGGAGGATAAATGAGGAGAGGGTATACGACAGGGGAAAGGACAGGAATGAGATTGCATAGGTCAACGAGTTTAAAAATGAGTTACTACAGCAAATCAGGCAATCTATTACCTTTCTTTAAATAGTGAGGCTGTAACACGCGTGTCACAGGCGATAACATCGTTTGCAGAAATTGCACGCACAAGAATACATGCTATTTCTGTGGCGTTGCACTTGCGTCAGCCATTCTGTACCCTGGATTTAACAGATCCGTCATGTAAGTGCGAATACAATTATTTGCCTTCAACACATTTTCGAGACTGGCATACAGGTGATCTGCAGTCTGTTCCTAATCAGTGGCACGTGCTGCGGTATGACGTCAGCGGAACCACCGCGCGCTACTTGGGTTACCTATGCGTCCGTCGCAATTTCTCTTTTCCTTTTTTTCTTTCTTCCTTTTTTTCCTCCTTTCTTCCTTTCCCCCCCCTTCTTTCTTCCACATATGTACTTGGTTGGCGTGTGTGTGTACGCGCCTACGTGTGTGTGCAGCTTACAAGTCAAAATGAGGAAAAACTCATATTTCTGAACACGGCGCCTTCACTGAGTCTACAGTAGGTGACATAATTTAAAATATCGTATTATATTGAAGTGCTGGCCGTGGACACGGAGGGCAGCCACTACAAACGGGACGCTCTTCCTAACGACCCCACCCTCCTTGTACGCTCTCCAAGGACAAACTGGACGTGACAGTCCTGCCTGCGCAGTTGGCGGCAGCGAATGGCGACCTTGTGCGATCGCTCATCTTTCCTGCGCTCCTCTTTGGCGGTCTCTCTCTCCATGGCAGCAGGCTCTACACCAAATGCATGTACTAATCATATACCACACGCCCTCTCTCTCATGAGAACGAGACTATGCTTCAGGCCCCGCACGACAAGTGGGGTCATCCTTCGAATTCCAAGCTTATTCAGATCTACATAGCACAAAACAGAGTGAGGGTTCCTACTAACTTTCTCGCTCTGCTCAATTGTTTTGGCTACAAGGTGTGTGCTCTGTGTAAGGGCGCTCGAGGTTACCGTTGTAGCACGCGTGTGCAACTACATGGACCGCATAGGACACCTATATAGAGGTACACATACACAAGCACACATGAAAAATTAGCTCACAAGAGGGATGGCAACAACCAGGCACAGGAGCCTGGTTGAGACTCGGAGGGGCGGAAGAAAGGTTTTTGTTAGAGACAAAGGCCTAGGACAATATGTATGCATATATATATATATATCAGCACACCAAGACCTCAAATCTAAAAAAGATTCGAGCACATAGAGCTTCCAACAAAGCTACTAGACTATTTCTTATGAAGTAATAAAGCAACATCAATCAATAAGGCAGTGCCTGCCCCAGGCAACATTGTCTTCTGCAACTTCATCGACAATTCAGTTATTGGTGTCGTGGCAGCTGTCTTGCTTGACTCATGATGACTTGTTCACAGTGCTCATGCCTACACAGCACACACAGATGTTTTCCTTGTCAAATGTGTCGCTGGCAGAGGAGATTGTAGACGCCGATGACGGCACTGCCAACGTAGGCCCAGGCTGAGGAGACACCGGAAACACGCCAAGCGTGTTTGACGAACCTGCTGCAGATGCTGCCACACCACCTGCAGGTGACCTTGCCACAAGTAATCTCTTTATTGACCTCACATAAGCTCTTTCTCTAGGATACCATAAAGAGGAGTATTATCCCCTCATTCATGCAGATGGTGTGGAGATGCTCTGGTGTGCTCCGACCACCTCATGCGATCAGCCCCACGAACTTATTCAGGAGTTTCTAAACTACCCAGGCATTCAAGTACGCTCAATCAGGTTTGACAATGCTATGTAATTTGGTCAGTCTGATCATTTCAAATCATGGGCCAAAGCTAAGGGCGATGTGCTGTGCACTACTGTGAATTACAATCATACTTTCAACTCTTAAAGTGAATGCTACGTGTGGATCACAAAAGAACAATTGCACTGTATGTTCCTCAGCTCAAATGCTCCTAGACGCCTGTAGCCATTTGCTCTGCAACATTTCTGCAGAACCTTTGGGTGATAACCCAAAGCAAATGGCATCCCACCCTTGCAACATGTCGGCTCGGAATGTCAACTCACAGCTTACCTGGATCGAGATTTCCATACTTTCAGCACCTAACGTGCCTAGTATTGGACATCTCCCTCAGGAAAGTTAGCTCGTGGAAAACACGACCCCCGACGACTGTGGCCCCGAGATGGCTTTCCTCATGAGCGACAACAGTATGCCAACCTTCTGGATGTGGAGTTTCAAATTGCACAACCCTATGGAAATATGTGATGGCATTTTCTATCCCACATGCTCTTTTCGTGACCCTTCTGTCTTTCAGCACCCAGGTGATCTCTCACACGAGGATATTCGTGCTACGCGGCACGAAGCCGACGGCGGGGTTTACAACGACAATGTCTCTGTTCTGCAATATGAGTTGTGTTGTGAAGCAGCCAAGCCGCTTCACTTTAGCGCCGGCAGCAAGTGTACGTATCTAACGTGCTAGGTGATGCTAATGCTCCACAAGGACAAACGCGCGCGCGCACACACCACTCTCCATAATCAGCCGCTGCTGCCTCGCCTGCAGCACACACCACTCTCCATAATTAGCCGCTGCTGCCTCGCCTGCATCTGCCACGCAGATCTATGCTGCCCCTTCTCTGCTTACGCGCAAAGATTATCAGGGTTGGACTCTCGGCATGCATGTACTAGCTCACGCTGAATTGTAATTACTGTCAGACATCTAACTAGGCATGGCCCTTGTGCATCATCAATATATGCTTGAGCTACCTGCGGGGTATTTCAACACCCCGACACCAACTATGCAACTCAAGCTGTAACAGTTGTTTGCCAAGGCAACTTTGAAAATCAAAGGCTTTGTGTATCGACCGGCTGACATCAGAGGGCCGGTCACCCTTCTGCAAGATGATCTTGCAGAATTTCACGTGCCCATCAGGTTTGGAAATACCCCTCGTGCTAAGCACTCTCACTCTATTCACAATCATCTAGATGCAATCTTTGCTCACCCGCAAACGTTGGCTGACATTGGGATCAGCAAGCAGGCACACCCGGAGTCACGCACCTCACAGAACTCCACACAACCTGGCAAAACGCTTGCCACGCCACTATACGACACCGGGTACACCTTGCAGTGACACCGCAGACCATCAATTGTATTCAACAGCAAACGCAAACTCCCTCAGCATTCTTCAGACAAGCTCTACCAGTGCATCCTCCCAAGAAACATTCCCTCAGTACCCTTCCGAGACGCCGATTTTAACAAAGTGTGGCTAGCTATTATCAGGGACTCACAAGTCGATACTAAACTACTTGACAGCATTGATATGCTGCAACTAGATCCAGCACACTAGGGTGCCGCAGGCTGCCATGGCCTCGAACTCCCAACCCTTCTTGTTCACAGTTGAGCAGGAGGACTGGGTGGTTTGTGGAAACGGAATTGTTTCTTTTAGGACTTTAATCACAGTGTATCTGTCACAGTACAATCTCATTGCACTAGAGGGCTACAATACTCAAAGCAAATCAACAGGAGATTGACAGGCTGCTGCCAGGTTTTTGTACCAAACATCAACAACGCCCCTGATATTCAAATAAGATGAACCATTTGTGTCCAGTGGACACGCAGTGTCAATCTAATGCCAACTCGGATGGTACCTGACCTGAGCGGGTGGTACCTGACCAGGTTGGCAATTTGCTGTACGTCTAAGCTCTGATACATAGAGGGCAAATATACGAACTAACCAACAGCCAGCCATGACATTCATTTGTCAGGAATGATGCATGTGAAGTGGACAACGTATATAAACACAAAACACAATCCAGGCCCAAGCCGTCCCAAGAAAACAAACGTGTAGTGCCTTACACGTCCCACGCATGGGTCCCCCCTGACCTAGTCAAGCTGGTATATATATATATACAAATTAGGAATTGTAGAATCAAGCTGAGAGACGCGATTGCACCCGAAGGATTGGGCAGCATAACAACAAGTTGAAGGTGGGAACAAAAAAAGGCCACGGAAAACAGGCAAGAACCCTGTACGTGGCAGCAAAGGGAGGCTGTGGCGCTTGGTGGGTTCCAAAGGGGATGTCAGAGCTGAGCATAAACATACATTTAGGTAGCAATGTGGTATGCAACCAAAATGCTCGAGATCCAAACAAGCATAAACAAATCCCCGACGTGGTTCAAGGGAGGCCATGGAGCTTGTCAGGCTCCAGAGAATATGGCGCAGATGGGAGGGAAAGAACCCCTCCGTGCGCTTCTGTCTGGTAAGAGGGGTGAAAGTGGAGGTTGGGCAGAAGCCTCAGAGAGGGAGAGAAGGGGCTTTGTGAGTGGTGAAAGTATTTCCGCACAAATAATCATAAGAAGGCATTTTGTGGTCCCAACATTTTGTGTATGTACCACAATAGAAGCACACATGCACCAAAAAATGTAATGAAACGCGTCTGTAAACCCACCAAAACACATGCACCCACATGTCTGCAGGTACCAACACGAACAAATGGTTTAACGCAAACATGAGCAAATGTGCTCGTGTACACATGTATGATAAACAGAGCAAGTACGCGCGCAGTGTCACGAGTCCCCAAGATTCTTTGGACACTGTGCAATGGAAGCACGCATGCACCCACACCGGGTAAAGCACACATGCATCCCCATAAATACACATGCACGCTCACTTTGGTGGATTCGCCACTCAAGCTAACGTTCTTGCGCAAACATGAGTAGTTGTTTTTGTACAAACATGCAGAAGGAACAGAGGAAGGCACCCGGGGCGGAATGGTTTGTGGATCACCCAGTCTGGTTGCTGCTAGTGCATTGTGCCAGGTGTGCTGCGTTCTGAGCACCACAGATTGTCAAGTAGGACCAGATGGTCCTTGGACACCAAATTGTTGAGCCTGGGTCACTGCGTTGCAGGGGATCAGGAGGATTACAGATCTTTGTGAGGCAGCACCACAAGCGCTGCCTCCACTGCAGTGTGCCTCAGTCGCAGCGCTCTGAGCGTCTCCCGCAACCTTTAATGCTCGGGTGCAAGTTGGAATGTAGGATCTTCCTTGCGCGCAGCCAGCCGCTTGTCTCACTCCCAGATCTCTTCAAATCAGGCTTGGTTCAAAGTCACCTTGCTGGTCATCTAGTTCTATTTCTCCCGGGCTCCAGCTCCTGTCTGTGCACTGGTGGCTAGGAGATATTGCTGTGCACTCTCCACTCTTTTTTCGCCAGCAGAGTCCCTCTCACATTCAAAGTTTGGAATCGTTCAGACCTCGCAGCCGACGACCACGTCTTTACAAGCAGGTATGTATATAAGCTCAAATATGATGCAATCTCATTTAACGTTTTACAATTCAAAGTTCACGTCATCATACAGGGCTTCAAGGTGAAGCAAGACATCAACTATAACAACACCTCCAACCCCACGCAGGGCAGTACAGCCACTCGGACAATCATCTCCATTGCTACTACAGGGGGTCTGGAACTTCACAGTGTTGACTTTACACAGGCATTCATTCAGGCAGATCGTCTGCCAGAGGGCGTCAATGGCTGATTCTTCATCTCGCCCCCTCCAGGCTCTCCACACGCCAACACTTCTGGTATTGTATACAAAGTGCTCCAACCCCTCTATGGTGTCTCCTCCAGCCCGCACGCCCTGCACACAACACTTGATTGTTACTTCAAAAGTGAGGGGTTTATGAACGCAGGGTTCGAAGAATTTGTATGGCGACGCCCTGCCACTGCTAAATACGCTTCATTTTTGTATTGATTATTATAATCTTGTTTATTATAACCTTGTTTATTATAACCACCACACACGCTTACCCTCCTAGTACATCAGGAACACTTACGGATGGTCCGCAGTCAATTTAAGGTGGTCCGTAGAATCCCGACTTATTCCAAATCAGTCAGTTCATGGTTCGAGTCCGAATCGAACCGTACACATCAATAGGACCCTTTGTTCCCAGGAGTGTGCGAAGTATTTAAGTCATAGATAAGCAAAACCGAAACCAGTCAGTACAAAGCTACTGCGTGATTGTTTCATGTATGAGCGAGCCTGAGTCAACAGCTACTGCGTGACTATCTCACGTAGGAACCACGGCTTTCTACGGGGTATCAATGCAAGGGTCGTGATTGAAAAGTTAACCTAACAGCAAGAGCAACAAAGTCACCTGGGGTTGTTGGTTGCACTGCTTTATTATACGGATTTTGACAACAACGAATGTCGAGAACACGATATGGTGTACTTGGCCTACAACAATCATAGGAAAGGTATGGCTCTTGTATGTGCTCTTTTTACTCTTTTATAAAGTCTCTTTTTTCTCTTGATATTGTAATCAGCTGCCACGTCAATCGTATCCTCATTGCTTGTTTATCTCTCTCTATCATGCACAAATTCAATTTCAAATCAGCTCTGCTCCAGCACTTTACTGGCACTGACGAGGACCCAGACACACAATATCTCGGATGCCAGCTCATTTTCGATTGACTCAATCGTGTCTCTCAACTCGTGCAAACAGCCTCTTCGTGAATCTTTCGTCTTTTTAGGATATCACGTCCCCCAATAGAATAGCAGAAAAGGAAAACATAAAAGGTCCCACACTACCCAAAACACTTCAGGGAAATTGATCACAAGTGGAATTGAGGATGTGTGTTTGAAAGATCAATACACAATGAAAACAACAAAATAGTCCTGATATTCATGTACATTTCTACTGAATTTTATGTGGTCTGTCATTGCAACAACTTTCGTTGAATTGCCCCAAATGCCCCAATGCCATATTCATCACACTATGTTTTTCAGAGTTTAAACTAAACTTTTTGAGAGGGGCCCGCGGATGTGATAGCCTTAAAAAACGAAAGATTCTCCACTAAGCCTTCCACTAAGCCTATACCAAACAGCCTATACTGAAGACAGAACGCCTCCTCCACACCTTTGACATGTGGGATGAAGTTCATACCATCAATACCTCTATGCTCCCAGGCACTCACCTGGTTAAAGCAGATTACCTTGACACCCCTAGCCCTACTCTACAGCGCAGGTATTGTAACATTGTAGGTAGCATTGACTGTTTGGTGCAGATGACGTGATGTGACGTGGCTTTTGCTTATGGTCAACTCAGCCTATTCAAGTCTTGCATACCTCTGTCCCTGTCCAACTGACAGCCGCCGAACGTACTCTTTCGTACGTGTGAGGCACTCACGAACAAGGCCTGTCTTATTGCGACCCTGGCGCCAAAACCGCAACGTTTTGACAGGGTGTGTTTACAGTGATTTTGCTGCTGACTCTGACGCACGTCGCAGTGTCACCAGATACATCATGTTCCTCAATGGTGATCCTATCAATTGGCAAAGTTGCCGCCAAGGGGGCGTCATGCTCTCCTCCAGTGAAGCTGAATACGTTGTTGTCAGCGCCGTCACCTCACAAGCCCCGGGACCGTACATAACGATTCCCCAATATCGGTTTGATAAAACAAAGCAACACCCAGGAAACTGTTAACCTCCGCGTTCTTTTATCAGACTTTTACTGCGCCCCTCTTGTCCCCACACGCGTGTGGGAAGACAATGCTGCATGTATCTTTATGAGTGAGAATACCGTCAATCGTGATCGCAACCATCAGTCACGTCAACGTGAAATTTCATTTCCTCCGCCAGCGAGTACATGCCGGAGAAATCAAATTATATAACTGTTGGGGTCCCCTTATGTAGGTGACACCTTGACTAAAAGCCTGCCTCAGCCTCCATTTCATAGATATGAAAGCAAGAAAGAAAGCATGCCCCCTTCATGCATGGCATACGCTGCCCTTACCAGCCTTCCCCCAACCTGGTTGGCTAGATCTTCCTTTCTCTCTTTTTCCTGTACCCCCTCTCCTTTTCCTCGACGCTGAAATTCAAAAGTTTTGTTGTTTTTGTTTGCCCTCCTCGACTATTTTCCTTTCTTTTATATGATTTTTGAGATAGACACTGCTGTAAATGAATGACTCAGCCACGGCATCGATAGCGATAAAGCATAGTGACGACACGCCCACGAACAGCATCTGCCGTCGCGCGCCACGGGCCGCCCACGAACGTGATACGTCTGCGCCAGGGGGAGAGGAAAAAATGGAGTCACGGTCGACCGTGACAAGACTGAGTTCAGATTGTTTAATTCTAGTTTAATCTTTAGACCTCACGTGCAAGCGTGGCTCGGTTGGTCAGAACAAGGGACTTTTAATCCCGGGCGCGCGGCAAGCGGATGGGCTTTAGTCCCGGAGCCACCGCGTGCCACTGGCATTCAGCCAGAGCCCATACGGACAGTTATCCTTGGGGAAACCCAGTTTTTCCTGTTTTTTTGGGTTGAGCCTGCCTCACATGCAAGCGTGGCTCAGTTGGTCAGAACAAGGGACTTTTAATCCCGGGCGCGCGGCGAGCCGATGGGCTTTAGAACTGGATCCGCCGCGTGCCACTGGCAGTCAGCCAGAGCCCATACGGACAGTTATCCTTGGGGAAACCCAGTTTTCCTCGTTTTTTTGATCCTTCAAATCTGTTTTGAGATAGTTGTCCGAATTGATCCTTCAAATCTGTTTTGATGGAAATTGGGCACACCGGATGTCGGAAAAAATGAAATTTCCGAATCTGTTTTGATGGAAATGGGGCACACCGGATGTCGGGAAAAATTGAGTTTTCAAATCTGTTTTGATGGAAATGGGGCACGTCCGCATTTGAGAACAGTTCAATTTCCATGTCTGTTTTGGTGGAAATCGAAAAACTGTGAACCCCACTGGAACAGTGCCGACCATTAAAATAAGGAAAAGACTGCGAAGTGATGAGAGTGTGAGATAGTTGTCCGATCTGAAAATTTTGGGTGGGAGACGTCCGATCTCAAGAAAAACGGGTAACATGGGGTGTGCAAACGCAGAAAATGCAAAAAAAAACCTTGTCCGATCTCAAAGGAATTTAGGAAAAATTGTCCGATTTCGAATTCTTTCCGACATCCGGCGTGCCCAAATTCCACCAAACCAGATTTGGAGATTCACCTTTTCGGCGATGCGGATATATCCAATTTTCACCCAAACTGATTTTTGAAAGTCACCTTTTTGAAAAATCCAGTGTGCCCCCCTGTCAACCCCAGAAGATTTGGCAATTCTGTTTTCTGGAATGCGGACATGCCCCATTGCCACCCCCACAGATTTGGAAATACAATTTTCCTCAATTCCGGAGTGTCCAATTTCCAACACAACAGATTTAGAAGTTCACCTTTTCTGCCATGCGGACACGCCCAATTTCGTCCCAAACTGTTCTTGAAATTCACCCTTTTCTGCAATCCAGTGTGCCCCCTCTCAATCCCAACAGATGTGGGAATGAATTTTTCTGGCATCCGGACATGCCCCATTCTAACCCCAACCAAGTCGGCATTTCAATTTTTCTCAATTCCTGTGTGCCCAATTTCCAACACAACAGATTTGGAAATTCACCTTTTCTGAGATGCAGACATGCCCAATTTCTGCCCAAACTATTTTTGAAATTCACCCTTTTCTGCAATCCAGTGTGCCCCAGTTCAATCCCAACAGATGTGGGAATTATTTTTTCTGGCGTCTGGACGTGCCCCGTTTCCAACACATCAGATGTAGAAATTCTTTGTTGTGAAATCCCGACTTGCCCCATTTCAGCCACAACAGATATGGAAATTCAATTTTTCCTGAAATCCGGGGTGCCACCTTTGATTGAAAACAGACTTTGAAATTCACTTTTGCTGAAATCCAGACATGCCCCATTTCTCCACAACAGATTCGGCGATTTACCCTTTCAGAAGTGCGGACATGCCCAATTTCCACCACAACTGATTTTGAAATTCACCTTTTTCAAAATCGGGTGGAGCCGGCTGAACCCAGAAGTTGTCAAAAAAACGCTGCAGAGTTGGTAGAAAACTTCAGTCACGAATCAGATGTCACGTCCCCAAAGACCCCTTTCTAATTTATTATTGTGTTCCACATAAACGAAGAGGCACTTTCTCAAAATCCAAATGCCGAATTCGCCATCTTCTCGACTCTCTAGTCTCTGCCCTTGCAGTTTACGCCACCGCGTTTAGTTCTACACTTTCCCTACAGATTCGGGTTGGGCCGGCTCAACCCGAATTTGTTTTAAGGGGGCAAAATTGTCCCCAAATTCCCACAAATTTATTTGGGCAACCAACGGATTCATCCTCTCTTCCCTTTTTCTTCCTTTCTTTTTTCCCCTTTGCACTGGCTCAACCCGATTTTTGTGAAAAATAACGTTTTTTTTGAGACTGTCCGGGGTTTGGCTGACTAATGGTTTTTGGGGGACTTTGGTTTTTTTTGGTTTTTGGGGGATCCATGGTTTTTGGGGGACTTTCCTTTTTGGTGAATTTCTCTACTAGTTATTAAATTTCTATTTTTTCCTGCAAATACTGTGCTTTGTTTTGCTTGTATTTTTGTTGCGTAGCGGGGAATGTATTGAAATTATGGAGAGGGGAGTGCTTTCAAACTACCAGAGGGGAGTGCATTCAAATACCAGAGGGGAGATCAAACTAATACCAGAGGGGAGATCAAACTAAATCCAATGCACTCCCCTCTACTATGAGGTTTATTGTTCTCCCCTATTTGAACAATCCTCATTACTCTGGTCCGATCCAGTGGGCGCGCGGCGACGTCGGGCTAAAGCCTGCCGCCGCCGCGCGCCCTTGGGCTTTCGCTGACTGCGAGTGGCGCGCGGCGGCTCTGGGGCTTGCTGCGCGCCCGGTCGTCGGTTCGATTCCGTCTAAAACCCAAGAACTCAAATTCCCATGGATTTAAACTACATACAACCCTCAATCAAGGGTACTAAACTACTGTTGAAAAGAATAAAAGCAATTATCATCAATAAAACCCTCACGTGAAGATTCTTGGGTAAAATCCAATCTATGGATCCTGGTCTTTTTTCATGTCGTTAGCGGCGCCTAATAGCGGCGCCTGATAGCCGTCTAAATCAAGTTCCTGAGAGTGAAGTTGAAGGCCACTTTCCTCCTGTCTTCGCCATCTTCTTGAATCTCTAGTCTCTACCCTTGCGGTTTACGCCAGCGCGTTGAGGTCAAGACTTTTCTTTTGGCATCTTGAACGCATCATGAATCATGGCGCCTGATAGATAAAGGAATGTTTGAAAGGTGACATGTTTACATGGCGACAACTTTGTCAAGCACCTCATCGCGAAGCACCTTCTGAGTTCTTTCCCACAGATTTTGACATGTGGAAAGGAGGTTTACTTTCAAGGGTAAGCGGAGGGATTCTGGAGGTGTCGCATTATCCATCTCTGTGTCGCAGTGTTCCAGCACTCGACCACACACTTGCTCGTCCTTCAGCCTTAGTCTTTCTAGCTCCTCTCTTTCAAAAGAGTTCAGGTAGGGACGGAGGACAAGTTGGAGGCAGCGGTGGAGAGTGGCATTGTTATCAGCGCGGAGAGTGGCGTCTCATGATACAGACCACACACGCCATCAACGTCTAGAAAACTTGGGTAGACATGCTATCAACGCAACAAAGGGCGGCAGTATCTCTCACTTCCACTGGCCTTGACATAGATAGATGTGGGTTTACTTCCTCTCGTCTCGATCTCTGTCACGGTCGCGAGTGGAGCGACCTCCACGGTCGTCTCTCCGATCCCGATCCCTATCGCGGTCGCTACCACCTCTTTCCCGATCCCTGCTCACGTATAAATCACACTAGCAATGAGAATATAGGCTATCACACGTCTTTTCTGTGTAGAGGTAGACTGGAGACACATGGGTGCCACCTTCACCACACACCCGAGAATGAGATTTATGTAGGTACACGCTGGCACATGACGAGACAACGCGGAAACAGTGTATTATCAACATCGGGGGCGCAGAAGTAAGGAGGTATCACCTGAGACCTGTTACTGGGGCCTCTATTTATGTATGCATTTATGATCATGCATGTACCTGTCGTGAGGTCTAAATGTATGCGTGTATGTATGCATTTACCTGTTGCGAGAGGCTCTATGTATATATGCATATGTGTATGCATGTACCTGTCGCGAGGGGCTGCACCCCTTCCTCCACGGTCCCTATCA
>Ga0105053_10008809_pt1 | contig 13000 bp, 14 predicted proteins | sample BON01_FD_78093 | JGI IMG/M metagenome (GOLD analysis project Ga0105053, IMG submission 78093) | Freshwater microbial communities from Lake Bonney liftoff mats and glacier meltwater in Antarctica - BON-01 | ecosystem: Environmental > Aquatic > Freshwater > Ice > Glacier meltwater | place: Lake...
CCGGCAGCAAATCCTTGATCCGTTCCCACTGGTCGTCCCGCAGTAGCTTTCTGGGCATCGCTTCCGGCTCCCGTCAAAATGCCGGAAGGTACCAAAACTCATTGAATGTGTACAGGCCCTAGTCTCCCTGCCCCAAATTGAACCGCTGGCCGACGGCCCGACCTCTCCCGGCTCAAAAAATTTCATCGCGCTGAACCTGGGTACCGATGAGGGCGTTGAGGGACTGGGTTTCACTTTCTTCGGTGGTGCACTCGACAAGGCGCTGCTCTCCGCCGTTGAATCCTTTGCTGCGCTGACGCTCGGCGAAGACCCGCGGCGCATCGAAGCCATCATCGCCAAGCTGCGCACTGCTGCATCGCATGCGGGACCCGGCGGCATCATGACCCTCGCGCTGTCGGCCATCGACATTGCACTGTGGGACATCAAGGGAAAAATCCACAACCAGCCGGTGGCCAACCTTGCAGGCGGCCATCGCAACCGCATCGACACCTATGCCAGCGGCGCGCTGATGCGCGGATTTTCGCTGGACCATGTCGAAAAAGCTGCAGCGCTATTGAAAACCCGCGGCTTCAAGCAGATGAAAACCCAGCTCGCACTGCCCGGCGATACCAACCCGGTCAAGGAAGTCGAACGCATCCGCGTCATCCGCGAAGCCATTGGCTACGAAACCGACCTGATGTGCGACATCAACCAGCGCTGGGACGTGCGCCAGGCCATTTCCATCGGCAAACAAGTTGATCCGTACCGCCTGTTCTGGCTGGAAGATGTCACCACCTGCGACGACTACGACGGCCTGGCCCGCATCGCTGATGCCCTGGACACACCCGTGGCCTGCGGCGAATACGTCTATGGCCTGGGGCCTTTCCGCCAGATGCTGGAAGCGCGCTCGGTCGACATCGTGATGATCGACGTGCTGCGCGCCGGCGGCATCACGCAGTGGCTAAAAATCGCCGCCATGGCCGAAGCCTTCAACCTGCCGGTGGTCAGCCACCTCGCGCCGGAAATCCACGTGCACCTGGTCTCCGCCATACCCAACGGCCTCACCGTGGAATACATGCCGTGGTCGTTCGGTCTGTTCCGCGACGTGCCGCAGCCGAAAAACGGTCAGCTGCACGTACCGCAACGCCCGGGACTGGGCCTGGAATTCGATCCGAAGGTGGTCAAGTTCACATAACAAGCGGCAAATAAAAAAGGGCGGATGATTCCGCCCCTTTTTTTGTTGCATCCCTGCAGTTCAGCAACGCATGGGCATACAGCTCATGCCGCCGTAAACAGGTTACCGCACCTTGATGCCCGCGCGCTTGACCACGTCCGCCCATTTTTTCATGTCGTTGAGCATGAACTGGCGGAACTCTTCCGGCGTACTGCTGACGGCCTCGGAGCCGAGATTGCCCATGGTCTTGATGAACTCGGGTGACTTCACCAGTGACACCACTCCGGAGTGTATCTTGGTCAGCAACGGCTTGGGCAGATTCGCCGGCGCCATCACGCCATACCATCCCACCACTTCGAATCCGGGCACCACCTCGCTCAGCGACGGGATGTCCGGCGCAGATTCCAGGCGTTTCGGCGCGGATACCGCAATGGCCCGCAGCTTTCCTGCGCGCACCTGACCGAACGCTCCGGTCATTCCCATGAAGTTGTAGTGATATTCACCCGCCAGCAGACCAACGATCGCCGGCCCCGTCCCCCGGTAAGGAATATGTGTGGCCTGGATCCCGAGCTTCAGTTTGAGGAGTTCACCCGCCAGATGGCCACCGCTGCCAATACCGGCCGAACCAAAGTTGATCGGGTCCTTGGTGGTCTTGGCCCACTGCACAAAGTCCTTGGCGCTTTTCGCCGGGTGCGACGGGTTGACAACCAGCAGCAGACCGCCCGACGTCATCTGGGTGATTGGCGTGAAATCGTTTACCGGGTGATACGGCAGCTTGGCGATGAGTGCCGCATTCACCGTGTGCTGGTGGTACGGAATGAACAGCGTGTAACCGTCAGCCGCAGATTCCTGGGTGATCTGGGCACCGTTGACGCCCGAAGCGCTGCCGCGGTTGTCCACAATGGCTTGCTGCCCCCAGATTTTGGTGAGATGCGCCGCCAGCATGCGCGCCAGAAAATCCGTAGTGCCACCGGGATTCGCCGGCGTGACGATGCGCACCGGACGATTCGGATAAGTGTCCGCAGCCTGCGCAGGTGCCATCGGCATGGCCAATCCCAGCGCCACCAACAGCAGCGGTAAGGTTTTTAATGTCTTGCGTACACCAGAAATCGTTTGCATTGTTTTCTCCTGTCAATTCATTGCTTCACCCGGGAATATACCGCACTGTGGACACAGATGCATAAAATGGGGGCGTGCCTGCAAAAAAGGCGTCCACATGTCGTGACGCGATATTCATCGCCGCACCCGCCCAGTTCAGTGGCAGAGTTGTATCATTTCGGCGTCCCGCAGCACCCACCACAGGAGAGCGATCATGAAATCCAGCATGTTTGTAGCCGCAGCGCTGTGCATGTTTGGCGGCATCGCACAGGCACAGACCTATCCGACCAAATCCGTACGCATCATCGTGCCGTTCGCACCCGGCGGCGGCTCCGATTTCATCGCCCGCGCGATTTCGCCGCCGCTGCACAAGGCCATGGGCCAGCAGTTCATAGTCGACAACCGCCCCGGTGCCGGTAGTACGCTGGGCAGCGAAATCGCACTCAAATCAACCGCCGACGGTTACACGCTGCTGCTGATTTCCGGCAGCTACACCACGTCCCCCAGCCTCTACAAAAATCTCAAATACGATCCGTTGAACGACATGACGCCGGTGGTGCAGACCGAGAACGGGCCCTATGTCATCACCGTGCATCCGTCGCTGCCGGTAAAAGATATCAAACAACTGGTGGCTCTCGCCAAATCAAAACCGGGCCAGCTCAACTTCGCCAGCACCGGCAATGGCGGCATCACCCACCTGTCCTCGGAACTGTTTGCGATGCGCACCGGCATCAAGATCACGCACATTCCGTACAAGGGCACGGGACCCGGCGTCATCGACACCATCGCCGGCAATACGCAGATGATGGTCGCTGCGGTGTCAGCGGTTATCGGACACATGCAGAACGGACGCCTGCGCGGCCTCGCCGTGTCTTCGCCCAAGCGCCTGCCCGCGCTGCCCAACCTGCCGACCGTGATGGAATCCGGCTACCAGTACCAGGTCAACAACTGGCACGGCATAATCGCGCCAAAAAACGTACCCAAGGCCATCATCGACAAGCTGAACAGTGAGATCAACAAGGCCGTCAAAGATCCAGCCTTCGCCAAGCGCATCGCGCAGGATGGCCTGGAGCCCGCAGGCGGCACGCCCGAGGCATTCGGCGAACTGCTCAAACGCGAAGTGATCGAATGGGGAGAAGTGGTCAAGGCCGCCAAGGTAACCGCGGACTGACTGGCCCACGCACGTTACAATCGCAGCACCCACGGCCTCGCGGGGCAAACCCGCGGGGCCGTTTTGTTTTGATGCGCACCGGTTCCTGCGTTCCTGTTCCCGCATTCCCGTTCCTGCATTCATGATCCAGTTCAAAAATTTCACCCTCGCCCGCGGCACCCGTGAACTGATCACCGACGCCAGCCTGCAGATACACACCGGCTGGCGGGTCGGCCTCACCGGCGCCAACGGCAGCGGCAAAACCAGCGTGTTTGCGCTGCTGCGTGGCGAACTGCACAGCGAGCGCGGCGACTGCGAAGTACCTGCCCAGTGGCGCATCGCTTCCGTGGCACAGGAAACACCGGCGCTGGACACCCCGGCCATCGACTATGTGCTCGACGGCGATACCGAATTGCGCGCGCTGGAACGCACACTGGCCGATGCCGAAGCTGCGCATCACGGTGCGCATCACGGACTTGAACTCGCCGAACTGCATGCCCGCATGGATGACATCGGCGGCTACAGCGCCCGCGCGCGCGCTGCGTCGCTGCTGGCCGGACTCGGTTTTGAGCATGCCGAATTCGAACGCCCGGTGCGTGAATTCTCCGGTGGCTGGCGCATGCGGCTGAACCTCGCGCAGGCGCTGATCTCGCGCGCCGACCTGCTGCTGCTCGACGAACCCACCAACCACCTCGACCTCGACGCCGTGGTGTGGCTGGAACAATGGCTGTCCGGTTTCAAAGGCACGCTGGTCGTGGTCTCGCACGACCGCGATTTTCTTGATGGTTGCGTGACGCACATTGCACACATCCATTCGGCACGGCTGACGCTGTACACCGGCAACTATTCGGCGTTTGAAGATGCCCGCGCCGCACAACTCGCCGCACAGCAATCGACTTACGAAAAGCAGACCCGCGTCATCGCGCACATGGAAGCCTTTGTCGCACGCTTCCGCGCCAAAGCGACCAAGGCCAAACAGGCGCAGAGCCGGCTGAAGGCGCTGGCGCGTATGGAGCGCATCGCCGCTGCCCATGTCGACGCGCCTTTTGATTTTCATTTTCCGCAGCCGGACAGATCTCCCAACACATTGATTTATTTGAATAAATCATCCATGCGTTATGGCGAACACCAAGTCCTGGACAGCATCGAATTAACTTTGGCGCCCGGCGCCCGCATCGGCCTGCTCGGTCCCAACGGCGCCGGCAAATCAACGCTGATCAAACTGCTGGCTGGTGAAATGGAACCCACCGCCGGACAGCGCACAGAAGGGCGCGGCCTGGTCATCGGTTATTTCGCGCAGCACCAGCTGGAGCAACTGCGACCCGACGAGTCGCCGTTGCAGCATCTGCTCAGGCAGGAGCCGCAGACCCGCGAGCAGGATCTGCGCGATTACCTCGGCGGTTTCGATTTCCGCGGCGCGATGGCCGACAGTCCGGTCGCGCCCTTCTCCGGTGGTGAAAAATCGCGGCTGGCGCTGGCGCTGATCGTGCGCCGCAAGCCCAACCTGCTGCTGCTCGACGAGCCAACCAACCACCTCGACCTCGAAATGCGTCAGGCGCTGACTGCCGCACTTGCCGAATACGAAGGCAACATGGTGCTGGTGTCGCATGACCGCGCACTGCTGCGTACCGTGTGCGACGACTTCCTGCTGGTGTCCGACGGCAAGGTCCAGCCTTTCGACGGCGCAGTCGAGGACTACATCGCCTGGCTGGCAGCACGCCGCGCCACACGTGCCGGCAATGACGGCGGCGCCGCAAACCAGGACAAGGCCGCGCGCAAGGATGCCCGCGCTTCAGCCGCGGCCGAGCGCCAGGATAAACTCGCCGCGCGCCGGCCTTTGATGAAGGAAGTTACGCGACTGGAAACCGAACTGGCGCGCTGGCAAAAAGAAAAACAGCAGATCGATACGCAACTGGCCGACCCGGCGTTTTACGCCAGCCCCGATCCGGAAAAACTGCGCGCCCTGACCACGCAGCAACAACAGTTGGGTCAGGACATTGATGCTGCAGAACACCGCTGGCTGGAAGTGCAGGCCGCTCTCGAAGAAATCGGTGATACATAATTCCCGTACATTATCCTCTACACATCACCGGCTACACGTAATCGGCAACGCATAGTCTGGACCCGCAATAAAAATGTACGCCTGCAGGCTTTATCATAGGCGTCAAGATCAATCACCAACCTGACCTCAATCCCATGAACAATACCCAACATCCCCGTCTCGCCCTCCTCGGTTTCGGTGAAGCTGCCGTCCGCTTCGCCAAAGGTTTTGCAGAAGCCGGATTCACCAACATCCTCGCCTACAGTCGCAGCGGCGCCAAGGCGCAACCCGGCGATCCGCTTTATGAACGCGCACAGGCCTGCGGTGTGACGCTGGTCAAGACCGCCGGCACGCTGGCGAAAAAATCCGACATCATCATCGTGCTGACGCCGGGTAAATCAGCGCTCGCCGCCCTGAAAAAAATCCACAAACACCTGCGTCCCGATCATCTGTATGTCGATGCCAGCAGCAATTCAGCCACGGTAATGGAAAAAGCCGCAGCCATCGTCGGCGACAGCGCGAAATTCGTCGATGCCTCGATCATGGGCCCCGTCGATCTCATGGGACTGCAGGTCCCGTTCGTCGCCAGTGGCCCGCATGCTGCGGAATTCCGCGACCGGATGACGCCGTACGGCATGGTCATCAATGTGGTCGGCGCCAATCCCGGCGATGCCAGCGCCATGAAACTGATCCGCAGCGTGCTGATGAAAGGTCTCGCGGGCATCCTGCTCGAAACCATGGAAGCCGCGCGCCGCCGCAACATACTCGACGAAGTCATAGAGGATTGTTCCGTCACTTTCAACGACATCCCGTTCCAGAAAATCATTCGCCGCTACGTCGGCGGCACTGCGGTCCACTGCGAACGGCGCATCCACGAAATGAAGGAATGCCTGGAACTACTGCATTCGATGAACTCGACCGACCGCGCAACCCGCACCACCATCACCATGCTGCGCGACATGGTCAAAATGGGTATGCCCGAAAAATTTCCGGCAGAGCCTGAGACCATTCATCCAGTAATTGATGCGATCATTGCCGCGCGCAGCAAGACAGGTTGAGTTGCGCACTGAGTTGCGCACTGAGTTGCGCACTGAGTCGCAAACTGAGCCGCGCACCGAACCCGTTGCAACTTCATAACAAAAGCACCGTTCGGGCTGAGCCTGTCGAAGCCCGCCCTTCGACAAGCTCAGGGCGAACGGATTTTGCTGGTGGCGACAGGCTCAGGACAAACGGAATTGGCTGGCGGCGGTTTTGCAAAACACCATGACCGAAAAATTCACAACCAGCCATCAAACTGCATGATGGGTTACGCTACGGTTACATGAGCACACCGCATCACCACGGCCACGACCCCCACGGTCATGCCCACCCCATGCCGGGCGGCAACCACAGCCGCGCCTTTGGCATCGGCATCATGCTCAACGTGGGTTTTGTCATCATCGAGGCGTATTACGGCTGGGTCACTGGCTCGCTGGCGCTGCTGGCTGACGCCGCGCACAACCTGAGCGACGTCGGCGGCCTGCTTCTGGCGTGGGCTGCCTTTGCCGCGGCCCGGCTGCAACCCAGCGATCAGAAAACCTACGGCTGGCGCCGCGGCTCCATCCTCGCCAGTTTCATCAATGCGCTGATCCTGCTGGTGGCCATGGGCTCGCTGGGCTGGGAAGCCATCCACCGCCTGAATGAGCCCGCGCCGATGGCCGCCGGCACGGTGATGATCGTTGCCGCAATTGGCGTAGTCATCAATACCGTGACCGCGCTGCTGTTCATCGCCGGCAGCAAAAGGGATCTGAACATCCGTGGCGCTTTCCTGCACATGGCCGCCGATGCGCTGGTGTCCATCGGCGTGGTCGCCGCCGGTGCGCTGTATCTGTGGCAGGGCTGGACCTGGATAGACCCGCTGACCAGCCTGATCATCGCCGTCGTTGTCATTGCCGGCACCTGGTCACTGTTCCGGCAATCACTGCATCTGCTGTTTGACGGCGTACCCGATTACATCAAGCTGCCCGAGGTCCGCAGTTGCCTGGAAAACATCACCGGCGTGGTGTCGGTACATGATCTCCATGTGTGGGCCATGAGCACTGCCGAGCCGGCGCTGACCGCGCACCTGGTGGTGCGCTACGGTGAACGCACGACCGAAAACATACTGCACGAAGCACAGCACGCGCTGCGCGAGCGCTTCAAAATCGAGCATGTGACGCTGCAACTTGAAGCCGAAGCTGCGGCCTGCCCCGACACCGACCACGCATGTTCGACCGGCAGCGGCTGATCTCCGCGTTGATCGCGCTGGCTTATGCCAGCGCCATGTGGCGGCGCAGTGGCTGGAATGGCGTGCTGGGGCTGGCCATACCGTTGATCATTGCGTTGGTCTGGTATGCCGGCACCATCAGCCGCCATGCTGGCCTGTTTTCAGGCTGGCGCGGGCGCATCAACAAACCGACGCCACCCAGTGCAATTCGCATGCTGGGATGGGTGTTCCTGCTGTCGCCGGCAATCTTCATCGCCGTGCAGTGGCTGCGCACGGCGTAAGCTCGCGCGCACCGCCATTCAGGATCAGCGCCGCCGGTTGTTATACGACGAAGAATTCGAACGCTGTGGCGGCGTATAGGACCGCGCGGGTGTGCTGGGCCGGGTCGCCTGATAGCGCTTCTGTTCGTGGGCGCGGTTGATCTGGTTGTTATTGGACTTCTGGCGCTGCACCTGCTGTTGCTGGCGCTGTCTTTCGTATTGGTGCTGCTCCCTCTGGTTTTTGGGCTGCGCCATCACGGTGAGTGGCAGGCAGGTACAAACCAAAACTGCAACAACGACATGTTTCCGGTTCACGGATTAAGACCCTTTATTGTTGATTGTTCTGCAGGCCTTCCCGCTCATCTCGGCACATACGGCGGGAAGCATTATTGATGCGGCGGCGATTGTTCCAGAAGCCGAAAATCTTGTCTAATTATTTTTTCGCTAGCCCGCATCATGACTGCAGGCACAGCCATGGCGACGCATACCGGCGAGCTACAGCACAACCACAATGGCGCAGCCACTGCGGCAACCGCTGCAGCCCGCGCTCATAAGCTGTTGATTATATTAATATTTTAATATATCACTGAGACGCATGCCGAGCGCGCTCGCCTGCCGCTGCTCATAACTTTTGCGCACCACGTCGTGCTGCTGGCCGATGATGCCGCCACGGACCGTGCCTTTGGCCACGGATTTGTACAACACGCGCCAGCTCTCCGGCAGATCATCACCATCGGGCGGCGCCAGCCATAACCGGAACAGCAAACGTTTCTGCGCCGGATCGTCATGGTCCCTGAAGTCGGTGCGTGAATGCAGCGTGACATGGCTGTTAATGATCTGCAGATCGCCCGGCTGCAGCCACATCGTATGCGCCAGATCAGCGCGCCGCACCAGCGCATCAAAAGTCTCCAGCGCCTGCCACTGCTGCGCCGACAGTTGCGGCACACCGGCAATTTTCTGCGCCGAGGTCACGCGGTTGCGGTTCCACTTGCTGAAGAGTTTGCCGCCGCGTTCATCAAATATCGGATGCGGATACGAATCCGCCTCGTCCGGCGCCTGCTCGCCCTGCCGGCTGAAATGGATGGGCTCATGCAGATGATCGATGAGTTCCGGGTGTTCCCGCCGCATCGCGTGATACGCCGCTACCGAACTGGTGGTGATGCTCATGCCGCCGGCAACCGCCTTGTTGTAACAGCTCAGTGCCACCACGTCCGTGGAATCGGTATGAAAATCCAGCTCGGCATTCGAGTTGTAACCGCGACCGGTCCCCGTGCGATAGTCGTTGCCGGCATCACGCACGGCGGAAATGTAATGACTCTGTTTGCCCTGCGGCCGGCCGACGCCGTGGTGCAGGCCTATGCCCCAGGTCAGCAACTCGAAATCCTTGTCATCGAGACCCTCGCGCGGCAAACCACGGATCAGCGCCACACCGCGGCCATGCTGCATCTCATGAAAGGCCGCAGCAATGACCGGCGCCGCACTGCCCAGATCAAAATCCTCACGGCAGTAATCAAACAGGGTTTTGGCAGGGTCGATGGCGCGGGTCAGCGCCGCCACCAGATCGCAGCACGCGCGTTCGTCCAGCGTGAACAGCCAGCCCTGGTCGGCATCGAGTTCGGCCGCGGTCCACGCCGCGGGATTATCAACAGAAGCAGCACACATGTGACGGGCATCCCTGCGTAATTGTCATCGTGTTGCACAACAGCAGAATATTAGAACATCTCACGCTGGCGGGGGTTGCAGGACGCACCGGAGGCGCAAGATAATCTGACCGTGGAAACAACGCGATGAGTACCCAATGAACTGGGAAGACCTGTTGCTGGTCGGCGGACTGTTGATGGCGATTGCGCTGTTCAGTGCCCATCCCGCGCACGCTGATCCGTCATGGGCAACCACACTACATATTCCGGGTATAACGGTTAATCAGTCAACGTCGGCCACTCGACCGTCGGCACGAAACAGGCTTCGGCCTGGAACGTGCCGGGCTGCGGTTTCCAGCCCATCGGGATAAACACCATCTGCCACACTTCGCCAGAAGCCAGCCGCACCAGTGCGAGATATCGCAAATCCTCTGACGTTTCTTCAACCGTGATCTCCACGGTTGCCGGAGTGCGTAGTGTCGATGGCATCAGCGGCGCGCTGTAAATGCGGCATCGCCTCGCGGGCAGCAAAGGCGATCACCGATACAAAGAATGCTCCCATGTACCCGCCGTGCCCGGCACCCCGAACACCCTGAACAGCGCAGAACAAGGCAATCACCATGCCGACGCGGAAAAACCATGCGGCCGTCTGGCGGGAGACGAGTTTGCGCAACCCGGCGATCTGCTGATTACGGGTCATGAGATCAGATGGCGGCGGCCGGAGAATTCAACGGATGGCATGAAAGCCTTCCATCACCCAACATGCACATTGTGAAGTAGCCCGTAAGGAGCACAGCGGATTACGGGAACACGAATCCCGTATTTCGCCCCGAAGGAAGTCCCCTTGAGGGCACTTCGCTTCATACGGGCTACGCTTGCTGGATGCTATATTGCAAGACTTGACCCCATTGTGGTGGACCCCATTGTGGTGTGTGGTGTGACCCCATTGTGGTGTGTGGTGTGACCCCATTGTGGTGCACCCGCGTCTGCCGTGCCCTGCGGCTGTTCAGAAAACAGCCAGCGTGTTGGGTTTAGTTCCTGCCGGCAGTGGCAAGACTAATCCTGTCCTGCCTACCCCACCACCGCCATCTGGAAATCGCTCTTGCTGGTCGAGCAGTCCGGGCAGAACCAGGTCTCCGGCACATCTTCCCACGGCGTGCCCGGCGCTATGCCTTCGTGCGGCAGGCCCAGTGCCTCATCGTAAACGAACGAACACAGCATGCATTGCCAGACGCGAGTGCCGGGCACGTCCTTCGCGAGCTGCGGCGCCGTCTGCACCGACTGCGCGATCCCTTTCGGGAAATGCAGCACCAGTACATCCAGCCCCTCTGCGCCCGCCACCAATTCAAAAGCACCTTCCTGCGGTTTCACAAAGGCCACCGACAGCGCCCTGTATTCCTTGCCTTCGTAATGCAAGCTGCCACGGACGATGATCAGATACTGGCCGTTGCTGTGCACCGGATCGGGCGCCAGCGCTTTCGAATTCGCTGCGACACTCAGTGAAAAACTGGCGAGTCCTTCTTCATCCTTGAGATCAGTGAAGGTATGCAGTGTTGCATCCGCGGTCGCCGGTTCAAACTTCGGCAACTCGGTCGCCTGCCAAGGCTTGCGGTTCTCCAGTGACTTCAGCCTGGCCAGCTTCTCGGGAATGTCCAGATACTGCGCACCGGGATCCTTCTCCGCGCGCAACGTGAGGAACCCCATCTGCTGCCCGAATACTATGGGGCCATAGGGCGTGTGTCGGCGCGAAAAATGCACGGCGTTGACCTGCAGCTGATGTTTGCCCAGCACGCCATCGCCGCTGACGATCACCTGGTACTGATCGTGATCATGGAAATGCGGGCGGATTTCACGCCCGGGAACGCCTTCGACCAGAAAGGCCATTGGCGCTGCCGGATTATTTTCGTCGGGCATGATGAAGTTGGTTCGCCATGCGGTCCCGGTGGGGGTCTGGCGTTCCTTGCGTCCGACTTTGACGTCGTCAAAAGATGCGATCTGGGGCATGGCGGTCTCCTGCTGCTGAATCGGATGGTAATGCGCGAATGGCGATGTGCCCATTATAGTAGCCGCTGCTGCCGCAGTATTATGGTTCATCAATATATGGACAAAATGCTGCACGCCCATGCGCCGTCACCCCCCTGTAGTTCCCGGTTTCCCCATATTGCCGACGCGCCTGAGCCGGTACCATAATGCGAACCAGACAACACAGGAACCCATCATGCGTACTGCCAAACCGCTGTTGATCACCTTTTTGTTTGCGACCACCAGCATGCCCTTGCTGGTGCCCGCCCAAAACTTAAATCTGCAGGCCATTGATAAATGGTCCAAAGCCAAGATCATCCACTACGAAGCGGTCGGCGTATTCACCCAGAACCGGGTACAAATACCGTCGGTTGATGCCGACCTGTATGCCGCGGTCACGGAACGGGTGCTGCTTTCCTTCGACTGGGACAAACGCAAGAAGGTGCTGATAGGCGCGCCCGTGATCGAGAATGAACCGGGCGAGATCTCCAACATCGTCGGGCTGGACGCCAAATGCCCACCGGGCAAAATCAACGGTGCCTACGAACACTTTGACGTGCTGCAGGTCAAAAGGTCTACTTACCAGGGCGCCCTGGAACTGGTCGGCCAGCGCATACACCCTGAAACCATGGTCGCCGAAGCCTGCGGCAAAAATCTGCGAACTTACAAGGCTGCAGTGAAACCGGTCAGCATACACATTGCTCCGCCGGATCCCCAGATTCTGCTATTGGCCGCAATGGTGCAACCCGACAGTCCGGTCTCAGTGTCGCCCGACGGCAAGTCCATCATCATGAAAGCCAGCAACGAGAACTGGGTGTGGACATTCACGCCGTCGGCTAAATAACCGACCGGCAGCCGGACAAAAACATTGCCTAATCGACCGGCGGATCGCCCTTGCCCTGCCAATACGCGCGCGGCGCGCAGCAGGGTTCACCGCGCGCCAGTTTTGCCCAGTCCTCGATGCGGATCGCAGCCACCAGCTGCGGCGGTTTACCGTCGGGCGCGGCCTTGAACACAAAAGTCTCGCTCTCCACGCTGTCGTAGTCCGTCGCGCTCCACAATATTCCACCGTGCGCGAACATGAACGTGTTGGTACCGGGCGCGGGCGGCGTATTGAGCAGCTTGCGCACGATCAACCCCTTCTCCCGACTGCGCGGCGGTGTCAGCGCCTCCAGAAACTCGAAGCTCTGATCCACCACCCAGTCCGCGTGAATGCGCGTGCGGCAGGCCCGGCTCGCATACACCTTGCCATAAGGAATGCCGAGCTTCGGCGGTGTCCCGCTCACAGTTGAAGGTTTGAGCCGGTGGCAGAATTCATTATGCTGCCTTTTTCAGTTGTACAGTGGCGGGTCGAAGCGCGTGGATAAGGGCCGCAATGTTCTTTTTGCCAC
>Ga0105053_10008818_pt1 | contig 12994 bp, 12 predicted proteins | sample BON01_FD_78093 | JGI IMG/M metagenome (GOLD analysis project Ga0105053, IMG submission 78093) | Freshwater microbial communities from Lake Bonney liftoff mats and glacier meltwater in Antarctica - BON-01 | ecosystem: Environmental > Aquatic > Freshwater > Ice > Glacier meltwater | place: Lake...
CCGAGCACGATGGCGCACTCAAGCTTGTTGCCGTCACTGGGAACGACAGCCCATGCACGGTGACGACTTCCTGAAGCGCAGTCCCACCAAAAATCAGCTCTCAGTCCCCTGACCACCCCTGAAACCACGCCAAACGTCTATACACGAACCCTGCTCAGAGCAGTAGTGCTCGCACAGCGACCTAGAATATCTGCACTGTCATCTACAGCGACACCCTCTGTCACATCCTCCTCAACTGAGTACTTCGGCTTACTCAAGCTGCTGGCCGTCAGTGGGATCGACAGGCCGTTCACGGCGACGACTTCCTGAAGCGAAGTTCCACCAACATCAAAGCTCGGCTCCGTAGCGCCACCCTCTGTCATACCATCCGCAACCCTGCACCTCAGCGCCGTGAAACTGCTGGCAGTCACTGGGATTGATAGCCCATTCACGGCGACGACCTTCCCAAGCAAAGTCCCACCTGAATCAAAGCTTGGCTCGGTCCTGACCCCTGCAGCCAAACCACACGCAGACACACAAAGGCTGTGTAGAGGAGCCGTGCTCTCACAACAAGTTACGATATTTGTCGTCTTATTGACAGTGCTACCCTCTGTCACATCCTCCGCAAACGAGCAGGATGGGACACTCAAACTGTGGACAGTCATTGGGATCGACAGCCCACTCACGGCGACGACCTTCTGAAGCGCAGCCCCACCAAAATCACAGCCCAGCTCCGTTGCCACACCTGTTGGCTGTCACTGGGATCGACAGTGCATTCACGAAGGCGGCTTCCTGAAGCGCATTTCCACCAAAATCAAAGCTCGGCTGTTGCCACACCTGAAACCAAATCAGACGTCTACGCACGAAGGCGGCCTGCAGGAGTCGTGATCGCACAGCGGGCTAGACTATCTGCACTGTCATCTACAGGGCCACCCTATGTCACATCCTCCGCAACCGAGCAAAATGGTGCACTCACGTTGCTGGCCGTCACTGGGGTCGACAGCCCATTTACGGTGACGGCTTCCTGAAGCGCAGCCCCTCCCAATTAGAGCTCGTCTTCGTCACCACCCCGGACTCTAAGACAGACGTAGACACACGAAGGCCCTCTGGAGAAATCGTGCCATCACAGACAGCTAAAATATCCGCATTGTCATCCACAGCGCCACCCTTGATCACACATTCTGCAACTGACCACAATGGCTTACTCAAGCTGCTGGCTGTCACAGGACTCGAGAGCCCATTCATGGTGGCGACTGCTCGAAGCACAGTTTCACCAAAGTCACAGTTTGGTCCTGTCGTTATCCCTGAATCCAAATTAGACGTTAACGCACAAAGACCACCTGCATTCCATGCAGTCGTCTCTGCTGAAGGACTGAATGTTGCACTCGCTCCTACCGCTGCTGTCGCTGATGCAGGAATGAATGAATGCGCTCTTGCCGCTGCTACCGCTGCTGCAGGTCTCAATAATGCGCTCACTCCTGCCGCATTCATCAGCAGTGCTGTACTCACTGTGCTGCTTTGACGCATAGTTCTCGTCAGAGCTCTGGCCCTCTGCGCGATTGCACATTGCCGTGCCGTTTGACCTGACTGATTTTTGGTTTTCATCATCACTAGGCCCGTAGTCACTCGCATCTGGCCCTATTGCCATCTGTTCCATGTGTTCTGCTATCTCTCCGACGTGATGGTGAATAAAGCCTTGACGATACACTTCTCCCTCACATCACTAGGCCTGTAGTCACTTGCATCCGGCCCTATTGACATCTGCTCCATGTGCTGTGCTATCTCTGCAGCGTGATAATGAATAAAGCCTTGATGATACGCTTCTCCCACCGTTTCGAAGTCGGCTATCACCTGCTTGACACCCCTGCGGTGAATTTCATTATCATCCTCCTTGCTGTTGTCAGTCTTCTCTGCTGCCCGTGAGCCTCGTGCTTGGGAGACTGTCCCTTTTGCTGACGGTGTGCAAATGTTCTGATCTGATGGATCCGACAATTTGCCTCCAGCACTGCTGTGCCCTTGACTGCCCGCTGACTTTGCAGGAAACCCTGCGCCACACCATCAGATGAGAGGATGTGCAGGTAGCACAAAGGGGAAGCACAGTATTCCTCAATTCTGCCGAGTCACAGCATAGGACACGCGCTCACAGGCACCAGCGGACGTAGCATGCTACGTCCGCTGGTGCCTGTGAGCGCGTGTCCTATGCTGTGACAGAATTGAGGAACACTGTGCTTCCCCTTTGTGCTACCTGCACATCCTTCTCATCTGATGGACTGTCAGAGAAGGTTTCTTTGTTTGTTTTCTTATTTGTAGAACCGCCAACCGCTAACCCTCCCTGGACGTTGGAAATGGAATAAAATGCACTGCACGGGCATATCTGGGGCCAAATCCAGGCTTCTTTGCTCTCTGTCATCATGGTCCGCATGATGGACCGTCTGGTCTCGTGCAGTCCTCCACCTTCGATCAACTATGGCGCACGGCAGCGATTGGGACCATTCAATAAGTCCCTTATTTCGGCTCATCGCGAGATCAAACAAGGACAGTTGTGGATTTGCAAGAATGTTCATTATCTTTTGGCATTTCGAGTATTGGGGTTCCCGGAGGAAGAGTACGGAAAATGTATATTATAATCGCGAGCACATAGAGCTTCCAGCAAAGCTACTAGACTATATGTTACGAAGTAATAAAAGCAACATCAATCAATCAATATGTGTCAACCTAGGGAGGAAAGTTGGGTTTGCGTTCAGTAGCGTTAGTTAGTCCTGATTGGGTAGTGAGTACCCTATTAATCGCGTAGGCCCGCGACCCAAGAAACTGTCCCGGACCGTTGCCTGACCGGAATAGGACAAGTTCGTGCACCTAATGTTTCAATTTTCCGATCAAAGGTACAAAGTTGATACGTCGAATTCATACCCGTTTTATTTCGTTTCCGCATGTCACGAATCTTTGAAAGATCATCAGATTTCTTTTCAATTTGTGTTTCAAATCCCAGGCCGGGGATCTTGGCATAGGGGCCCATGCCAAGGATTTCAATCTCCGGCCTGGGATTCTCCAAATTCCTGTTCGTGCTTAGAAAATGGGTATAGGACTGGCCGGAGGGTTGCTTTGTTTTATTAAAGCAATACTGGAGAATCGTTACGAACCGTTCCTGAAAAGCTGAGACTCGAAATGCTCGTCGAAATGCAAATCGAAATCCTCGATGGAGGTGAGAATTTAGTCATTTGTAGACTTAAGCAAACTTCAGCAAAAACTCAATTCGAATTTGTACCGCGAGATACAGAGAAATTCAAATTAAAACATAATCTCAATTCGAATTTGTACCGCGAGATATTTACAAAATGTGAGTTTCTCGATTTTGTCTAGTTGACTGAAATCTCACCACCATTGAAAAATTCGATTTGCATTTCGACGAGCATTTCGCGGCCTTATAATTGCATTCAAATGGTTGTACCATCTGTTCCAACCTGGAACATCCGCCATCCTGGGTATCTAATCTGTTCCTTGAACAGGGACAGGCCTCCAGCGTGGGCATATAACAAATTCTGGAACAGGGAACAATACTCTAGTAGCTTTGCTGGAAGCTCTATGTGCCCAAATGTAGATTTGAGTTCTCGATGTTTGGAGTTTTTGCCGAAATCGAACTTGCGACCTCGGGACCGACAGTCCAGCGCTCTGACCAACCAAGCTAGTTTAATATCATCTTGGATTTATCATCAAGCGTTGAACAGGAGCTATGAGGAAGCCCCTGAACCAAACGCAGCTGCGTCGTAGATGGGTTCTGAGGATGAGGAGGCAGGGGCCGACCACAAACAAGAGCAGATTTCCACAGAGCAGATCAAGCTAGAAACTTTCAAGCTCAATAGTGTGCTCTTGTGAACTTTCTCAATTTAGTGCACACAGAGGATATGTCTCATAAATCCGTGTCAGCCCAAGAAGTGTGCGAAGTGCTGCCTCCTCATAATTTCGGCGTCCGAGACTTGTGTCCCAATAGGGTCTCTTATGACTCCCACGATGAGGGATATGAAAGTGCGTGAGACCCAAACACAGTGTGTAGCATTTTCAAACAGAGTTTCTTTTGTTCGTTTATGTCACAATCTAGGCTAATTAAACTCTGAACCAAATATGCCCATGTGTTTGGGTGCATGGTCACGGTTGTCTGTGGTCTGTTTGATGGAAATTTCCAATTTACAGGGGGGTTTGATTGAAACACCGCGTGTGACACAATTTTTCAGAGAAGCTGTTCTAAAACAGAAAGAGAAGCTGTTTTGAAACAGAGTGTTGCCGGAAACGGTTGCACGGGTGTCAGAGAAATTGTTCTGGCGGCGAAGGGGTTCTACGAAAAGAACGCCTTTTACAGGAGAAAGGGTTCTCTCTGAAAAAGATGTTGCGTTGAAGAATGTGTTCTCCAACTGTGAGCGTTTAGATGCAGCGGCGCGAGACTCACAGAAGCTGTTCTCTTGTAGAAGTTGTTCTGTGAAGAGAACTGATGCCTGCGGGAACGTGTTCTCGCCGAAAGGACGTGTTTTTATCACAGGAGGTGTTCTGAAGGAGGAAGCCTTTCTAACCGCTTAAGGAATTATTGAGATAGGGTTCTCAAGAAAAGGACGGAGCTGCGCCATGACGAGAAGGCTTTCTCCAACATTGAAAAAATTGTTCTCAAGGTCAGCACTTGGGGAGTAAGACGTTGTGCACGCCCTCAAGCGCCGCTGAGCCCAAACCTTGCCATCCGTATGTAGAAAGTGTTTGCTGTCAAGATACAGTCAAGATGCAGTCAAGATACGCAGTGTGGGCACACGCACTGAACTATCCCACGGCTTTCATACTTAGAATGAATACCTGGGCCTATTGGGTCCACCAGCCATATGAAGTGGAGCGCCTACACCTTGAGTGTGATTCCCTGTGTCTATTACTCCGCCTCGCACGCTTGTAGCACGATTGCCACACCTTGAGCATCCGTGGACCAATACCTGTTCTTAAATTTAATCACGACTCCACGGACTGATTTCGCGTTATTGTCTGTGCTCAACTCGATCAATTTTGACAGCTGTCTTTCGTGGGCCTTTCGGAGGCATTTTTTGAGTAGACACTTATCCCCTCCACAGCTATGAAATTCCGACCGAAATTCTTTTAAAAATGAAGCTTTTCGACCAAAATCAGCAACCCCTTAAGAGTGTACAGCCTTTTGAAAGAATTCTTGTGGCATTGTTGATAGCACAATGCCCGTACAAATCCTCTTCTTCTCTCGATGTTAGAAATGCTTCTAATAGGTACCGACTGTTTCCACGTGATTTCCAACTGTTTCAATTCTTTTTCCCGGGATCTGCATTCTTTTCGACATTGGCCTCCCCCCGAAATTTGCCAAGTTGAGTAAAATATTATTGAAAATTTGAAAGTTCTGGACACACCAAATTCATAGCGGTGGAGAGGGTTAGTAATTATTAGGTTTGTATTCATTTTTAATTTTGGCCTCGTTTCTGGATATTCTCTCACCAGGAATCTTTTTTCCCCTCAAAGTTACAAATTTTGTACCTCTGGGAATGGAATTAGACTTCAATCATCCACTCAGAGCGGTCCCAAAGTGCCTTAAGCATCCGGCCGGCCCCAGGCAAAAGTTGATTCACGGTAGAGACATAGAGTTATGGAAGTGTTAGAGTTATGGAAGTATTATTGTAACTTTAGCAAGTACAGCTCCTATAGCCAAAATCTTTTGGCTATAGCAGGTACAGGAAGATTTGGGTACATTGATATGCTTCACAAAATCAGTTCTTTTATGCGCCGTAATGGGGGGAATGGTAAGCAGGACAGCCTCTGCTGAGTGCAGACAGCACACAAATCATGTGGTGAGTGCTTCAATCGCACAAGCTTCTGTATTTGGTCAAAGGGAACAAAGATTTCAGCTGAAAGTCTGTATTTGCTAAAGTTACAATAATACTTTCACCGCTCTGTGGTCCTACCGTTGTGGTCTTGCTACAGCTCGTTCCTGGGAAAATGGGACTTGAAATGGTCATTGGAATATGTACAAAACGAAATCCTCGATGGTAAAAGTTGAGGTCTGTTTTCAAATGAGCCATATGAAAAGAAACCTGTGATGACCATCGAGGATTTCTTTCAGTTTTCGAATGACCATTTCGAGTCTCGTCTTCTCTGGCCACGCCGGAGCCCTAGTGCGCGTACAACATTTAGCTCAGCGCGCACTCTGCGCGCAATGCGCATGTTCTGCATACTAAAAAAAAAAAAATTGCACCACACATTTTCGATCAAACACTTGGACCTTGAACCTTACAAAAGTTCAGACCAAGGTACCTAGAGATTGGAACCTTCAGAAACCCCAAAACCAAATTGATGAGCGCAATGGTACCGGGACACCCTATTACAGACTGCACGGTAAGCCCCAACAATTGCGTCCCAAGACGTCCCAAGCTGAGCACAATAGATGTGACAGCAAAGGCAATCTTCTTTGAGCGTGTGTATTTGGTTTCAAGGACCGTGCCAATTTGCGCCCTTTGTGACCGCTCCCTATGCACCCACACCCCCACCACTCACTGTGCATCTATTTCTCGATTGTCCTGTCTTTTTGGTTCTTTGTTCAAACTTTGGCCGCTCAATTTTTTTGTCAGCACGATCCGACAAGTAATCTGGCCGAGTCCCGGTACTCTCAACTTGAGTCTCAAGGTACCAAGTTTTGGTTCGCTTCATCCTCTCGCCACAGTCTGTAACTCTCCTGAGAGGAAACATCTGCCAGATTACCACAGGATCCAAGTATATCACATTTTCAGCACTTGTCGCGGATTAGACGTGGTTTTTACCAAATTTCAAATTACATGTCGCTTACACCGGTAACAGGATGGATTTTACGAGAGGAAATTTAAGCCCAAATCTGCAAGCTCAATTCTGCAAGCTCTATCCTGCCGATTTTGTCGGTTGAAATTGAGTAATCCAAGTAAACTCGTAATTTCCATTTTTTGGAAAGGATAGCTTTATTTGTACACAACGCTCGGGGTTTTTTTCCGATGGATTGTCGTCAAAAGCCCGCGCGCTTGGCACTGCAGGAAACGCGCCCGACCCTGTTTTGAAAAATCCCGGGGGGGAGTTTTGGACAAAAGAAACACAAACAAATCTTGAAAGCTAGGAATACAAAAACAAGTAAATTACAACTAAAAAATTGGCAGGATAGAGCTTGCAGAATCGAGCTTGCAGATTTGGGCTTAAAATTTCCTCTCGTAAAATCCATCCTGTTGGGAGGCAACCCAAAGAGTGTAGTCAACGTGATCCTTCGGTTTGCAATTTTGCCTGGGAAATTATTTTTCAGATGAACGTGGACTTCCATTTTACTACCTAAAAATTGGGTTTCTTGAATATTTTTGAATATCTGGCGCGATAAGGCATCCAAATGGACCCATCAGTTACTGAAAGGAGGTAACAATCTGGAAAGAAGCCAGTCTTGTGCAAGTTGGGGCTGTTATCCACGATCATCAGGGGGAGAAAGCAATCTGATCAAGAAAGTACCAATGATGGAAAGATTGCCCTGGCGCATGAGCACAATTGAGCACTGATAACGTCAACTTCTGCCAGCGAAGTTGCCCGTACCAGCGCGAGGCGTCTTGGCCATCCGGCCCGGGCAGGTTCTTCTTTAGAATTTTTAGTCAGCCTCCCTCATCCTGTTACCGGCGTTATATTTGAAACAAAATATTTGCCCTCTGCGATAGTTTTTACAGGGGTAAAATTTGTACCAAATTTTGGAAATTCGTAATTATCCAGATGCATGTGTGTCGAAAACCACGTCTTATGAGGGTACCGGGTGTCGGCCAGATTACTTGTCGGATTGTGCTGACAAAAAAATTGAGGGGCCAAAGTTGTCCTCACTACTGAAATCACAGTGAGGGTACCAGGACTCCCTATTAGAGACTGCACAAGAGGCTATAACAATCGCGGCCACACGCGGTCACCAATGAGCGCAATAGATGTGACACAAAAGACATTCTTTGAGCGTTTGTATTTGATTCCAGGAATGGGCACATCTGGGCCCTGAGTCAACTGTCCCAATGCACCCACAACTCCGACCGTTCAGTCTACAACTATTTCTTGAATTCCGTGCAATTTTTTCCCCCGAATGGCCCCTCAGTTTTTTTGTTATCACGATTCACCAAGTAATCTGGCCAGATTACTGGGGTCCTGGTACCCTCCTCACAGTCCTCTCTCGGCCACTCAGCTTCGAAAGAAATCGAGAAATACCTGCAAACTGAGCGGTGTGGGTATAGGCGCCAAGGGAATGGAATTGAAGTTGGCCATTGATCACCATCCTGAAACCAACACCAAACGCGCACAGACTGCAATTGCTATCATTATGTATTCGCTCTCACTAAATTGTTAGAGCTTCACGCGCAGCTGAGAGAGTCCTAGTACAGCCCGTTCCGTGGAAGATGAGACTCGAAACGATCATTGGAATGCAAAACGAAATCCTAATCGGAAGCATGAAACTATTGTTCTAGGTCTCTTTTCACGAGAACCTCCGGTCCTCGGTACCCCCCCAATTATCGGAGGTTCGTGGAGAAGACTTTCCGAGGAAAAAAACATTTCTTTCAAACAACAACCAAAGAAAATCGCCACCCATGTACTTACAGGGTCGTTCCGGGACATAGAAACTGGCAGATAGAAACTGCAGGTGACAGAGATTTGGGCATTTTCTTAATGATTTATAGAAACTGTAGCCTGAGTCTGGAATTTGGCCGATTTCGTCACTGTGGGCTTAGGAACCCGCTGGCAGCGGTTTGGGCAATTTTCTGATTATTTATACTTTTTTCTGTGAAAATCTTAATTTCCTCTGTCTCAGATTTTCTTTATGAAGAATCTTCATGATTTTTTTTATGATTTTTTAAACGATTCATAAAATCTCTTACTACAAGGGCAAATTTTCTACGGGGAGTTTAGAGACTTGCTGGTTGGGTGGTAGTTTTTTAATGGTTTATAGAAACAACGCTGTCAGGCTTCATCAGGCTCAGTGTGTACTGAGAAACTCGCTGTCTGGGTCATTCAGGTGGTTTTTATGTCCCGGAACGACCTTGTGTCAAAGAACATGGAAAATACATAAAGGAAAAAATCAATGAATACGTCAACATAGAAAACGAATTGGTATCCCGGGTGCGTGACGTAATCTATGTTGCATGTTTATGGACGTGTGTTTTGTTCTATATCTCTTTTGTCTGTCTACATGTGTGTGCGTATACCCTTAAGTTCAAGGTCCATTGCGGGAGTGTCTTCGAGCCGAGCGCTTCTGGGTTTCCCTCCACACCACCTGTGTGCATTCCTAATTGACGGTTGTGTGGCGATGAAATAACATTAAAAAATGGAAACCTCGGTGACTCAGAAGAATCTAACCTGATTAAACTGAAGGTTTGTGACAAAGGCTTTCGAAAGAAAATGTGGTTTCCTCCGAGAGTCTCCGTCTTCTCAATGGTCCTTTTCCTGAAATCCAGAGCGATAAGTTTCGGCAGGAATCTGTACCCAATATATGGGTCACGGTATCGTGACTGTGATCTCTCTCTGGACTTCGTTACGCAGTGGCGGTTCATGTCAACAAAAACCAAAAAACAGAAGTCGAGTCAAGATCTACCTCCTTAGAAAGAACAAACCAACATCTGGTCAAAGAAAATCAGACCCGAGAACAAAGTATCTTGTCAAATCATTGAGGAAACCAAAAGAGATGGAGACATGTGACAAAAGCGGCGTGCTCTGGAGACGATCTGTCGAATGGAGACCTCGTTTTAAATCTCCCTCACCCTCGTGTCGAATAGTAACGACTGAACTCCCCAGACACACGCACACAACCAAAAGCGTGACTTAGATTGAAAGAAAGCGAGAGAGAAAGAGGAAGAACCCTGAAGAAAGCGCATGTTCAAGTTATACCGTAGTGTCGCAACAAACTTTAGACCTCGGATAACACACGTTACACGCATCTGCGCAGGGCGCTGAGGTCCATCACAGTCGCATGGCAGAGAGAGAAAGAGAGAGTGTTGGGTGGGGTTGGGGGGAGAAAATGAGAGAGTTAGAGGTCCTGTTAGCGAGTGAGAAAAAGAGTGCGAGCGAGAGAAAAGGAGAGTGAGAGACAGGGAGAAAGAAAGAGAGAAAGATCCACCACGTCGCACAGGTGAACCCTGCTTTGAGGAAGGGAGCAAGACAGAGAAAGAACGGTGAAGAGAGAGAGAGCAAGGAAAATTGAGATTGCAACAACAAAGACAGAGTACGCAAGAAAGAGAAAGGGACAGAGAGTACCATGTGACACGTGCTGCACAGAAAAGTACCCAGTGGCACACGCTTACCGCACGCCTCTTCTTACCCATCCACATTCAACACCATCACCCGTGTACATCTGTGGAAAACAAAATTCTTTCTGGGTAGGAGACAGCTGTAGGGTAAACGTGCCTGTGGTTTCTCACATTAGTAAGTAAAGTGCAGCAGGCACATCGCTCAGCTGCATTTTTATCAATTAGCAAAGCGCTGGCACACGACGGTGCGAGATGACACACCTCAAAATATTCCGCTGGATCGATACAGAATGCAGGAAACCACAGATGGGCGCACAGTGCCAGCAAACAACCAACGTAAGAAAATGCGAATACTAAACCCCTGCTTCAAGCGCGTTGCTCGCAATTATCGCAGTGCGCGCGCATCTATGTTTAGCGCCAAGACCCACCACAGCTCGCGGGAGATGGAGGAAGAGAGGGAGAGAGAGCTACAAAGAAGCAAAATCCCAACAAATTGCAACTGTGCACATTAAACATCTGCTGCCAGCGCATAGATCGCAATTAGTGCAGAGCGTGCGCACTCTGCGCAACGACACATTTCTTTCGCTTTCCTTTGTTGATGGCAGGAACCCAAAAGGTGGGTGCACGCAAGGCGTGCACCCAGAATGATACAACATGCGCAGGTATCTGAGCTTGCTGTGTCAGGCGGCTGCACACGACAGCACGCAATTGCACTCGGTTTCCAAGCTCCTCTCTATCTCCCTCGGTGACCACCATCAGGGGTTGCTCACTTGTGTCGAAAACGGAATTCTTTCCATGGTTGGAGCCTGCTGTTGAAGCAATGTGCCTGTGGCAAACATTCGTCAATAGTCAGCGCGTCAGAATTACTATGATTGTAGCCAACATACTGCGTTTCTCTCCGTCTCTTGAGTCTACGACTTTGGCCTTTCCTTGATCCGATGATGATCTCGGTCCTCTGAAAGTTTAAACACGTGGTTTTTTTAATTCAAGAGTATTTATTAAGGAGTAACCTCATCAAGAGGAGTATGTTTAGTATACCATCTTTTGTTTCAAGGTCTTCAACTCACTTTCGTCAACTGAATTCTCAAATCAGCCCAAACTGGTGGCGCGAGGATCAATGAGATGTAACCACTTTGATATGCATCGATTGGACCTGTTTCGAACTAATAAAGCAGAACCAACGGAAAAAATACAAACTGGCGTCTTTATTCACTGGATTTGAAAATTTGAGAAGAGAAGTCAACTAAATCGAAAAAATCAAATTTCTCGGTATCTCACGGTACAAAGTCGAATTAAAATTTTGATTGGATTTGAATTCCGAGGTATCTTGCGGTACAGATTCAAGTTGAGATTTTTGTTTAATTTGAATTTGAAGTTGACTAAAATCTCCCCACAATTCAGGATTTTGTATCACATTTAATTCAGCATTTCGAGTCTCATTTTCCACGGAACGGGCTGCAGTTTCTTGATTCCGATTAAAATTTCGTGTTGCATTCCGTCTTTCGATTTTAATGTTCCTTACGCCGGTAGCCGGATTACTTTTTCGACCTCTTTCCAAGACTCACATTTCTGAACGAGTTTTCATGAATGAGATTTCAAGATCTACTTTACTTGATATCCAACCGACATTACTTTGTGTTTGTGGAGTGGAATCATTTCTCCCCGAATTAGAATATTTGTAGGAAAACATTTGCACGATCTCTTTTCCAAAAAGAAGGATCCGAAATCTGGGGGTGTTCCTTCGTTTCTGAGTTGAAGCTGAGGTCAACTTCCTCCGCAGAGAAAAACTTTCCCGACGAAATTACTTAGATTACTTTAAAAACAGAGCAAAATCTGGAGATATGGCCATTCCTGAACTCACGATTAGAAATGTGAGTCTGGGAAAGAGGTCGGTAACGCCGGTAGCCAGACTAGTTTTTTGACCTGTTTCCCAGACTCACTTTTCTAAAAGTGAGTTCAAGAACGAGATTTCAAGTTCTGCTTTACTTGATATCCAAATGATATTACTTTGTGTCTGTGGAGTGATTTCATTTATCCCCGAATTAGAATATTTGATAGAAAAAATTTTACGGTCTCTTTTCCAAAAAGAAGCCTTTGAAATCAGATTCATGGATTCAGATTCATGAAATGAAGCTGAGGTCAACTTCTTTCGCAGAGAAAAACTTTCCTGACGAGTGTCACAGGTGACGTGTGAGGGCCATGTCAAATGGGTCACGAATGAGAAGTCTAGGAAAGACAGGAGCATGAGTAAGGGCGTGACGATGAGTCATGATGATGTGATAGATGTTTATTAATAACCAAAACGCTCGAAAGCCCCCAGTCACTATAGGTACCTAATTTGGGTCCTCGGCTACATCCCTTATATGGGATTGGCGGTGTTTAGTTCTGCGATTACTAGTGTTCCTGTGTATACTGCGATTTCGAATTTTTGAAGTTCGTGTTCTCAACGCTTCGAAGTAGAAATTGTTTTGAATTCAACTAACTATTTCCTGTTTACATTGGGGGCGTATGGCACATGGCTATGAATAAGCATCCCATCAAATGTATATGTATACATAATCTCCAAATTATATACACATAATATTCAAAAAGCTTGTTTTTTTTTAATTTCGTTACTAGTTTGTATGTTGTGTCAGTCGAAATTCTTAATAACACCAAATTCGCAAGGGCCAGAGACTCTTAATTAGTTGGTGTCATTAACAAGTCGCACACTTGATGTCATTAATAGATTGTTCTCTCAAGTCCTTACACAGACC
>Ga0105053_10008819_pt1 | contig 12994 bp, 1 predicted proteins | sample BON01_FD_78093 | JGI IMG/M metagenome (GOLD analysis project Ga0105053, IMG submission 78093) | Freshwater microbial communities from Lake Bonney liftoff mats and glacier meltwater in Antarctica - BON-01 | ecosystem: Environmental > Aquatic > Freshwater > Ice > Glacier meltwater | place: Lake...
GCGCACCTCAATAGAGATTCTTTTCGAGATTCTTTTAAAGGATTAGTTGCATTGGAGATCATTATTGATCTTCCCATTGGTTTTCCAATAAACAACATTATCTCTCTCACAACCCGCACACCCCAATAGAGATTCTTTTAAAGGATTTCGTTTCATCGGAGATCACTACTTGATCTTTCATGTGGTTCTTTCCAATAAACAACATCATCTCTCTAGGATGGCACATATATATATGCTATACTTTAGGAAATCTTCCGGGTTCACTTTAGGTAGTTTCATTGAACACGAATATCACTGCACAAAACAAAAGATCCATCGTTGATCCTTCGTCAATCCAAGGTTGATCTCGATGTATTGTTAAATTTGCAAAAAAAAAGACGAAAACGTTGAGGATAACGCAAGAGACGATGGTTGGATGGGAATCAAGCACAAAATGCCTCCATGGCTTCTAATTTCATGCCTTCCAATTGTTCCCTCATAAATTACACCTTTTTGATCTATTTTTGCAGTCGTCAAGTAAATCGTGATTCCCCCAACCACACACAAACACACTAAACGAAAAAGCCAGATCACACAAATCGAAAACTTTGATCGTTTGCCAATTGGCCTGATTCATATAACAAACATTAGTACACAATACACCACGTGACGTGACTCACGTGTGCTGTTGCTCAAGATCAACGACACCCAACAAGGAGCGCAAGGATCAACGCAGCAGCCAATGCCATGCCATCCCATCGCGCCGACACCCGCAGCGCGGGCGAGGGGCGCGTTTGCACGCAAGTGCCGCCATCGCCGCCACATGTGTTACAGATATCCCAGGTTTTCCCTGAAAAGCAGCGTGACTGATTTTTAGAGCCACATCCCATGTCACTCATGTAGCAGCACACGCCCGAGCTGTCTCGAATCGCAGGACCGTGTGGCATCCCCTCACAGTCGCAGTGGCCCGTCTCCGACTTGTTGGTACCGCCGCAAACGCCACAAATATCCAAGACCAGAGCAGGGGTTCTGCATTGCCCATCGCAGCCGATGCGGGAAAGACCATTGGGTATACCAGCGCAGTCGCACGTGCCTGTGTTTGGAGCATTCGTGCCGCCGCAAATGCCGCACATGTCGATGGATTTGGCCTCCTTTGAGCACACGCCGTCGCAGCCAACTGACGCGAAGCACGTGTTGTTGCAGCCGACGAGGCTGACGGCACAGCATACGAAGTCACGATCAAACTGCGGCGGAACACTTGGCAGAGGATACACCCTACCATCACAGCCGCGGCAGTTACGAGTGTGGTTGTTGCCGCCGCAGATGCCGCAGACATCTGGAACCTTGACACCATATGGGGTGCCAGCGCAGTCGAGGCAGGTGTTGTTGCCTTGGCACACGCCACAGCGGTCATAAAGGGATTTACCACCCACAACTCCCTTGCAGTCCACGCAAGAGCAATCATTGCCACCGCACACACCACATTGGTCTGCAACTTTGCCGCCAATTTGAATATTGCCATATTGGTAAGAAAAGACACCAGCCCTATTGTCGCAGCTCTGGCAAGCCTGATTGCGCACGTTGGGGCCAGAACCGAAAGGAATGCACGTGCCGCAATTGTCGGGCACGAATCCCGTTGCGCATGATTTGAGGCCTAGCGTGCAGTTATCAATGGACGAGCGCGAGTACCAGCTATTGGGCCCCACACCACTATTGGCTGCATCAACGACATTCGTGAAGTCGCCGCACTTGCCACATTTGTCGTAGAGCTTGCCACTATTCACCCTGCCGTCGCATCCCCTGCACGAGGCATCACAGCCTCCGCACACGCCATGCGGGTTCTGCTGTGACATGCAACTATCAAAGGCTTTTGGGCGCAGCCCTGTGCGCGCTGTGACAAGCGGATGCACGGAAAGACCATCGCATCCTGTGCACGTGCTGTTGTCGCCTCCACACACGCTGCACTTGTCAAGGACAGTGCCACTGTTAGGAATGCCATCACAACCGGCGCACGTAGAATTGTCACCGCCACACACACCTTTGGGGTTGTCCCTGCCCTGGCATCCATCATATTTAGCACCACTATTTGCCACGCCATCACAGCCCTTGCACGTTGAGCCGTCTCCGCCGCACACCAAACACTCGTCCCAGATCAGAGTACTGAATGGCACACCATCGCAGCCAGCCGGCAAATCTAGCACGGTGTGCTGCCCAATGATGGTGCACTTGCAGATGGCGCGCACGTCTTGGCCACCGCTATCGGCTACCACAACCTTGTCTAACGAGCACCCCCTAGTTTCCCACTTGTTGCCATCCCAATAGGCACAGGCTGCGACTTGGTGCTGCCCCTGGCTATTTCGCGTTGCAGACGGCACGCGCTTGAGCTGAAAGTCCAGTACGATTTGCGAGGCGGGAGGGAGGTTGGTGATCGAAACCACCTCTTGCATGCCGAAGGCCTGCAACTGCAGCGACAAGACTGGCGCGATTACTTGACTTGCTTGGCTAGAGTAAAAGTGCGGGTTGTAGAAGCTGACGTAGTGCGTGGCCGTCGCTGACACCGACGGCAGCTCGCTCAAAGTGATGCCGTTGTTGCCGACTACATTGGCAACCTTATTTATGGCAAATGGTAGCGTGATTGCTGGCAGCGTGAAGACAGATTGAGTGAAAGAACCCGACCATGCAGGTATTTGAGTGGTTCCTGGGTTGGTAGTCACCAGAAGACGGCGGCTCCCGGCGAATCCAGGTCGTTCCTCGAGCTCTCCATCATCAGCTTCTTCAGTTTCAGGCATATCTGTGCGATGCCAGCTGCGGGTTGAAGTAGATGTGGTGGGCGTTGTGAGCCTCCAAATCTTGCATCGCATCTTTGTGGAGTCGAGAGACTTGGCCGCTTCGCCCTGCACCGAGCCATAACTGCGGGCGGCTGCCATGTTTTCGTGGTGTGTCATGATTGTGGCAATGCGCACCTTCGAAGTGTTCCCGTTGATGCTGCCCACTGCGTAAAGGTCACTGGCCCCCGTGATACCAGCCGAGATGGAATCCGAGAGATCTTGAAGCAAGATCAAATCTGGCTCCAACAAGTACCATGTCGTCGTGGATCCCTGGACCACATACTTCAGAACCACATTCATGATTTTTTGCATCTCTGTCAGACACTGGTCATTGATTTGGGCTGTGACAGTCAACAATTGCAGCAGTGATGCAATCGCGTTACGAGAAACTGAGGCCGCCGAGGGAAAGCCAATTAGACCTCCAGTTGGCAGCGAGCTATAGAGGAGTGGAGCCAGTGTGCCGCACTTCATGCTTGCCATCTCCGCATTGGAGACCAACAGCGAACGACGCTGGGTGCCACCAGCCCCACTGTTGATGATATTGAGCAAGATACTGATATAGTTGATAGCAGCGTTGGGATCCCCGGCATTGATGAGGTTTTGAATAGTAGATGTGCGGCCATTGAGATCGGCAATCATGGCATCTTCACTAGCATACGCCTTTGGCACCACTTTGACCAAGCATGCACTTGTGCCCATATTGCATCTAGTTGCAACAGTCTCCGACCCAACATTATTGCTGATCCGCACCTGTACCGCCCAAAGGTTGCCTGAAGAGTCAGGGCCAGGGGGCATTGCCTTTTGGATCATTGCGTTTTCGGTTGGATCCTGGAGGATTCGGAATCTAGTCGAACCCTCCTGCATATATTCAAAACCATAAGTGATGGGCAAGGTGTCTGAGTCAGCTTGCCAATTCAAGGCGCTCAGTTTGAATGTCGTGTCCAATGCCGTTCCTGTCGTGGGGTTCAATTCAAAAACACCACCTGTGGGAGGTCTGTCCATCAAGAACGATATTTGATCCATCCCATTCTTGCCACTCTCAGTCACGGTCAGCCGAATTGAGTACGTCTGCCCCGGTGTTAGCACATTCGGTTTCACCACCAGTGTGATGTCACGGCTGTTGGGGCTCAGCAAAAATTGTGTTCGGCTCAAATCCACATCGCCATTAACCGTCGTCCATTGATACTTGAGGCTGCTAAGCTGGGCAGCATCGTGGGCAACAACTCTGGACAACAGAACAAGTTTGTGGTTGGTCGGGTACTTTTTCATCCGGGTTTGCACATTTACGGTAACTAAAGGCACAGATTCTTGAGTAGGATGGATGCGAATAGTTGCGGTGTTCCAGCCCTTGGCGTTGCTGACATTAAGTTTAAAATCATACATCACGTCGCGCGGGCGAAGATAATTTGCAGGAATCGTCAGAATCCTCGAGTCGCCATAGCCAAAACCAGCGCCTGTATTAAGCCCCACCGCAAAACAGCCTCCTTGCACAGACTGGCCGTTTGTTGGGGTATCGTTGCAAGACCAGCGGTAAGTCAAGAGCGGCTGTGCACTCCCGGGATAGTCAGGGTGATAAGAATCTGAACCATCGATCATTACTTCCTTCAAGCATGACACCATGCGCTCACTTCCAACAATTTTGGCCACAGGAACTTGCGTACCCGTTGAGAGACTTACCTCGTCGAACCCAACAAAACAACATTTGACAGTGTCAGTGTCTGTACAGACCGCTGGTGGTGCAGGCGGAACCTGGCAACCGCCCACACTTTCTGTGACTTCAAGTTTTGCGAAGTAATTCTTGCCTGGACCAAGTGAGTAGGCTGGAAGCATCAGCGTATTGGCTTGCAAAAACACAGAAGACCCAAGAAGCACCACTTCCTGACTGGCATCAAGCACTGTCCATCTGAATATTAGCTGAGAAGAGCCCGTTGCACAGCTTGATCCGATTGCAGACCCCACAATGATAGTCGACTGGTGAACATATACGGCGCGGTCAACATCGCCAGTGAACAAATCAATCGTCACAGTCGGAACATTTGTAACCATTTTCTCGACTGTAACGTATGCAGCATCACTCACAGTACCCTGCCAATTACTCACCTGCAATTGAACCGTGTACTTTCCTGCTGGATACTCTTTGAATGGAATACCAAGGCTGTTGCAAAAACAGTCCTTATAGTAGACAGGCGTTGAATTTTTTGCAGCCACAAAACAATTGGGGTTTTGACATACGGACCCAGTAGCATCATAGGCAGGCCCGGAGAAGTCTGCTATCGCCGCCGCAACTTTGTCCATGGATGCACCTTTCTGGTTGGGGGTAAGATTATCATCTGTAATTCTAGACTGACCCACGTCGAGGATCCACGAGAAGTACAGGGCACGGCCAAGTCCACCGGACGAAGGAGCAGCATCAATCGCAAACTCTTCACATGCACCAATCTGGCTGGGCGCCGAAAGGAGCGCAACGGGCTTTGGTGGAGCGCGAGGGCTTGTGACCGTCAAGTTCCCAGTTCCGAAGTACGTCAGTTCATTGCCCCGCATGAAAAGATTTTCTTTCAGAATGATAGGGTGCCCGAGCTTGACGAGCGGGTAGGCACCCATGATGATTGAGCCTGTGATATTGTTCTCAAAACGACAAACCATGCCAAACCCGAAGATTGCAGTGAGGATGGCTTCGGAAGTGGGCGAAGAGCCCATTGCCTGAACTTGTGCTGTGCTCAAACCCGATGTGAAACACGGGGGATTGCTACACGTCCCTGTTACGGGCCTGGAGAGATCGTTTTTGGTGGTTAACAAAATGTTGCTGCAAGGAAAGCTTCCCTTTTGATTTGCTTTGTTGGTGTTGACGTCGAAGATGAGCTGGATCCTGTCAAAGTTGTCAGTAAAATCTGCTGCATTCAATCTAGGTGCCACGCCCATAAAACTGTAGGTCACTGAAGTATGGTCCTCGTACTCTTGACCATTAATAGAAATTTCCACAAGTACAGTTCTGCCTAAGTCAACCGGCGGAACCTGACAGCGAATAGTGCGATCCGTCATGAATACGGCCTTGACCGTTCCAACACCGCCAAAGCGGCACATGGGTCCGCCAAGATCATTGCGGAAATTTGCGCCGGTCAAGACAGCTATGGTCGTTTGAGTGTCCTTGCGTCCTGACATTGGCGCGAGTACATCTATCTGCGGGGTTGTGTAGAATATATACTGAAGAGAATTTGCCGAAAAGGTTTGTCCATCAAAAGAGAGCTCCAGTGGGTATCCCTGCACAGGGAAAGATAAGAACGTTTGTGGTAGCACTTGGGGCGAAATGGTTCCCAGTGCAAGCACAGCTGCAGAGTACGCCTTGGGTTGGATCTGCGGTGTGATGCATTGCACAAACGTGCTATTGATGTATTTTGCTGTTGTTACTGACACGCCGACACGACATCTCAGCGAGGTGGTTTCAAGAAACCCGACACCACGAACCAACGTATGCCCTCCGCTTTGTGCTGGCCCGGCGGAGGGATATAGCTGACGCACTTGAGGTGCAGGAAAGTAATAGAAGAGATCCTCAAGGAAAGAATTCGAGTAGTCTTGGCCATTGAGCGACAAAGATACTGACACAAGTTGCGACTGTGTCACAGCAGGAGCAGCGCACGAGGCAGTACTAACCGACAGGAATTCAGCTGGTACTTGTGCATTCAGATTGCCCTTCGCCGGACCCGTCCAGAATTTACAGGTGAGCCCACCATTTATGAAGCCCGATCCCCTGATCGTGATGGTAGTCCCACCCGTCGTGGGGCCTGCAGATGGAGTGGGCCGGTCAAGCAACTGGGCAGGATGGTGATACATAAAGCGCGAGCCGAGATCCAATTCCGTAAAATCACTGTTGAGGCCATTTAGTGACACCTGCAGTCGAACAGTGGAGACCTTTTGCGCGGGAGCCTTACACGATATGATCGACTCTGTGAGAAATCGGACTTGTGCACTCTCCACTGCCCCAAATTTGCAGCGAATCTGTGTGTTTTGCGCGCCAATAAAGCCCACACCATTGACTGTCACAACAGTGCCGCCAATGAGAGGTCCAATGCTGGGCGAATTGAAAGCAAGCTGAGGCAGGGCATAATAATAGTACATGACTGGACAACCGTCTTTGCATGTTGGCCCGTATTTATGCTGGTTCGAAATTCCCTTGTTGAGCGAAATGTCAAAGAGCGCAAAATGAGTGTCTGCAGTGCTTGCCAGAGGAGACAAACACCGAATCATCGTGGTAGAAATGACACCAACGTCGCCCGGAGCCGACGGCGAAATGACAACATTGCCCGAGCATTTTTGCTGATTTGGATTCCTAAACTGCCCCACTCTATCGCCAGTCGTGAAAATATCCGTTGCGGTGCACCGCGTAAACATGCAGCGAGTGCGTGACGCAAGATCAGTTCGGAAACTCGATCCATATACTGTCAGCTCCGTACCTCCCATCACCTGTCCAGAATTGGGCGAGAGACCAGTTACATATACATCATCATAATAGGTAAATGCAAGGCCCGACTTCAGAGCACATTGGTAGCCAGTCTGGACATTAGGACACGACTGTGAAAACTGCCCGTTGAGACCCACACGAATGGGGTAATTATACGTAACGAGTCCGCCTTCAGGCATCGTGGGCGTAGTACATGTGACTCTGGTTGGCGTCTGAAAGACAGCACGCACAGCCTTGTAACATGGGTTTTCAAGACTGTACAGCAAGTCTGCAGTGCACTCAGCATTGCCACGTCCAAAGAAACAGCTCAGGTAATTACCGGACATGAAAAGTCCGACCCCTGTTATCGTGATTGATGTGCCGCCCGCTTTTGGTCCTCCGGCCGGAACAGCCGAATAAACGTCAAACTCTCCATAATACTGGAATTTGACGTTCTTAGCTTCGGTGAAGACTTGGCCATCCATTGCGATCGCAACATTGACCCAATCCGGCACCGGCCACGGAGGACTGTTGCATCGAAATATGGGAATACCATCGACAGCACTGTCGTCGAAAATGGCTGGTGTGTTGATGGTTCCGAATTTGCACTTGGCGACACCACGCAGATTTATAAAGCCACTGCCTAGCAAGGCGACGTTTGTTTCTCCAAGACGCGGTCCAAGCGGCGGCTGCATCTCAGTCAGAGTGGGATTGGAGTACCAGGCAAATACATCGGCCGCAGGAGCAGAGAAATCAAGACCGTCATTCAACGAAACAGACAGCAATGTCAACGCTGCACCATAGGGGTACTTGCTCGTCTTGATGATAATCTCGGTGTCAGACACAAAAGTTCCCTTGTTACTCAGAAACACTGATCTGGTTATCTCATTGAACCAGCGGACTCGGATGCCGTCTATCGAGTTAATAAAGCCAGTCCCCGAGATGGTAACAGTAGTGCCTCCTTTGAGAGAGCTTCCGACAGGCAGAAGGGTATCTCCTTGGGGTGCGACTAGAAGAGGGTGCTCGTAGAATTCGAACAAGAACGGGATTTCCTCAAAATCGGCTCCGTTTGCAGCAAAGCCGAAGGTGTATTCCTGCACTTCAACGGCTGGTGTGACACATGCGAAGCGTTTCGAATCTACAAATGTCATGGGCGAAGTAAAAACGCCGTGGTCTACGTGCTCAAACTTGCACAACCCCTGCACGCCTTGAACGGTGTAAAAGTTGTCACCAAAAATAGTCACCCTCGTTCCTCCTTCCTTCGGGCCTAGCGTAGGGTAGACTCGTGAGGCAGTCAAAGGAGGCCTGTACATGAAACATTTTTGAGGTTCCAATGCGCAGTCTGGAGAAGGCGAATAGGATTGTCCATCAAGTGCCAGTGCCACGGGTACACTCCCATTTCCCCCATTGCTAGCTGATGGAGAATCACATACCAAATTTCCCGCATTCATGTATCCCTCCACCTCTTGGTTGCCAAACTTGCATCTGAACTGTGTCGTCGCATTCATGTTGGAAGCAGTCAATACAATAGGGGTACCGCCAGTATTTGAGCCCACGTTGGGCACTATCTTTATGAGCGTGGTATTCTCGAGGAATCTGAAGTATGTGGTCGTGCTCATGAAATCGAGACCGTTCAGTGCGAGTTGAACAAGTAATGGTGCTTTGAAGTTACAGTTATCACCACATGGATCGGTCCCGAAGACTATTTTGCTAGCTGAAACGTAGACTGTGCGCAAGCAAAGCGCAGACAAGCAAGGTGGTGATGAGCTCATAGGACCTAGCCGGAGGCGGATGTTGTCGGAATCAATGAAGTTGCTACCAGACACAGTCACTCTGACGTTGCCAGTGTAGTGCGCTCCATTTGGCACAATCGCAGAAATCGAAGGAGTCCCCATAAGCATGAGGAGGCGTTTATTGATGGTGTAGTCCATGCCGTTGACGGTGATTTCAACAGGCAACCCTGACGGTGCAACTCGCATGGGGCCCATTGGATCAGTAGTCCTAGGTATTGTGATAATCAGTTTGTTTTCACAGTCTGTGTTGACGGCACAACCAGTGGCCTTCGTGGCCACAATTTCTGCCTTATTGTCAAGTAGTGCCTTAAAGGTGTTGCCAGTGGTAGGCACGGCATTGGTCCACATGTTGCGACCAATCACTGTGACACGGAAACCACCGGTAGCAAGACCGATACTGGGTTCCAGGCGGAGCACCATGGGGCCAATGCTGCAGTCCATGCCAGAATATCCGAGATTGCAATTGCAGCCAAATCCCGTGCCAATCTGACCGCACTTGCCGTGACCATCTGCAGTGATGGGGGCCACGCCTTTGCACTGCTTAGGACACACCTCGGATGGCGGAAAGTATTGGTACTCTGTCGACATGCTAGAATATTCGCGAGCCAAGCCATTGTTTGATATCTTGATGGTTTTGATTGCCGCTATCGTATTTGTTGGCACCCTGAAACGGATTTCCTGCGCACTGATGAAGGTGATGGCATCACGAACGTGCCTTGCATCGTCCGGACAGTCCACCAAAGGAGCACCAGCAGCACACATAGCAATGGTTTCTCCGAACTTCACTCGCAGGGACCTGGTGTTGACAAAATTATTTCCAAAGATGGTTATCATTTGGGCATCTGTGGTTTTGCCTCCGGAAGGTACTGCTGCTATGGTCTCTATCATGTCATGATACCAGAATTTTTGAGTATCTTTGGTTTCATCAAAAGAACCATATTGCTGACCATTCCAGGTGAGTGATACATACGTAAGTCCTAGCTTCGGCTTCAAGGGTGTGACAGTACGAAGCATGGGACGACCCTCCAAGGATTTTGAGGTGGGACTGTAGCAGGTGACAGAGCTTCCCGACACTTGTGCCTCAGTGATCATAGTAAAGCCTTCAATTTCGAGGCGCTCTTTATCTGGGGTATAGGCAGCCTGAAACTTGCAGCGCAGCTGGTAATTGGCGATAACGGCGTTTTCAACCGTCAAAATCACCAGCGACTCTCCGGTATTGATACCTGTCTGCGGAACCACCTGCATAATCCCGGGCTCAAAATAGGCAAAAAACGGACATCTGCCTGTGGTGCCGCACCCAGCACTAAACTGCTGACCATTGAGCGAGAGATCGACATTATACGAGCCAGCCTGCATAGGCGGTGATTTGCACACGAGTTCTGTGGAAGAGACAAGCGTCGAGGCAATTGAATAATACGCCAGAGAAAACTTGCACGCCAGGACTGGGCTCGAAAAGAAGCCGCTGCCTTTTACAGTGATGAAAGTGGAACCAGAGAGTGGACCGAGGCTCGGGGTCAAAGACGTCAACACAGGCGCCTGATAGTAGAGGAAATTGATGGATTTCGTGAAGTGATTCACTTCGGGCACACGCACTTGTACAGTCTCAGCCTGACGTGCTATGCCTGTGTAGACACACTCATTGCCAATGAGACAGATACCAAATATGACATCCTTTTTGCCTGTCGTCACTGTGCTGGGCGGGGCTGTGCATTCAATCTTGCCGCCAGAAAAATCGACAGGATCTGGGTTTTGCTGAGGGTCTGGCACGACAATTCTGCCGTCAAATTGGCATCGCATCTTCGTGTTATCGCCTCCAATACCTGCTGCTTCTAAATTTACTCCTGTGACGGTAACACGCGTGCCACCTGCCATGAAGCCAAGGGTCGGTTCAATTTTCGTCACCCAGTACACCTGAACGGCATCCACCCTTTTCACAGAGGACCCATCCAAGATCCAAGACGTGTCATATTCGCCAAAACCACCGTTGAATGAGATGCCCACGCTTGTCCGGGTCACTAGACCCAACGTTGTGAGACTGGAGGTGCCACAGATGACTGTTGACGGTGAAACAAAAATGGGTGACTCCAGTAGTGCGCCCACACATTGACCTGGTGTTCTCACCTGCAAGAAGTCGCCAGTCGCACCTGATGTGCAGGCGCGGGGAGTCAAAACTGTGCCATATTGACAGCGCAATTCGTTTTCGTTCAGAAAGTTGGCACCCGTGATGGTCAGCCTGCCGCCACCATTGCCACCAATTGATGTCGGATAGACACTGAAAAGGAGGGGGAGCTCATAAAATTTGTAAAGGAAAGCACAGCCAGCAGTACGGCTGCCAGTACACTGTGGGTCGTACACATTGTAAGGCTCGTTGTCGGCGGCAAGATTGATGGGGAAGTATTGCTGATTGTTTACAGTAACCGACATCGCCACGTAAAATGGATCGAGAGACACGACGTTTCCGCGCAGAATCCGACCGCCCGGCGAGAGGCACTTAATTCTAGTGCGGTCACAAGCACCAGCAGAGGTCTTGATGCACGCACCCTGCGTGTATTCGATTCGGGTAAAGGCCTGAAATTTGCACTTGACCAAAAGTCCGCACGTACCACAATCCTGGCGTTCTTGACAGCCGACGCAAGGGTCGTGGAAACCAAGAGCTTCAACTGTAACGGTGGTGCCACCCAAAATAGACCCCAAGGTGGGATAAATGCGCTGGATTCGGGGGTCTTGATAGTAGCTGAACTCCACCTGCGAACCTGTAAAATCCTGGCCGTTGAGCGCCACTTCCAAATGAAGCGGTGCCACACACATGGGGCAGCTCGCCGGCGCTAGCGACAAGCACGACGCCGCAATGCACATGGGCGACCTACACGTGACAGACTGCTCGTTCTCATTGTAGGTACCTTCTGTGACAAGCGTGCCCCACTTGCACAAGATGGTAGGATGAGTGTATCCCGTGGGAAGATCCGAAACATCTCGACGGTCAAAGTCGTTGCCAGTAATAGTTACGAATGTGCCGCCCGTTGCCGGGCCCAGTGTCGTACTGAGAGTGTTTACCGTGTTTTCGACATAGTAGAAGACTACAGACTCTGTCGTGAATGGTAACGTATCGATGCAGCCAAACTCCTTGTTTGTATCAGCGGGGTCATAGATGCACGGATTCAGAGACAGGCCGACTTCAACTGGTCCAGTGTAGCCGCTTTCACCGACAAGACCCGGCGGCACCCTGCACGCGAAGCTCGCACCGTCGGGCGGAGCAGTGCGAAGGATCCATGTCGACGTAAGAGACTTGACTTGAACCGGTGCGCCTGACCACGGGAGGTGAAACACGCATGTGTACGCATAGGCAAATCCAGGAAACAAATCTTTGCGGTTCTCGCCTTGGAAAAAGTTGAAGCCGTAAAAGGAGATTTCCGTATTTTGGTCCTGCTGCGGCCCGAATGACGGCGAAATTCGGGTTGCGCCGTAGTATTTAAAGAAGAAGTCGCTATCGTATCGCATCCAATTTTGACCCATGTTCATTGATACTTCTAGTGCAACGGTCGCACCAGCACTTGCAGGCAGATCCAGAGCTGAGAGTGCAGGTGAAGTACACACGAGCTGCGCTTCCAGCTCTTGCCCTCCGGTTGTTGGATCTTCAATAAATCGGATATTAAAAGTGCCCACTACTTCAAAATTGCCGAATTTACACTTCACGCCTAAAGCAAACTGGAAGTTAATACCAAAGAATGTCACAGTTGTACCACCTTGCTCTGGTCCAGTGGGCCATCTGACACCAGTCACGATACCATTGCCGTGGTAAATAAAACGAACCCGCGCATCTACTTCAGTATATTCTCTACCGTCCAACGAAAACTGAAACAAGACCGTTGTCGGCGAAAGTTCACCGGGGCTCGGACACAAGGCATATGGCACTTCGGGAGGGTTGGGCATCACGACTGATGCCAGCGAAAGTTTCGAGC
>Ga0105053_10008823_pt1 | contig 12989 bp, 10 predicted proteins | sample BON01_FD_78093 | JGI IMG/M metagenome (GOLD analysis project Ga0105053, IMG submission 78093) | Freshwater microbial communities from Lake Bonney liftoff mats and glacier meltwater in Antarctica - BON-01 | ecosystem: Environmental > Aquatic > Freshwater > Ice > Glacier meltwater | place: Lake...
ATTCTAGCCTACTGCCGGGTCGCCCTCCCTAGCAAGAGCCCCACACACATCAACCAAGCATTGACCTTGCTACACGATCATTTTTCAAGCAGCAGCAGCAGCAGCAGCAGCAGCAGCAGCAGCAGCAGCAGCAGCAGCAGTAATCACCCAGCTCTCGATCTGGATGACGTCGCCCTCGTTTTAGAATCCCTCTGTTCCCAACACCGAAAAGTGGAAGTCCAAAACCTACAACAATCCCTCCCTCCCTTCCTTCTTTCCTCCCCCCTCCCCATCCCCTTAAGTCGCGCTCTGTTAAAATGCGCGGCACTCGAAGGAAAACCTGGGAGGGCCATTGCCTGCTTAAATCGTCTCATTGGGGAGGACGAGGAAGGGAGGGAGGGAGGAAGGGAGGAAGGGAGGGATGTGACCCAGCCGGAGGATTATGAGGCGGTGCTGCAGGCGTTGGCGGGGGTGGAGCTATCGACTGCAACGATTAGAGAGAAAGAGTTGGTTCAGAACCCTTTGGGTTTTCTATCGTGGGTGTTAGAAGAGGGGTTAATGAAAAAGACACAAGGTGGCAGTACTGCCGCTGCTGCTGCTGCTGCTGCTGTTGGTAGTGGTGCTCCTACCCCTGAAGCGACGCATGCCGCCTTGCGCATCCTTCGACGGGCCTGCGAGGAGGGAGGGAGGGAGGGAGGGGTAGGAGGGCATAGAGAGGCCTTCGTTCAGCGTGCTGTTGCCTTAGTAAGCAAGCTAGCAGCGGCGGGTCACGAGACTGACGATGCGCTGTGTGAAGACCTCGTAGGAGTTGTTGTATGGGGTGTGAGCCTCCATCGCGCCGTGGAAATAATCAAAGAAATGGAACAAACCCACGCAGCCCCCGCCCCATTGGCACGAGCACAAGCTCTCTTAATCAGCACTTTGGCTCGAAGGGGGGATTTGGGATCAGCGGAGGAATGGCTGGTGAGGATGAATACGCTGACGGGGGAGGGGCCGAGTGAGGGCGTGTTGGATGCTTTTGCCCTTGCGTATGCCTTGGAAGGGAATGTCCCTTCCGGGCTGTCGATGCTCCAAGGGTGTTTTACCCAGTATGGAGTGAGGCCATCTGCTGGGGCTTTCAAAAAAGTGTTTGAACGGTGCTTGGGAGGAGGAGGAGGAAGAGGGGAGGGAGGAGGAGGGGATCTGTTTGAGGCACAACGGGCCGTGATCATCGCGCAACAGCTTTGGGCGGGGGAGGGGGAGGAAGGGAGGGAGGGAGGGGGCTTTGTCCGGGAGTTGGAGGGGCGGTTGGCGGAGGCGGAGGCGGAGGCGGAGGCGGAAGCGGCGGCCGCTGTGGCGGCTTTGGTAGAAGCAGCGGTGTTGACGGCAGCAGAGAGGAAGGAGTCGCCGTCATCGTGAGAGAGAATTGAGATAAGGTATGGGGGGAATGTGGGGAGGAGGGAAGGAAGGTGAGTCAGCGCAGCTGCGTGCGGAATGAGAAGTAAAAGTAAAAGGCTCGATCGGTGCAATGCTTTTGTGTTGTTTTCTTTTGTTGTCTGTCAGTCTCTGATGTTGATCTCGAGCCCTTCTCTCAAACACACACACAACCCAACTCACTACCACCACCACCACCATTATCCACCTCCATGCTCCCCATCGTCCGCCAAACCAATCTGAATCCTTATATTCCCATTTCCGTGGATTCCTCCCACCATTACACACGTCACGTCATCGTCGTGATTGGAGTCATAATGCTAGCAGCCATTCAAGTCCACAGCTATATGTCTCCCTATAGAAAACTCACCTTTTTCCTTCACTCTCTTAATCAAAGCTACTCCTAAAAGAAGGAAGAAAAGGAAATGAAATCTCCCCTCACCCCAGCCGCTCTCGCACATACTGCAGGCCTGAGTGGCAAATAGCATCATGACCCCAAATAAGACTACGACTCGGCAAGGCCATCATTGCCTACCTTGCTGACACCCTCCAGGGGAACTCATCATAAGTGAGCTGTTCCGACGGGGGGGATCTGGCCAAAATAACCAATAATGGCCATGCCGAATTCGCGTGATTAGAGTCGTGATGCTAGCAGCCATCGAAGCCAACACGCACGATTATTGTCCAAAATATATTACCCTCCTCCCTTCTAAATCAAATCTACTCCGGGCCAAAAGAGGAAAGGAAGCCCCCTCTCAGCCCAGCCGCTCTCGCTCACACCTCAGGTCTCGGTGGCAAATAGCATCATGACCCCAAAGCTTCACGAGGCGGGCAAGGCCATCATCGGATTCCTGTACCAGAACCCTTGCGCGGGAGTGCGTCGCATGAATAAAGGACGTGCTCCGATGGGAGGTACTCGATTTAGAAAACCCGACGACGGCCTGTTGTGATGTAGTGCTTGGAGTCATGATGCTGTTTGCCACCTTAGCTAAGCCCAAAGCGACGCTGCTTGTCCAAAGCAAAGGAGGGAAAGGCGACGGCAGCAAGAGCGGCGACGAGGTCCAACAGGAGTAGAAGCGCTCACGCACGAAGCTAGAAGCACGCGCGCACGCACGACGACGAGCCCGCCGGCCGCGCCAATCCACACACTTACGCGTCTCACACATCAATCTGATGGCAATTAGGTGACATTTCACTCGCTGCCTTTGCCGTCGGACACTGCGAGAAGCACGCAATCTGCATCGCTTCATCCTCCTCTATCGAAGGCGGAGTCAAACCAAAGGAGAATTTACAGCTAAAATCGTCATAGTCCGGCGCCATGGTCAATGGTAAGCCCATGTCTTGACAAAAGAAGTTCTGCGTAGGGATCTTGCAAGTATTAACACACACGCTCGCACAGCCCGCTTCTTCCAAGTAGCGGCAGCGTTTCACCAGCAGCCCCTGCCCTTGCCCTATCCCGCCCCCATCAATGTCCACGTCGATAATCTCGCTCTCGCCCATCAACCAAAATGTAGTCAAACCCGTGATATACGCATTCATACGCGCGCTAAACCCTGGCAGCGGCTTGCTAAACATGACGGCAAACGCCTTGGGCAGCCAGGAAGGAAAGAGGGACAGCAGAATATTTTGCGCTGCGAGCTGCGTGCCGGCCTTGCCCTCAGCGGGGAAGTGCGTGTTCAATTTTCGAATGAGCTGGATGAGCCCCGCAAAGTCCTTGCTGGCCGTGTCTTGACCTCCAAGCTGCTGCACGAGCTTGGCTCGGAAAAAGGTGTAAAGAAGCTGGTCTTGGGGGCGGCCATTCCAATTGTTATCGTAGACAGGCGCAGTGTCGGTGGGGCCACGGCGTTGCAGGGGCAGGGCGTGCCGCGGGGAGACGGGAGAAGAGGTGGAAGAGGGGGTTTGCAGGAAGGCAGCGACCGCTGAGAGGGTGGCAAGGAGAAGGAGGGCAGAGGAGAGAAAGAGTGGCGGTCGCATACCTGAGTGAAAAAGGTGGGGGGCATGATAGCAGTTCAGTGTACCGCACATTTTTGACGATATTGTGCACGATATCGTCGCTTATAGGTGCGGTACACTGAACTACTTTCTTCCCTAGGTGGAGGGGTGGGGAGGTTAAAAGGTGAGTGTTTGAGCTGGGATTGTTGTGCGTAAAGATGCGTAGAGGGAGCTGGTTCTTCAAAGGAAGACAAGGAGGAAGGTTAGATGGTGAGTGTTTGAGCTGGGATTATTGTGCGTAAACATGCGTAGAGGGCGCTGGTCCTTCAGAGGAAGGCAAGGAGGATGTGGATATCCCAGAGGCAGGGCCGCTGAGTTTTCCTTCCGGGCTTCGACCTCCGCCTCTCCCCCACTGGCAGCGAATTTGCTTGTGTGTGTGTGTGTGTGTGTGTGTGTGCGGGGGGAGGGTGGTGGTGGCAAGGGCATGATGCTGTGACGTCCAATTGGTGACGTCTACAATTTGCGAATCGCTGTCAGTTGCCGCATGCCTTTTTGGACTTGACTTGACTTGCTTATCCAAGGCTTGCGTCTCACAGTACATACAACCCCACCCCTTTCTCACACGCACAGCTTACGACTACAACGATGAAGCTCCTCCTCGGTCTCCTGGTCCTGACGGCCACCGCGGTTCAGGCCTTCCTGCCTCCGTTGTTCGTCCACATCCCTGCCCGCACCCGCGACGCAATGACCATGCGCCAAGCTACCCCCCACGATGCCTCTGACCGCCGCAGCCTCGTCCTGAACCAGGTGCCTTTGCTGGGCGCCAGCATGGCCTTGATGCTCTCTTCTCCATTGGTGGTCAACGCAGATTCCACGGGCAAATACTCCACAAAGCAGACGGCCAAGAAGCGCTACTTGCCTCGCGTGCGCAAGGGCGTTGCTTTGTTTACGGCGTTAGGCAAGACGCTGGACAAGCCCGAGACCATCCAAGCTTACAACCAGTACGTGCAAGACAATCTGGCCACGGCCATGGCGTTGTACGGCTCCTCCACGCGCATTGGTGAGCTACCCGACCCTAAGTCCCGCACGGTCGATAAGGAAACAGAAGACTTTGTGAAGGAGATCAAGGCGTTGGCCAAGGGCGGAGATGTCAAGGCCACCTACGAGCGCGCCAAGACCAATTTGGTTGCTTACCTGGCTGGCACCAAGCTAGAGCCGCTGGGCGATGCTGCGTACAATAGAGCGGCCCAGTAAGCGAGATTGAAGAAAAGGAGGGAGAGGACAGAGGGAGGGAGGGTGGCTCCAAACGGTCATATGTGGGAAATTGGGCAGGTAATATCTGTGTTTGTAATGTAATTCTCTGAAAAGGTAGTGTTGTGGTGTGTGAAGTGTGGTCGCGTGCTCGGGTGGAGCAAGGAAGCAATAATTCATGTCGTCGATGCGTTCGCAGTTTTTGTTTGGGAAGTAAGTAAGGGGCGGGAGACTTTCTTGGCAACGGAAAATAAAACTCGCAAGAGAGCAATCTCTCCTTTTTCCTTGTAACTTCAACCACAATTACGTTAAGTACTTTTGTGTAATTATTTCATTCATGTGTCATCTAATCCCTGAACTCAGTTTCGTTTCCTTACTCTCTCACCCTCCCTCCCTCCCTCCTCCTCTTCACCACACACACATGCATCCACCAATTCCCTTACTTCTAGGGCTCAATAATCGAATCACTCAATATCCCCGTCCCCTGCAACGTATGCCCCTTATCCTTGGCCCCCAACCGCTGCGCCACAAAAAGCAAGTCCGAAAACAACCCCGCAGCCGTCGCCTTCGGCAAGCCAATCGTTCCTTGAATCGTAATCGGATCCGGGGAATGGAACGCCGAAAAAATACGAAAGCAATACCCCGCCCCCCGGACCGTCGCAAAGGGGTGCTCAAACGGAACTTCCTGAATCGCAATCTCTGCCTTACCCTCCTCGTCAATACTCCCCACATACCGCAACACCGCCCCTCGGGCCGTCGCGGCCGCCACACGCTCCGCAACCTGCTCATTGTACTGTGCTAGCTCATTGAGAGGGGTGTCCTTCGGGACCAAGGTCTCGATCTTGACATCATCTATCCGCAGAGGCAGTCCCATCTCGCGGGCAAGCACCAGGAGTTTCTCTGCCATCTCCACACCATTCAGATCATTCAGGGGGTTCCTCTCCAAAATATCCAATCTTGACGCCTCCGCCACCGCCTCCGACAAGGACAACGGCGCCTTCTCACATTCTGTGTGGCCATTAAAATTGTTCAAGCAATTACTACTACTACTACCATTCATCCCCAAATGCGCAATCTTACACGCAGGCACCAGCGAAATCAACCCCAACACGTAGTTCATCGACGCAGACAACGCCCCCTCCAACCTCAAAATCCGATCCCCCCCTATGAGCATTGCTTGCAAGCTCGTGATAATCTTCAACCCTCCTCCGACGGTGACTTCGTACATGTAATTATGCTGCTTCACCTTCCGTTGCCTTAGGATAGCATTATACAAACTCATACTCCCACACAACCCCTTCTTATTCGCCGTGACCACATGAATATTCTGTTCCAACCACCCCGGGTGCTCCATCGCCACCTCCTCCGCATCCGAACAATCAATAATAATCGCATGGGGCAAATGATCCGCACGCACATGCTTCGTAAACGCCTTGATATCCGCAGGCACCTTATGCGCTTCAAACGCAGCATCCAACCCCTCCAACCCCAACGTCGGCCCCGAGCTACTCAACAACATCCCCGTCGAATCCATCACTGCCCTCAAATGAAATTCCGTGCCAAACCGCCCATAAAGCATGTCAGCTTGCGCTCGAATGACCTCAACCATGGCCTTGGCCACCTTCCCTCGCCCCACCAACCCAACAGAAATCACCTGATTAGATAAGAGGAACGCCGCGTGCACCGCCCTGAGGGACTTCGTCGAATCTGAGCCCTTCACCACGGCAGAGATAATCCTCTCGCTCGACCCCTGGGAGATAGCCAGGACGTTCACACCTGCATTGCCTAGGGCCTTGAAAAACTTGCCGGCGGCGCCCTTGGTGTTGCTCATGCCATCGCCCACCGCAGCGATGATAGAGCAGGGTCGAATGATGTCCAATTTGTTCATTAAATGGCTTTTGAATTCCCGGAAGAACTCGTCGGTGACGGCCTTAGCGGCTGTGTCGGCGTCGCATTCACGGGTGGCGAATGAGATGGAGTATTCGGAGGAGGCTTGGGCGATCATTGAGACAGAAATCCCCGTCTGTTGGATAGCACCGAACAAGCGATTAGCAATCCCAGGCACCCCAATCATGCCTGACCCCTCCAAATTCAACAACGCCATGTTATCCACCGTCGAAAAGCCACATACGCACTTATCTCTATCAATGGTCGAGGCAGACGAGACAAAGATACGCGTGCCAGGGAAACTCGGATTAAACGTATTACGGATAAAAATAGGAATGGACGCAGCCACGGCCGGGGTCATGGTCTTGGGGTGAATGACTTTCGCTCCAAAATAAGCAAGCTCCATCGCCTCACTATACGACACATCAGCAAGCACCTTAGCTTCAGGAACCCGCCGTGGGTCCGCGGACAACACGCCGTCCACGTCCGTCCAAATCGTGATCCCCGTCGCCTCCCACAGACGCCCAAAAATACTCGCGGAATAATCACTCCCATCCCGCTTCAGCGTCGTTGCCACCCCATCAGCAGTCGAGGCAATAAAACCCGTAATCACAGGGCAGGCCGTGGGGGTCGGCGCCATGAACGCCTGCGTGGCTGCTCTTGATCGTTCCCACATGATCTCGGGGCCGCTCTCTCCCGACTCGTCCACAAAAAGCACCTTGCGGGCATCGACGAAAATATAATCATGCCCCCCGTCCTTGAACAGCCTTGTCAGCATCCGTGCTGACCAGATCTCCCCATGCCCTGACACAAGCTCCACAATTTTCTCCCCGCTGTAGCGCATGAGCGAGACGGCCCGCAAAATGTCGCGTAGATTATTGATGTCCTCGTCCAGGTCCGCCTCGTACGCCTGCGCGCCCGCCGCCGAAAAGAGCTCCGTCGCGCACGCCACGTGCTTCTTCCGTACTACGCTGAGCGTCTGCTCGTAGCCTTTTAAGTCGCCCTTGGCGGCTAGCATGACCGTGTCGATGAGCAGGTCGGTGACCTTGGGCTTGCCCCCCATGGCGGAGACCACCACGGCCATCTTGGGTGTGCTTTGCTGGGCCGCCAAAATGATGTCCCGCACCGTCCGGTAGCATTCTGCGCTGGCCACGCTCGTGCCCCCGAATTTGTAGACGTTCCACCGCGTGGGGTCTGCTGGTTTGGTGCCCGGCATTGTGAAGTGTGGAGTAGTGGGTGGTAGCCGGGAGGCTAAAGGAGAGGAAGGGTGGCTTGGATAAGCTAGGCGTGCCGAAGGTGGACGCTAGATAGGGCAAAGCCCGGGAGAGACGTCTTCCCTGGCCCAGCCCCTTGTGCTCGTAGTGTGCCAGTCGCACGCCCCGCGCTGTGGTTGTGTGTGTGGTTTAGGAGGAGGAGGAGTGAGCCTACTGATGATCGATGACGTGCGCGTGGATGGTCAAGTGTTGTTGGCCACACACTGGCTTTCCATGCAAGCACCAAAGCTGAAACACATGCAGTGCTGCCTTGTGCTGCTGCTTGGCAAGCATTTCTATGGAGATGCTGAAAACAAAGGGGCTTGCAAGGCACCGATCATTTGCGATGCAATCGCAAGCAACGGAGGGCAGGAGGCTGAGCGAGCGTGGTGTTTCTCGATCTTTTGGCGTTTGTTCGAGCACCCCTACGCTCCCGGGAAAGCAAAGAACGCAAACCCAAGAGCAAACAAACAAACACAGGCACATTTGATTTCGTTTCTTCTTTTCCTTTCTTCCTATCTTTTTGGCTGATGCACTCGTTTCTACTTCCTACAAACTAACACACATCCGCGGCTTGCTGGGAAAGGGTCGCTTCGACCAAGGGGAGAAGGGCGGGGTTGACCCGTGTGTAGTGCGCCTTGAGCTTGTCCGCCGCCAAATTGAAGAGGGCGGCACTGACGCGTACGTCTGACTTGTCGCTGGCGTCGGTGCTGCTGCGGGCCAGGGCGTGGCATGTCTAGCGGGGAGTAGGGGGAAGGGAAGGAGAAAGGAGAGAGATTTGGTGAGCGATTGTAAGGAGAAGAAAGAAGCTGAATCGAAGGATTAAAGTGATGCTAGCTTTATATTCAAGCTCTTCGATATAAGAAAACACACAAGCACGAGGGAATAAGAAAATACGCAAGCCAGACCACCCATCCCCACCCAATCCTCTCTCATTCCCTCCTCCTCCAACTCACCGCACACATCCCATAAAGCGCCCGCAAATTATCATCCCCACTATGCAACTCCATCGCCTGCGCAAAATGCTTCCGTGCCAGCCTCAACGAGTCTCCTCCACCCACGGCTACGTATGTCTCGGCCAGTGCGATGTGAAAAGCGAAGTTGGCCGGGCTGCAGAGGACGAGCTCCTCGTAGCAGAAAGCGGCCTCGCCCGGGTGGCCTGTGCGGAGGTATAGCTCTGCGAGTTCTTGCCACTGTGTTATGTAAAAAGGAAGGGGAAAGGAGAATTAGATGTAGCGCTTGATGAATAAATGATTAATCTTGCTGTCTCCCTAGGATAAGAAATATGCAAGACTATGGGACTACCCCCAACCCTTCCTCGCCGCCACGCTGCAAAGCAAATCTCAATCAATCGTCTTCTATCCTCCCTTCATCCCTCTCTCTCTTCTCGTCCTCTTCTTCAAACGTACCGCGCTGGTGTCGCCCTGAAAGACCTTGAGGAACTCGTTGCAGCGCTTGATTGCCTCGGGCAAGTCTCCCTCGGCCTTGGCCAGCGCCACCCACCTCTTCCATACCACCTGTTTTGATCGTGGAGATATGAATGGGAAAATGTCAGACGTTGATGGAAAAGAAGAAAATGAAGATGAGACGGGATAGAAAGAGGGAAGAGCTGAACATTTCTCCCTGGCAGTTATCACTCGAAGAGCGAAGAAGACTTACCGGGTCCGTAGGGTAGCGTTCCCGCAGATTCAGGTACACTGCTGCTGCCCCCTCAAAATCCCCCTCTGCCTCGCGTTGCATGCCCTTCAACCGTCCCACCCGCGCGCTGTCCGGGAACTGTTTTTGTAAGAGGCTCAACGCCGTCTGTTGTGCGTGGGGCGGGGGAAGTTGGGATGTGAGTGAGTAGATGAATGGGAGATCTCCTCTCGTGTGCATTACTAACCTCTACCAGGAGCGTCTCACCCAGGTCCAAAGCTGCCAGAAATACCTGCTCGTATACAGGCCAGGCTGTGCGTTGTGTGTAAGGGTGAGGTTGATGAGCACACGAGCATTTTGAGTCTTGACCCTTCCCCTTCCCTCCCTGGTCCAACCCCAGCCCTCCTCCTACCTTCGTCCCCCAAGCTTCGTCCCTTGCCCTTCATGACAAAATCCCGCCCATGCTGCACCACCTCTGTCGAGGCACGAATCTGTACAGGTGGGCGTGGCGTGTGTGAGGGGAGGACGTCGCGGGGGTGGAATGATGGAAGTTCGCGGGAGGGGAAAAGGGGGAAATTGAACGTACCCTATGATGCCGTATGTACTTTAGCACTGCGGCCGAATCGCCCCGCTTCAGCACTTGGTCAAGGCCGTCCATGCTTGTGCCTGTTTGGTTGTGTTGTGTGCGTGGGATTAGAAGCCGTGGTCAAGCAAACAAAGGGCCTGCTGATGATGAAGGGCAGGAGGTCGCTCGTTCAGAGAGCCGAGGGGCGGAGCGTTTTGCTTGCCTGCGCCACGACAGACACAACACCACCACCACCCTCACCACCTCATGCACGCTTTGACACACAAGACTGGCCTGGTCTTGCTTCCCCGCGGTCATTCTGCTCATCAAAATCTCATCCTGCCTCTTGCTCAACGTTGACCTCCCCACCCCTTCACACACAGCCACAGCCTCGTCTATCCTCCAATGGATCTCAACGTGGCCGCCCTGCGCGACTGCCTGATGGACGTGCAGCAGCCCATTCAAAAGCGGACCCACGCAGCCTTCGTCCTGCGCACAGACGGAGGCTCTGAGGCCGTCGCGGCGATTGGGGAGGCCTTGCGGAACAAGCAAGACTCGGCTTTGCTCCGACATGAGCTGGCATACGTCCTAGGCCAAATCCGGGACCGGGCCGCGTGTCCTACCCTGGTAGCGGTACTCTCGGACGAATGCGACGACTCGATGGTGCGACACGAGGCGGCCGAAGCGCTGGGTGCGATTGGGGAGCCGGAAGCAGTGGCAGTGCTGGAGAAATACGCCCAAGACCCCGTGCCTGAGGTGGCTGACACATGCCGCCTCTCCCTCGACATGATTCGATGGCAGCAGCAGCAGCAGCAACAGCAACCACAAGATGGGTCATTGGACAAGAGCCCTTACTTGTCCGTGGACCCCGCCCCGGCAGATAGACAGGATTTGAGCACTGCGGAGCTTCAGGCGCGTTTGCTTGACCCTTCCTTGCCTCTCTTTGCTCGGTATCGCGCTATGTTTTCCTTGCGCAATCGGAATACGACTGAGGCGGTGATGGCGTTGGCGGAGGGGTTTAAAGATGCCAGTCCTCTGTTTCGGCATGAGGTCGCTTATGTGTTTGGGCAGATGCAGAACCCCGCGTCGGTCCCTGCATTGAAGTTGGTGTTGGAAGACGAGCAAGAGCATCGGATGGTGAGGCACGAGGCGGCCGAGGCGTTGGGTGCGGTGGGGGGGGAGGAGTGTGAGAAGGTCTTGGCGAAGTTAACGGGGGATGAGGAGGTGGTGGTGAGGGAGAGTTGTGTGGTTGCTCTGGGGATTGCTGATTATTGGGGGGGGAGTGGAGGGGGGGAGAAAGAGGAGGGGGGGGAGGAGGGGGGGGGAATGCAGCACTAAGAGGAGATGGGGAGGAGGAAAGGATGAAATTTAACACATACACAGATACAGAAACAGACTTGCTTGTTGTTGTTGCTTCTCTCTTCTTTCTTCACTTTGTTTTGCTTTTGTATGCTTGCTTACCTGATTATTGATAGTTTTTCATCAACCGCGCACTACTACTCCTCCTCCTTCTCCTCCTCCTCCTCCTCCTCCTCCCCGTCCTCCCTCCCTCCCTCACTCCTTCCTAAACACCATAACCTTGTACAACTGCACCGCCTCCCACTCCTCCTCACTCACCACCCCCACCTGCAAGGGCTCCAACAACCGGCCATACTCCCTCAAATGCTCCTTCACAACCCCCCCAAAATTTCGCTGATGAACCAACTTCAACCCTCCTCCCCCTCCTCCCCCTCCTCCTCCACCTCCTCCTCCTGCTGCTGCTGCTGCTGCTGCGTCTCGTGCCACTCGTGTAAACTCACCACTTGGCACCACGTACTCATCGCAAGCTTCCACAGCTGAAGACAACGAGAAAGTATAACGGAGACCCAGCGTGTCCAGCGCCGGGACCTCCCTCCCTTCCTGCTGCTGCTGCTGGTGGTGATGGTGGTGCTGCTGCTGCTCTTCTTGCTCTTGTTGTTGTTGCAGCTGCTGCTGCTGCTGCTGCTGCTGCTGCTGCTGCTGCTGCTGCTGTAGGGTCTCTGGGGCAAATTTGACCTGATACACAGCATTCCCAAATTCACCGCTGGGGTGCAAGGCGAGGTGCCGACGAAGGACACGATCATCAATACACGTCAAAATCAAAAGCCCTCCCTCCCTCCCTCCCTTCAGCAACCTCCCCATATTTCTAAGCAACACCGACAGCGTCTCCTCACTCCCACACGCATAATGCACCGCAAACTGAATCGACACCACATCAAACCCCCCCTCCCTCCCTCCCTCCCTCCCCACCTCCCCCTCAATCCTCTCCACCAACCCCTCCTCCATCATGCTACACTGAAACACCACCCCCACCTTCAGCTGCCCCATCCCCCCCGCCCTCCCTCCCTTCCTCCCCCTCCTCTGCTGTTCCCCCACGCGACTCCTACATTCCTTCACGCTCAATTCCGAGCTATCGAACCCAACATAAGTCTCCACCCCCTGCATCACCCACTTCTTCAAATCCCCCCCCCTTCCACACGCCACATCCAGCACAGCCCTCACCTCACCCCTCCCTTTCCTCCCTCCCTCCCTCCGCCCTCCCGCCACAGCCGCATCCCTCGCCTCGACCGTCGCCAACGGATTAGGCATCCCCCCCACCTCTACCCCTTCTTCCCTCCCGTCCTCGTCCTCCCTCCATCCCTCCCCCCCTCCAGCACAAGTGGTCTCAATCAACACACTTTTAATCCAATTGTTCAACCTCCTCAAATTATGTATCCGTGGGTCCAACGCCTCCCTCCCCTCCTCCCACCGCTTCTCCTGCAGCGTATCATAATGCTTCGCTACGTCATCCACCCCTTCCTCCCTCCCTTCCTCGTCCTCGTCCTCATCCTCTTCAGGAGGGGCAAGCCTCATCCTCTCAATCTCACTCACGAGTTTTTCAAGGGTCAGCCCCTCGGCTACTGCCTCCAAATTATTCCACGCAGTTAACAAAGAATTAGGATTCACCTTATCCCCCCTGATATTCCTTAACACCCACCCTCCCCCCCTCCCCCCCCCCCCCCCCCAATCCCCCCACCCCCCACCCTACCCCCACCCCACCCTCCCCACCCCCCCCC
>Ga0105053_10008827_pt1 | contig 12986 bp, 18 predicted proteins | sample BON01_FD_78093 | JGI IMG/M metagenome (GOLD analysis project Ga0105053, IMG submission 78093) | Freshwater microbial communities from Lake Bonney liftoff mats and glacier meltwater in Antarctica - BON-01 | ecosystem: Environmental > Aquatic > Freshwater > Ice > Glacier meltwater | place: Lake...
CTTGGGTAGCTTGGTGACCATACTTCTATCTCTTCTGCTTCTTCGTGTATACGTGCTTCAACGTCGAGCAGTATGAGACATTGAATTTGGTTCTCTGTGGCTCCCAGATTCCGCCACAATTTGGGCCACGCTGTCCATTCATCACGCACAATTCTTGACAAACGAAATGGTGGGGGCTCAAAAATGCCACAATTTTCAAGTTGATCTTCTTTGGTCGTTCTCACATCATATGTGACTTCGCATCCCAGATCAGAATCCGTTTGAACAAACAGCTGCTTCAAAGTTGCTTTCGGTATCACCCGCACAATGAATTTGGTGTGTTCTATTTTTTCTGATTGCCTTCTGTGGATTGAAAACTCAGCTTCATTCCATCATCTCTCTTCCACTTGGGTCCCAAAAGAAATTGACACTGCAATCGCTGCTTGCTTTGTTTTTGCGATCAACCCGTTTATCGTTACCCACACCCATTGGTATTGAGTGTCGGCTCTCATCGCTGTCATCTGATCCCATCGTTTTTGTCCCCTCCATCTGAAAGATGCCTCTGCCCACGGCGTCAAGTGAATTTTCACCTATTCTCGTCCTTTATTCTGCTTTCCACTCAAATCTTCAACGTTGCGGCATTCAACTCTCTTGTTTCAAAATTCACAGAAATAGGGCTCGAAGTCTCGTGACTCCTTTTCGATCTGTTCCTGAGGCTGTGTTGCTGCACCAGCGACATTTTGGGCATCCATTTCGCCGTTGGCTCTCATTGCTTTTACACACCTTCGCAACAAAGCTAATGCTTCAAACTCGTTTCTTTTCGTATCTCATTTCTCTTCTACCAAACTTGATTTTTGAATGCATTGTCGATTGCTCATTTTGCGTACTTCGTCCTTTGCGTGTTATTCTTGGACCAGAGTACCTGCTACCCATTCAACTCGATTGGGATCGCTTCCGCACTTCCAGCCATTCATCGTCTTCCTTGCTGCTTTCGTTAGCGCTGCTGCTGTCACGTCCGCCCGTCTCTTTGTTGTCTATTTCCATCTCAAATTGCTCATCCTCCTGCACTCCTTCATCCATGCTATAGTTTTCTTTTTCCTTCAACATTTGCAACTCTCCTGCAAGCAGCATGTCAAGAGGCTTCTCGGAATCACCCCAACCGCTGCCGGTGTCATTTGCTCCAGCAGAGGCGGCAATTGCAACGGAACTCACATTAGGGGTAGTAACCACAGCAATGACAGGATTGAGATCTAACAATGACAGGATTGAGATCTATGTTAGGAGTGAAGTGATCAACAGCAGCAGCGGGAGCAACACTTGCCCCACTCTCAACACCGCTATTGCCGCAGTTGCCAGTGCCCCTGGTATGGGTGATGCCACTGCCACCACCTCCAGCGCTGCTGTCACTCATATCCATAACGCAATCCCCACTTCCATCTTCGCCACTGCCCGTCTCACCCCCAACACCAACCCCCCTACAGCCGCCGATATAGTTACTGCCAATGTCGCTCCCACCATGGCCGCTGTCGCAGCCACCGCCCTGGCCATTCCCGCCCATAATGCAATCCTTGCTGCAACTACCTGCGCCAACTTGACTGGTTCTAATGCCATAAGTGCTGCTGTTCTTGAAGTTGATACCTTTCCGTAGCCAGTGAAACAACATCTTTGACTGGTTGCTTGTTCTTGCCTGATTGACTCTTTCTATGACTTTTTTCGAGATTCCCATCCTCTTATTAGCCTCTGCCTTGCCTTTTCGTCGACTCCGTATCTTCAAAGTTGGTAGCTTCTTCCCTTCTGAGAGTCGTTGTGCACTTGATTTGGACTGTAAGTGTTCAAGCAGAAGTGCGGGCAAGACAGTGGGGCTGGTGCACATGATTGGACATGCACCTGCTCCCTCACTGTCACAGTCACATTGCGGTCTGGGGTGATGCTTCCATTTTGTGTACGAGTCCTTGCAAATGCCACAGAATTCTAGACTTACAGCTTCTCCTGCCACTTGGGACAAAGTTGACATCAATTGCCGTGCTCCTGCAATGTGCTTCTGTTTGTCAAAATCTAACTTCCAGTTTCTGACTGCATATCTTGAGCTCAACACTGAATAATATCCACATGTCAGTACCGCTTGGAAATTGTTGTGAAAGCTGTCCTGTTGAGGCATTGGACTAGGTTGGCTTCGTCCCATCCAATTTTGTCGCGAAGTGTCAAAGAAAAAATCTTCCTGCTAAAGACAAATGCCCTGGCGTTTCCATTTTTGAATGATGAAGTCGCCTGTAACTTGTGTTGTAAGCTTATGATATTTTTTCAAAACTTGCGCCATTACCAGTATGATTCCCGGGAGCCAATTATCTGGTCGTGTAGAATCTGCAGGGCCCAGATACCAATTTGAAGGCAGAAACGCTTTTGCTATGTGTCTCTCCCATGCCATGCAAATAAACTTCCATATTCATATTTCATGTCGTGCATGACATTTCGAACTGTAAGAATGCAGTGAGTCGAGAAACGTCATTTGCAGTTCTTTGATATCTAGATGCGCTGGGAACCAATGATTGTTACCTACGTGAATAGGTATGAACATGTGATCAAGGAAATGGAGAGGAACTGGGGGCCTTGCTTTCTTGATCATGCGTGCGCACTCATGCCCTTGAAGAGTAGTGTAAAACCCGACCTGTCCCGAATGAAATCATCTGTGGTGAAATGATTGCTGTTTAGCGAGCTCAACTCTTCTAGGGAGAGTGACAGTGATTTGTTGTTGCGTTGCCTCTCATCTAGACATGCTGCTATTTCTTGTCTTAGTACCTCGTTACCTCATACTGGCTCTTCCTCAAGATAAACCCACCGTCGGCCTGAAGCTTCCTCCTGTGTGTTTAATTTGTGCCATTTGTTCCAAAACGATTCATTCAAAATCCATGTTTTGGCCAGTGATGTTGGTAATTGCAATTCCTTTCTGTGCACATAAATGCTGACAGCTAGCATGGTACCAAGAATTTCGTCGGTCATTATTTTTTCTGGTGCAAGAATGTCCCTCCAATCTTGATGACTCGTTATTCTGTGGGTGCCTTGATGAGAAAACCCAACCTTTTCCAATACAAATCTATCTACTTTTTCAGCACCGGCCATCAACTACTGCCACACTTCAACGAGTCTATCTTGCATCTGGATACTGATCTGATTTTTGTTTCCTTTACCATCTTTAATCCTGCTTACCGTACCCATTTGAAACACTCCTCCACATGTAAGATAAACCCGCAATCCTACAACAGTACTTTCTGCTGTTGCAAGATTAGGGGCTTGTGTTTCCATGAATTGCGCCAGCATAGATTCTGTTTGATGTGGCTGGCACTTTCCTGCATCAAAGCAACATCCGCATACAAATGTTCTAAGATTCAATTACACATCCGTGTATTTTGTTTTGATCCATTCTCCCATTACAATGCTCCAATCTGCACGTAAAATCACAATCACATCTGGTTTGACAGTTGTGATAGGATTTGAGTGTTCATCGTCCACCGCTGCCTGCACCGTCAAAATTCCGATGTTGATGTTCCTGTGTAATGTGCAACATGTGTGGTTGGCGAATTGACCGTTTCCTGATTGCAATGAGCGATCACGCAGCGCTTTGGCCAAGGATTTGCTCTGTTTCATCGAAAGTGCTGATTTGGCATCCTTCTCCAGTACTATGTATGATGTCAAACTCTTCTTCTCGGGATTATCTCCTCGTACGTTGTACTGAAATTTGTCCCACAAGGATCATTGTTCGTTGTATCTACCAGCGCTTGAAATTCATGCACATTCTTTGACGTCCACAGCGTTGCTATCTTGCCGAAGACCGCTACCACGTTCCCTTTCGCAATATCTCGTGTTACGATCAGTTCAGTTCCGGATGCTTTCAGCCCGTAACCTCGAATTACTTCTGTTTTTCCTTCCACAATTTGAAGGGAATTGCCACATCTACATGTTTGCAGGCACAGCAAGTGTAGACCCCGCCGTTTATGGCAGGACTCTCGATTGAACTCAACCTGTTCTCGAGGCCTTCGTTTGCTCGCCACCCCCCCTCAAGACGCATGAGCATGTAAATTTCACAGTGGGAATGAACCCCTACCTTATGCAGTTTTTTGTCGACGTAACTGCCTCTTCTCGACCACAACCCCGACAGAATCGACACGCCTCTAAATGATCGTGCGACAGCTGAAATTCCCTTGCTATATCTCATATCACTGTGTCAGGGTGCACCTGTATACAGATCAAACGAGATTTTTTGCTTGACCATTCACATCTACTTGGTTAGGAGAGCATATTGTGATGTCGAAAAATCAGTATTTCCTGGGGGAGGGGTGAATCAAAGAGGGTGAATCTGAAGAGAGGGAAAACATGATCTGTATGGGCTATGAATTTTGAGCTTCACAACATTAATTGCTGTCCCGGGTATGTGACGTTCATCTATGCTGCGTATTTATGGATGCGTGTTTTGGTCTATTTCTCTTTTGTTTGTCTACATGTGTGTGCGTATGCCTTTAAGTTCAAGGTCCATTGCGGGAGTGCCTTTGAGCCAGGCGCTTCCGGGCTACCCCATTACTGCACACCACCTGTGAATGTTCCTGATGTAATTGGCGCGCTAGCTGTGTGGCAGCAAAACAACCAAAAAAAAATCTTGTACGTGTGTGGGCTGAGAGATTCTGTCCTTTTAGTGGGTTGGTATGTGATCTGCTACTAAGAGATGGTCAAGGGCTTTCGCCCCTATGCGCACTGCCAGAAAAATACAATGATCTCAGTCACAACCTTTAGCACTGCTTCGAAGACACCCCGGGGGTATTCTGGTACCTTAACTACACCAGTGGGTGGGTAGTATTCATTGAGCACTGTGTTCCTTGGTAGTTAGGGAGACTTGATTGTTGGAACCTGTTAGCCCAAGGATGCATGCCAGCCTACAAAAATTGTGCACTGTCAAAGGTTTACCCGCTGCGGGTCCGCCTTGAACTAGGCCAGCAATGGTCTGGGATACATCAGGAAATTACACGTGTTTATGTATGTCGTTTCAATTACATTATTATGTCGTATTGACCCTCAAACGACATAATAATCGTTAGATGTCAATTCCCAATCAGTATCTGTCGTTTAAGATCTTATCCGACATAATTATGTCGTATAAGAATTAAGAGACATAAACTCTCAAGTGAAATATAAAGTTAAACGACATAATTTCTTAAACTACATAATGTATTATCAGACGTAAGTAATGTTACACGACATAATTTGATTGTACGACATAATTAATCAATTGACATAAAATATTGGATAAGGGTTATCCGACATAGGTAAGTCGCACAATATTAAACGACAATACACATACCGTTTGATTCTTGAAGGACATATTCATGCATATACAAGAATCAGATTGGAAACCAGTATCAAGACCAGTCAGGGATGAGTATTTTCAACTTTTTGGTTGGTATTAACAGTTCAATTGTACCACCTCGACTCGACCCTTTGTAGGGGAGTTGGTGGCCCAAGTTACACCTATCCTTCTGTGCGTTGACTTGTTTGGACCATACCCTATTCTCCCTATTGCGTAGCACTCGCTGGCCAGTCGCGTTGGTTGAAATGTATGTAGTATGATTGTACGCGTATGATTTCAGCAAGTCCGGGACGACCTGTAGTCTCGACGCTTTCGAGCGTCCTTTTCAATCTTGACACTAGATTTTCACACGGCGCACATTGAAGCATTCCTTCTTTTGTTCTTGCCCGTACGACTTTTTGAAATTGGCCACACAAACAACCTATGGTGTCAGATTACATTTTTGGAATTTTTTGAATGGGCACGCGGCGGCAGGGCATTGCCAAGTAACACAGGTCCTGTGACAGTGTGCACTGTTGCGCCAAACTGACCCCAGGGTCACACAAAGAACACACACTGGTAGAGTCGGTTTGGTTGCCATAAAAGTTCGCGGATGTCAGCCTGAAATTTATTTCGAAGATCCTTTGCACGAAATTTTCAGACTTACCCACCTTGACCTTAAGAACTTTCTGAGCTTTGTCGGTGGCCACCAATTCCAACTCAGACTGCTCACAGCAGTGAGCAGTCTCCTCGAGCATCACCTGGTTCAGTATGGCATTGAACTTGTCAGGCAGATGCGGAGCATGATGTAGTGACCTTTTTCGGGGTATGAATCATTGGAGCGAGTCGTGTGGTGTTCTGCATCATCCATGATGTCAGAACCCAGGGGGCGGAACAGATCCAAAATGTGCAAGACCTCACACTCACTGGACTTTTCGGCTTTGTCCCACAGCTTTTCAAAGACTGGATGATTCTTTTGATGATAAGCTGCACCATGCCCCCATTGTGGATGACACGGAACCACTCTTCAAATGTGGAAAACTGCACTCGGACACTGAAGGTTGTTTCTGGAAAAGTAGTATTGCCAAGTGTTGGCTGGTACAAGTGCATGATGATGTGTCCCCAACATTTTTGGACCTGCGCACAATTCCACGCTCAGAATGTTGTTGTCATTTTTCCTGCCGTGCGCTGACACCATGGCTTGTGCACAAATCACCACATTTTGCAGGCAGTCTACCCCATACTAACAAAAATTATTGTGTGTACAAATGAACTGACAGTGGGGGTCGCCTACGCAATCCACACTTCCAGAGGAACTTCCCCTCTCCTTCCTTACACCAGGTGGCCATGTCTTTGGCCGTTTGCATGGGCGGCCAAAGGTCCCTTCTTGCCACCTTGTACATTCTTAAAAGGCGTGATACCTGCACATTTTTCATATCAAGCACAACAAGTCAATGAGGGGGGTTTCACTTGGTGTCTGTAAAAAGCATACGCAAAAATCATTCTAGTGTGCGTTCAAGTCCTATATAAAATGCACTTAGTCCAAGTCCTACGTAAAAAGCGCTTTGGTACGTGTAAAAAGCATATGTAAAAGGCACTTTCACATGCAAAAAGCACTTTGGTGTGTAAAATACTTTTGTAAAAAGCATTTTTGTGTGTGTTCAAGTCCTACGTAAAAAGCACAGAGGTCAAGTCCTTTGTCAAAAGCGCTGTGTTGGGCTAATGGTCCTTTTTCGACATTCTGTACATTTTTAAAAGGCGTGATACCTGCACGTTTTCCAGATCAAGCACAACATGCCAATCAATGGCGTCTTGTGCGTCTCCTGTTTTCTTTTCCAGTTTTGCTGTTTCCAGCAGCGCCATCCAGTACTTGACTGCGAGCTGCTTGATGGTCACCATGACCACTGCGTCAACTGCGTGCAGGAATGCTCCTGCTTCTTCCTCCATGGCCTTTGCTACAACTGCTCGCAAGCCATCCTTGGCAACCTGGTGTCTGTTTGCATCATCAACTGCTGGTGTTAGGTTGTCGTGTTTTAAAAGGCCTCCTCCCCCATCAGTGCCCATCACGCCCATCTTTTTGTCCTCGATCCATGTCGCATCCCGTACTAGTTCCAGTGCTTCATAGCGCTCAGCCTTCTTCCTACCTTCAGGCGTGGTGTCCAGGTCCTTGCCAACCTCATGGTTCTTGCTCCCACCGCGGATGTTTTGCAAAGCATCTGCTACTACGTCAGCCAAAGCTGTTGCATGGTCCCGTATGGCACCCTCCTGAGGACCAAGTGACTACCCTGTGGAGACTTCCATGTCATCATCCTCCTCCGAGTCCCCCATCTTTCCAGGGACCCCGTGATCTCTTCCCATGGTCTGCAGGCCAACATGTGACATTATGTACTGCTTTGTGTGCGCCATCATAGCCGAGGCAATGCCACTTCGCGCCTGTTTTGTTTCGTAAACAATTGCAGTGTGCTTGTTGAACCAGGCAATCCTCCACATACACTCATCCTTCTGTGACACTGACCCTGATCCTACGACTGCTCCCACTGCACAGCCCGCTGCGCCCTTGGCCTGCTGCGTTTTCGCGTACCTCTCCCAACCCCCTGTCATGCAACAGACACCGTGGCCCGAATCATCAAGTCAAGCATACTCAACACAGGTGGTCCAAACACCATGATTTCGCTTGTCACCATCTTTTTGTCTGCAGGTGTGACATAGGCATCATATTGCTGACCCAACATTCACACAAACACCTTGAGCTAGACAAACACCAGCCTCAACACACAACACACAACAATACATGAAGCATGCATAGTCTGAATGCACAAGCACGCATCCATACAAACAACGTTGTTTGGGACACTGTGACATTTACAATGATTCTCGTGCACTCACAATGGAGTCGAAAAAAGTATTGGCAGTTCGCTTCTGGTCCGGACTGCACATTCTCTCGTACGTGCCAGTGAACAATGTTCGTACTGCAGGCTTCACTCTGGCAATTTCTTCCACTTGAAGTAGAGCTTCAGGCGGCTCAAGCACACCCTGTCATGCTTTGCGTAGTGCAAGCTGGGTCACCACCAGAACGAATAGAGGGCAGAACTCGCCAGCGTCTTGACAGCGCTTCACCTCTGTAGGCTTCATGATCACTTTAGCAGTGCCACTCGTGAGGTCCTTCTTCACGTCCTCCTCTGTATAGCACAGCAAATCTTCGAGCTTGATCCATTAAAACAGGCTGTTTTCGAAAAATTGCGGACAGCTGGCATCATGTGCACGTTGGGTCCAGGTAACAATGAATACAGCTGGCCAGCCGCACCTTCAAATACACACTTCCTCTTGGCACAGCCCAAAGCAACCACCACATCATCAATTGCAGGAGCGCACGGAATATCAAGCACAATTTTTGGTATGCCTGTCTCTGCCAATTTGAAATTGATCTTGGAGCGCATGGACAGGCGCTTGAAAAGGATGCTTTCCGTAGGCAAAAGTCCGCTGACGGAACCACGCGCTGGTGCCTGGCGCATGCCAGTGCCTCCTATGTGTGATTTGACATCACCAGTGAGGACCGTGCCGCTCCAGGTGGTACACGACGGATCAGACTTGTTGTCACCTCTCCACAGTAAGTAACGTGTTGTGCCATAATCAATGTGTTATGTCGGCGAAACATTATTGTAATTGGTTTATGTCGTTTCACAGTACAATTGTATTGGTTAAAGTCTTCAATGACATAATAATGTTGTAAAGGTGATTCAACTACATAATAATGTGATGTGAGCAATTGGGCGCGCGGCGGCGGGACACACACAGTTCCTATGATACTGCATCTCTTGCACACACACTCTGCAAAACATGGACCCCACTTCACACCCAGACACACACACTGGCATGCATAAAGGGAAATACTGTGGATGTGGATGTGAAATTGTACCAACCAAGTTTGCTGTCAATGCATGTCAAGTTGTACAGCGCCATCAGTTGCTCCATAGTCGCACCGCCCAGCAGCCCGCTTCGGAACATGGTGGAGATCACTGAGGACTCCAGCACATTTTGGTTGTGCTTGCGCCTAATTCCTGGGGTTTCAGGCTGTTGCCAGTACTTTGTGTTGGTTTATTCTGACCCTAGATGGCCAAATGACATGCTCGCGAAATACTTTTTGAACATGCTCGCTGTTGTGCCGTGAGCCCGCGGCTTGGCGATCCAGAAGTCCACAACGTTGGCTGTGTCCTTCACGTGGAGCGCCTTGGACTCAGCCGCAGGCAAAGTGTTCACATCCATATCAATCTCTGCAGGACTGCGCTGCAGGATCTGCAAAAGTACCACCGTAAAATGGTTGGATTAGACCGTATCTGTGAGTAGTTGATGACATGACATGAAAATATGAAAGTCTTGTAACTAAAAATAGTGTTTGGAATCAAGTGGTGAGATGTGACGTTAGCAATGACTTTCGACTGGGAGATGAAGAATCAACAGCGAGAATACCATACAATATGTTATGTTGTTGAATTTGTCAAGTGATATAATATGATGATACATTGAAACATAATAATGTTGTTCAAATTTATGAAGACATATAAATAATATAAACAATATAGTGTTATGTCAGATCAAAAATTGAACGACACAATTGCTAAAATTTGTGACATATAAATGTAATACAATTTTTGAAAATATCATTTAAGAATTCTATATGGATTATTATATCGTTTAAAATTAAACGAAATAACAAAGCACATGTAATTTCCTGATGTAGTTTCGTGGGTCCTAAGTTTTTAATCAGGTCACACCTACCGCTTAGCCCAATAACTAAGTTTGGTCTTCGAAACCCAAAAAAAAAACAAGACACAGAACTCACCCGGGCAGGTCAGTGGAGTCTAAACTCGTCAATATCCAGACCGGCAGAATCCAAGTACTTTTATCAAATTTATTATTTCCGAAAAGCTTCCAGTGTTTCCCAAATTGTCAAAAAACAGATCTTCAAATTTCGATCATACCAAGATATCAGGGGTCAGGTGTACACACTGGCCGGCAGCCCTCAGGCTGAGGGTCGTGTCCGTCCGTCGATCGACTTAGTTTGTGATTGAAAATAAACCAACAAATTGCCCGATCCCGACAATTGATTGATCATGTTACTTTTGTTGCTGTATCATGATAAGAAATGGTCTAGTAGTTTTGCTGGAAGCTGCATGTTGTAAACCGTGGAGTCGATGCGTTTCTATCACTTTAAGTTTGTAGTAATCCGCCAACTCAGAGTTCGAAAATTTGGAACTCTGAGTTTTCTTGAGTACAAAACAAATCATTGGTATGATTGGGACCGAGCAATCCACTCTCAGGCTTACGTTTGTTCAAACAGACTCAAAACTCGATTGACGGATAGACACAACACTCACTCTTTCAATCCCCTGTCACTTTGATTTAGGTATTATAGACTCCTAACATGTGCACTCTGCTTCAGGCCTAGGCCGGCCTGGCGGAGCTTACTACATTGCATTCAATGATTTTTTCATTCTTTGATGTTGTAAATGTTTGTAGTAGACAAAACAGTCGATTCGCGAGGATTTCTGTTGATTTGATTATTTTTTGGGTAATTCAAGTAAGGAATTCAAATATGAGTAAGCACTAACCCTCTTTTTATTTCGTACTAAACGTAAAGTAAAATGCGAGTAATTTACTGCACTGAGAGTGTTTGCCAACAACAGTAGAATATTCTTTTCCTTTTTGAACTGTTCATCTAACCACTTACAAAAGAAAGTTGCGGATTTGCAAGAAAAGATTGCAAGAAATCCTGTTAAGTTCTGGCGTTTTGTGATATAAACTCTTCCAAAATAAGTGCGGAATATGATGATAATGTTGGCTTTACTTATCACTCTTAAAGAAATGATGTAGTAATTGCGTTTGGAACTCCCTTGTCTTTCCTTACCTAGCTTTACATGGTGAGTGGCATCTTTTGCATTGTTTGTCCTTTTGCAGGTCAACCAGGTGATGAAAAACTGGAAAACATTCATGTCAATTTGACTTTATTGACCCAGTATGAGGTCCTGCGGTACTGATTATTAAAGGAAAAACATATAGAGACGTCAATATTTGAACTGGAAGATAAAACGCAACGCTAAGCCATCTTCCAATTTCTTTTAAACTCAAATTGATCAGACCCCTTTCCGAAATCTTGTGCGTCTGCAAGAACTTGAACAAGAAATGTTCAAATCACTGAAGTACTCATTTGCGGTTGACCTGGAGGTTTAGCTCTCAAGAAAGAGGGGGAAAAAAGACAAGTCAGCGTCAAGAGAGACAATCACGTCTGAAGGATTGAATGTAAACATCCAAATACTAGGGTTGGTTCTAATCTGAAATTTTCAACATCCATAATCCAATACCATTGTCCATAATCCTCTTCCTGCGCACGCAGGTCCGTATTTTGCAAATTTCTGGATCAAGATAATTTGGAGATAACTTTCATGGATATGCACAGGGACCTTGAAATTATGCCCCATGTGACTCGGAAACATTTACAGACAACCCCAGATTGCGTGAGACTCAGAGATTACAAAACAATTCGCGCAACCTCAGGCTCTTGCCAACTCCCCATTTCCTCACTCTCTCACTATTCCCGCATTCGGCATGATTTGCCGCTCTCTCTCACCAGCACAAACGCGGGGTCTTGCTTGAGGGTTGACCCCATGGTGCAAGCACGGCCTTACAACTCAGCAGCGGGCAAGCTCTATGTTCTGCTTGGACCAGTTTTCATGCGAAGTTGACAGCTGGTAGTGCAGTGCACCCACTGGGGGCCTGTCTTGAAAGGATAGATCGTAAGCGGTTTTGATGGCCCACAGATTCGCGCTGTGGCTGGAGAGCGGCGTGTGGCGGCACTCTCGCTACCGTGATCACATACAGCTGGGTCTGGAGTGTGCGCGTGTCCTAGTGACTGGTTGCGTGTCTGTAGTACGCAAGAGCCCCTCCTCTCTTTTTGCGCTTTCCCGTGATCACTTTGCGAACGTGGATATATTTGAAACATGAACACGTTTTGGTATTCAACTTAATTTTTCGAATTTGCATGTCTCTCTGTCATTGTCTCTGTCGCAAAAGTGACAGTATAATACCTTACAACACGGAGATTGTGGTTGATCGGATAGTCATCAGATACTAGGATAGTGTTTGACGATTTTTCCGGTTTCTCGTAGTTCGAAAGTGAGAGAAAAAGGAAAATAGGAAAAGCTACTGCAGGTTCGACGTCTTCGGATCCAGGAGATGTCTAATCACCGTGTGGTCTGACATAGACAAAAGGCCCGCGTGCTCATTCACACCAAGAAAGACACCACGGCAGGATTTTGTCTCCCACATTGTGTCAAGAGAAATTGTTGTGGTGTCATCCCAACAGAGCGCTACGCGCCGAGGGACTCGGATCTATTTGTGTAGCAACACGCGGGAAAGCAGGCACCTCTTCCTGCAGGCAGGTCACACGCACAGAGGCGCATCTATAAGGTGCAACTGTGTGCATTGTGAACAGGAAAAATGGCAATCGACCAGCTGACACAGAGCGGGTCCCCCGGCCACGTGGCATCTGTCGACCTTGCCTCGCTCGGGGGAGAAGTCCGCTGCATAACTGCCGCCAACGGTACCCGCTTTGTGTTCACAGATTCTGCCCTCTTTATGATCGACCAGGATGGGCTAGAGGAGCTCGTAGCGGGGCACC
>Ga0105053_10008837_pt1 | contig 12976 bp, 12 predicted proteins | sample BON01_FD_78093 | JGI IMG/M metagenome (GOLD analysis project Ga0105053, IMG submission 78093) | Freshwater microbial communities from Lake Bonney liftoff mats and glacier meltwater in Antarctica - BON-01 | ecosystem: Environmental > Aquatic > Freshwater > Ice > Glacier meltwater | place: Lake...
ATGGCCGCACCGAACCGCGAGTCAACAAACGCAGACCCAAGGTGCTCGCACTCATGCAGAAACCCAGGCACGAACTTCGAAAAGAACTGAAAGCCGCTGCATGACGTAAACCCTTTCATACCAGACGGCAGTGCCATTCGTTCCTGAAACCTTTTGCGATCCTCTGACACCTTTTGCGATCCTCCAATCGGATTCGAGACGGCCTCACGCATTACATTGCCCGGCCATTCTCTTCTTCAAGAGCATGGGTTCGGTGAATCCGATAAACAAAGTGTGTGCCGCCAATATGTGCTACCAGTTGATGCCGTTTGAGTGAAGCCATTAGTTTGGCCGATAACACCAAATCCGACTTACTGACAATAAACCAGCACGCAGTGTTCCCCGGCCTCACCGAAGGTGGGTTGGCACCGTATACGACTTGCAGCTGGCTGAAGGAACCCTGGCAGCACAGAATCGTGCCCGAGACGTGCGATCGGATGTAGAGCGGTGCGCACTTCGGATGGTCTGAAATCCACTTTTCAATCGCAAACGTGTCCTGCCCCCAGTCTGATGCGTCGTTAAAGAGTGTCTTGTAGCCGTTCTCGCAACCCCCGGCAATAACGTTGAAAGAGGACATCCATCGCGGCGCGATCCAGCAGGTTGAAACGACAGTTACCAATGTTCCGGCAATAATCATGCGTCGGCCCCACAGACTGAACATCGTCTCCTTTGCGGCCGCTTGTCGCACAGAGGCCGTCGCAACGACAAGAAACAGAAAAGGATACGCAGGGAAGCAGTAACGAGTTTGCTGCCCTATCCCGTCCTTTAGAACGAGTACCAGCATGATCGCCACGAGCATGGAAAGCGGTAATGCCAGCTTTGCCAAAAGACCACTGTGCCGCGCTGTCACCAGGGCGGCTGCTGCCCCAGTGGCGACTATCGTTCCCAATGGGAGTTTCATGGCCATGCTGTACGGAAAAAACCACCACCATCCGTGGTGTGCGGTGACTCCGGCTGCGTATGAGATGAGCCCCATTTCGAAGTCAAGTTGCTGGCGATCCAAACCCAGAATGAACTGTTCCGGGAGTGGAACCAGGATAAATTGTGAAAGCCCGTGTAATAGTTCTGCGGCAGCCTGGAAATGACCACTGACGAACACGTAGGAGCCGAGCGGCCGACCGAATCCCTGGAATCCATACACAGTTCCGATCAGCAATATCGGACAAACGAGAACCAGAAACGTCCCTCTGATGAGAGTTCGGAGACCAGTTCGACCCACCTGCCCTGCCAGTGCCAACAGAATAACCGGTAGCATGATTAACGCAGTGAACTTGATCGACACCGCGAGTCCAAGAGCCCCGCCAACAACTCCAAGACGCGGCAGAGACGGATTGGCTACCGCTCGTTCCAGCATCCAGCAAACGAACAGCATTGCAGTCGCTACCGGAATATCCGATGTGATCAAAGAGCCGTGAGCAATCACCTGCGGCTGAAACATCCAGAGCAAACAAGCGACATTGGCCGCCTTCGGCCCGCCCAGTTCGCGGGCATAGCGTGACAGAATCCACGCTCCGGCGATCGCAAATCCTGCGATCAGCATCCGGCCGATCCGCAAATTGGTGATAAAGCGGTCCGGAAATCGGCAGTGCATCTGCATACCGGCATCGAATTCGAAACGATCCTTCTGGCTCGCAATTTCTCCCAATGGAATTGGCCTGAAGACGTGAGCCAGCGTGGCGATTCGGCGAATAACAGGCGGGTTCACATTGAAGACATCCTGCCGTCCCGTGTCCCACCCAAGACATCCCGCATAGAAATGGCCGTACTCATCATTGACAGGAGAGATTCGGAAGGCATTCCACAGCAGGAAAAAAGAAAACAACGCGAAGCCGAGTCCGGCCGGTATGAAACGAACGCCAGGGATTATTCGCCGGAGAGCTGAAAAGCGACTCATTCGGAATTGAATTCCCGAGGTGCGGATGAGGCCCAGTAGATGGGAAATTTGACAGTCCTGGGGACATCAGCCGCGAACCCAATTTCGATGGTGCTGGACGTCTGAGTCGGTTCATCGTTCGAATCGCTCGGCGTTACAACCAGCGTCCAATGCCGGTCGTCGTGCGACTTCGAAATGACGGCTTCCAAGCCGTGCGGTGCGTGAACGACTCTAGGTGGCGTATTAAGGCAGTCGGCGTTGCTGCTTATTGTAATTTTCTGCGGATCAGGGTCGTTTCGATTTATAACGACCTGTTTGGGATAGAACTCAAATAGTGGCTGATAGACAGCTAACACCGGAAGCGAACGTTCAACGATTGACGTTCCTGAACGCACTCGAATCCGCACCTGTTCTTTCAATTGAGTAGCAGCCAACACCGTCGACCAGTCAATCGCCGAAGTATTGAATGTGATCGTGAGGCGATAGCGGCCAGTCACCGGGACACCGCGACTCATCAATTGTTCAGGAGCAATCTGCTCGCTCAGCACGCTGACCAATTCCGGACTCGATGATTCAACACTCAGGAGTTCGGACTCTCCACGTGAAAGTGTGGCGCCTAGAATTACCTCACGGTCGTCGACTGTACCGTTCGATTTAATGTCACCAAAAATAACCTGGCCGGGAATCGGATGCAATCCGCAGGCAACCGTGAATCGGAATTCCGCTTCGAGCAACATTCTTGAACCGCCTTGGTGGGCTAGGACGTCGAGGATTGCTTGATATCGTTGTTCGCCACGCATGGCGGTGGTGTCAACTTCAAAGGCGACGACTTCACTATCACCCGGCTGAACTGTCATTGGAAAAACGACTCCTTTCGCGACATCGGTACACCCGCACGACGTGTCCGAGTCAACGATATCAACGGCTTGGCGCGTACCGTTCACAACAGTGACCTCGAAGACCGCACGCTCGCCTTCGGAAATCATCTTGCTTGCAGTCAACACCGACTCACGCAGATGCACCGTCTCGCCCTGCGCCGTGAAAATCCCCTTCAACGCTCCGAGGGCGAATCCGATAAAGAGAATTCCGGCAACCACGGGCAGGAACCTTCGTCGTAAAGGCCGTTCGTTCATGATGATCGCCTCCGTCGCGCATAAAGGAATGAAACGCCGATCTATTGTCCTCGGCGACGCCGAATGACAGCCACCGAAATACGGACCACAATCAGCAGACCGAAGACCGCCGTACCAATAACGAGCCAGCGCGGTGCCCCGGACGACGACGTTTGCGGATGATTTTTCGTGAACCAGGCATTCATTTCAGTGGGATTGCTCCACGACGTCAGCTTGCCACCTTCGCCATTAGCAATAAGTGTTTCGCCCGACGTCAGGTCTCGGACCCAGCACCACTCCGGGAACTGGAAGTCAAGCTCCTCGCGTTCAGGAACTTGATTCACTGACACATAATCGGCCTCCACAATGCTAATGAACTTTGAATCCGACCGTTCCGTGCGGGTGCTTGTCGGCAGAAAGACACCGTTGGCGAACTCTTGAAAATCAGTCGCCGACGCAGTGACCTTGACCGTGACCGGTTCCTTCACACCATTGACTTTGAACGGCGCTGAGGTTGCGACAATTTGCCGGATCATGTAGCCCGCATTCGGATCCAGAGAAACCTTGATGGACCATTTGGTCGTGGCACTGTCCGGGTCGCCTGGCGGAAATGGCAGATCCAACACCACGCACGTATGTCCGTCGACCTCCTCGGTGCCAGCGACAGTGGGTTCGTGGGCCTCACCAATGGCTTGGCGCAACGTTCTGGCGGGCGCGGAATCCACCAGCATCAGTAAACTGCTTCTTGGGTCATATCCTCCCGGAACCATTTCCATGACAATCCCGGCGTCACCATCAACCGTTGTCCTCACATTCGGCCCGAGTGTTGCGGGTCGCTCAAAATCAAAATTCCTCAGAAGCTTATAACTTGAGTCTTTGTCAACAAACACGTGATATGTACTTCGCTTCGAATCCGCCGGAGCGTCTGGATAATGGATGCTGATGCGCCGCAGTTGATGAGCGAAGTCTTCTCGCCAGGTGCAAAGGATTCTGCTGTCAACAGTTCCTGCGTCCTTCGTTACCCGCTTGATGACGAGTTCCGCATCGATCGCTGCGAGACGCTCAAGCGAAGCTTCGTGCAGAAGGAGAATTTCATCCAAATCTGCGGCACGACTCGGAACACACGAACAGCATAACACCCCGGCAATGACGGCCTGCGCAACGTGAATAGTCATCCTGTCCCTCTCTCCGCATCACATGTGCAAAAACGGCACCCCAGCCACAGTGGCTGCGGTGCCATATCCGAACCAACATGCCAATGCCCGGTCAGCATTGGCTAGCCATCGTAACAGAACACGGAGTGCCGCCTGGCCCACCACACGCACCGCTACAAACATGCGCGCCTCCGCACCCATAGGGCACGTAGTAAGCAACGCAAGCCTTCGTATTCCCTGTCACCTGGCAGGTCATGCACCCCCCGCCATCGTCTGCATTGTTTCCTGCCGGGCAAGAGGGGCCGACGCCGGTGCAAATTTCCATGTAATAGACTGCCTCCGCCACCCGAGTTCCGGCGTGGAACGCCAGAAACGCGAACCCTGCGATTGCAACCAACAGCGACCTCCTCGAAAATGATGTGACTTTCACTTTGGTGCCTCCTTCATTTAATGTCAAAACCAAAAAGAGTCGTTGAACACATAGCCCTGTCGCATCCCCCGTAGTCAGTTGAAAGCGATGGTCTTCGAAGTGCCGTTGCCGTGCATTTGAGGCCACTTCTGAAAAACACGTCGTTTGTCACTTGACGTCTTGTGGGTTATGGCTAGGGTTATGGCTAGGGTTATGACTAGGGTTATGACTAGGCTAGCAATTGAGGCCAGTCTGTCAACCCATCTTCGCGTTTTTTCTTAACGAAGAAAAGACATGGTTTCTCGCCCTTCACTTTCCGTGGCTGTGTTTGCGTCAGGACAGTTTTTGTCTCTTGTCGCCGGGCTGGGATTGCAGGTGATTGTGGCTCGCAGCCTGCTGCCCGCCGACTATGGTTCTTTCGTCATCGCCAACACCGTGCTGCTGGCTCTGACTCTTGGCTTGGTCAGTGCCATCCCCAAAGCACTCGGACGAATTGTTAGCGTCGACCATCGACAGTTGCGTCCTGCCGGTCGCACGATTCTGGGGTTGCAGTTTCCCATCTGCTGCACAGTCGCTTTGTTGTTGTGGGCGGTTGCCGGTTGGGACGCCGGGTTTCTGACGGATGCTCGACTGCAACTTGCTCTGCAGTTCATCGTGATCGAACTGGTGCTTCGAGCCGGTTTGCTGGAACCGGCGTGGAGCCTCTTAAACGGGCTGCGCTATCACCGGACTCAAGCGACGCTGATGCTGGCTCACAGCCTCTTTCGTCTGACATGCGTCGGCCTGTTTCTGACCAGCGGGACGGAGTTGAACAGTGGGACGGAGTTGAACAGTGGGACGGAGTTGAACAGTGGGACGGAGTTGAACAGTGGGACGGAGTTGACCGGCTGGATTCTGGCGCTGGCGGCGGCTTCGGTGATGAGCCTGCTGGTTGTGGTGCCCGTGCTTGCTCGCGTGAGACGTGTCGCGGACCCCTCACCCCGGCTCTCTCCTCTAAAAAGGGGAGAGGGAGTAACGACGCACTCGCCGCTTCAAACGGGAGAGGGAGTAAAGAACGCGGCTCCTTTTTCAGAGGGACAGGGAGTTCAGCAGACGAGCTGGCAACTGGCACGGTGGCTTCGTTGGGCGCCGTTGGCGGAGATTTTGAATTATCTGGTCGTGGCCTCGAACCTGTGGTTTCTGAAATGGATCAGCCATGATCCGGTTGGTATCGGTCTGTACGCGGCCTGTTTCATGCTGGCTCAGGCCACCATGCCGTTTGGAATTGCTGTGTCACGAGGTCTGTTTGCGACCTGGGCGAATCTCTTTTATGAACAACGCTTGCAGGACGCTGCGGTTCTGCTGAGATCGGTGCTTCGCAGCCTGTTTGTTGTCGCGTCAGGTGCGACGACCGTCGCCTTCGTGGCCGGAGCGGCCGTTGTGGAATTGTTCTATGGCAGCGACTATCAAAATTCCGGTGTCTTGACGGGCCTGCTATTCACCGGAACGTTGGGGATTGCTCTGGTGTGGCTGCTGGGTGACGTGTTGAGCGCGGCTCAGAAACTACGCACTCGGCTGGTGTTCATGATCGCGTTGGGAGTGATCGCGGCGGCCAGTTGCGCGGTCCTGATTCCCGCGTACGGAACCACGGGGGCGGCGGGGGCGTTAATGCTCACAGGGATCACCGGAGCGGTCGGATTTTGTTACGCGGTGAGTCTGACAGTACGCGGTGGTATGCCGATTGGGACGATCGGTCGGTGCGTGCTGTCGAGTGTGATCTCAGTGCTGGTTTGTTCAGGGCTATCTGTGACGGCCAGTGTGGGCAGTATCCTGACTGGCAGTGTGGTGGCAATCAGTGTTCATTTATTGTGTTTGATGGTGTTGAGGGAATGGAGCCGAGTGGATCTGGATTTGATGTGGTCGGCCATTCGTGGTCAGGTGAGTCGGCAGGAGCAGGTGGAGGTGTATTGTCCACCCCTCCCGCAATTTGTTGCGGGAGGGGTCAAGAAACCCAAGTCGCTTCCAGCATGGCAAAGGAACAAGTCATGAGTCAGGTTGATGCTGCTGTGCCGCGAGTTTCCGTGATCGTCCCTGTGTTCAACCGTTCGGAAGAACTGCGTCGCGTGCTGCTGGCGCTTTGCGATCAGCGGCTGCCTGAGGAATTTGAAATTCTAATTTGCGATGACGGCTCGACAGAAAACATCGCCGCCGTCGTCGCCGAGCTTCAGCATTGCGACGCGCGGCCGATTCGATATTTTCGACAAGTCAATCGGGGACCGGGAGTGGCTCGAAATCTGGGTCTGGAAAACGCTCGAGGCCACATTGTTGCCTTCACGGATTCCGACTGTCTGCCTGATGCGGATTGGCTGGCCGAATTAACGGCACCGATTGATAACGGCATCGCCGGGATGACGGGAGGATACATCGATTTTCGTACAGCCGACCATTTGTCCGGCCGCTGTGTGAACTTCCTGATGTCCAGCATGCTGGGTGCGGGAGGTGCTCGGGATCCGCGGTCGATTGTGCATATGAAGTATTATCCTCGAGCGGGCAATACGGCCGTACTGCGAGAGGTGGCGTTGGCGGTCGGCGGATTTCCAGGACAGAACCATGGCGAGGATATTGAATTCAGTGATCGCATTCTGCAGGAAGGCGTGAACATCCAATTTGTGCCCACGGCGATTGTTGTCCACAACGAAAAGCGGACGATCAGGCAAGTGTGGTGCGAAGCGTTCCGTAAGGGAGCGGCACGAATTCGTCTGGCACGGGAACGCGGCGTTCACGAATGGGTTCACCAGCTTCCGGCGATGCTGGTTTTGGGGCTGTCCGTATCGGCCCTCTTTGCGTTGATCTTTCCCAGCCACGCCCTGTGGGCGGCCATGCCGTTTGCCGCCTATGGGTTGGTGTTGCTGTTGGTTGGACTTCAGGGAGGCGCGGTATTGCGTGATGTTCGAGCGGCCGCACTGCTGCCCATATATACAGCGTTGATGCATATAGGATACGGTTGCGGTTATCTGGCGACTCGTTTCGGGCGGGCAGGTCCGAGTGCGCGACCGGGGCTTGCGGCTGGGCAGGAGCAGGAAACGAGAAGGGACCAGCAACTGCTTGGGAGGGAGATAGACAGGAAGGTGATAACGTAAACTTTCATGCAACTCGCCTTCTGCGTTGACGCAACTATGTTGGCTTTTTGCTTTACTGACAGCAGTGCGGAACGCCGTAAACCACCGGAATGAATCCGGCAGCAAGGTTCCTTTTCCCAAATAGACGAGTTCATGGAGCGGTGACTTTGAATCGAACTCATAATACTAGCGAGGTCGTGCCTGGCATTCCTGCGGAATTCGGTGACTTCATTGTGACTCGACGTCTGAACATTTTGAGACGACACGCGGGGTTCGTCAACAACGAGTTGGCATGCCTGGATGCGGGTTGTGGTAACGGGGCCAGCCTGCTGCAACTGGCAAATGAGTTTCGTGAGTGTCATGGCGTCGATGCCAATCCAGACTACATTGACCAGGTCCACCGTGCTGTGCGGGATCGATCGGTTGTCAACTGCACAGCGGCCACGGATAATTTGTGCAACACCGTCGTCGAACCCGAATCATTTGACCGTGTGATCAGCTTTGAAGTGATCGAGCATTTACCAGACGAACTGGCTGGCGTTCGTTCGCTGTTTCGCGTGCTGAAGCCGACTGGCAGAATCGCGGTATCTGTGCCCAACAAATGGTGGGTCTTTGAAACTCATGGCACCTGGCTGCCGTTGCTGCCGTGGCACCGAGTTCCCTTGGTGTCCTGGTTGCCATCGCCGTTGCATTCTCGGATTGCGAAGGCCAGAATCTACACAAAAAGTCGCATCACAAAACTGCTGTCGCAGGTCGGGTTCCGAGTGACGGATGTAATGTATGTGACCGCTCCAATGGATCGGTTGACGTTCGAACCGCTACAGACACTGGCTCGAAAATCAGTATTCGGCAGGGATACCACTCGTATTCCCATGCTGGCCACATCGATAATGGTGTTCGCAACGAAAGGAACCGAATAATGCGTGTGAACAATATCAGGCGACCCGGCTTTACCGTGATTGAGTTGCTCGTGACGATTGCGATCATCGGCCTGTTGATTGCATTGCTGCTGCCCGCCATTCAGTCGGCTCGCGAGGTGGCGCGACGAATGCAGTGTGCGAACAATCTGAAACAGATTGGCGTTGCGCTGCACAGTTACCATTCCACGCATTCCGTGCTGCCGTTCGGAGTCGGGCTGGATCACGACGTGACCATTTCGACGATGGGCACGCTGGACGATCGACGGTATTCCGCTCAATCGCTGATTCTGCCGCAGCTTGATCAAGCGAACATTTACAGCAGGATTGACTTCAACGTGGCACCGTTTCATCCATTCGTCAATGCGGCGACGGGCGATCAATCGGTGATTGCCGCCAATGGCACAAATGTGGTGAATGGCGAAGCGGCGAAGGCTCACCTGGACGTGTTTTTGTGCCCGTCCGACATGGACAGGCTAAGTATACTGTGGAGCCATAACAATTATCGGGCGTGCAATGGCGGTGACTGGTCGGGACGCACGGGCAATGGCATGTTCGGGCAGATCACGAGTGTGAAATTCGCGAATGTCACGGACGGGCTGTCTCAAACGGCCATGTTCAGTGAACGAGTGAAAGGTACGGGAGACAAATCCGTTTACGACAAGCACTCGGACTTGTATGACCTGACGGGAATCTGGCTGGAGTCCGCGTTTCGTGATCGATGTGATCAACTGACACCGGCCGTCGCGGCTACGCACAATCAGGATATTGAATCCGGCCAGACGTGGCTGGAGGGCAACATGAACTGGACACGTTACAATCATGTGCTGCCGCCGAATCAGATCAGTTGCAAAAACGGCTACACATGGGACGGAGTGATCATGACGGCATCCAGTCGACACAACGGGGGCGTAAATATCTTACTGGGTGACGGTTCGATGCAGTTTGTTTCGGACAGTGTCGATGCCGATTTGTGGCGTGGGCTGGGCACGATTAACGGGTCAGACAAAGCACTATCATTTTGAGTCGTCACCGATGTCAATTCCCATCATCAACCGAGGTTTCTTCGAATGAACGATAGTGGCCGACTGACGCCGCGAGCCCTTCCGCGCGCAGCCACGTTGATTGGCATCTTGCTGGTCATATCGCACGGCGCGTCGGCCGACGTCTACCAGTGCATCTTTCGTGGGCAGAACTTTGACAATGACGTACTGGCTCCCTTAAACGCGGGCACGGTCAAGCTAATGCGTCCTCAGCGCGACGGGCTGGTGATGAACGTTCCGGCTGGGGAAAAGCTGCCCGCCGTCGGCGTGCGGCCGGCATTTTCGGTCAAGGGCGATTTCGAAATCACGGCCAGCTTCACTCTTCCCAAACCGCGATTTCCGAAAGGTGGCTACGGCGCGGGGGCCACTTTGTATCTTGCAACGCATTCCGACACATCCGCATCGGCTTCGATTGGACGCTTGCTGCGGACAGACAAGAAGAACGTGTACAGCACGAACATTGCGTCCACCGTTGATGAAGAACGTCAGCAACAGGTCAAGCTGTTTCCGGCCGAAGAACGATCCGGAAAGTTGCAACTGATTCGCACGGGCACGACGTTGAAGTTTCTGGTGGCCGATGGCACGGACGGTGAGTTTCAGGAAGTTCGAGAATCAGAATTCGTTTCCGACGATGTCAAGCTGGTGCGTCTGGGGGTTCAGCAAAGTGACGCGGAAACGCCGGTGGAAGTTGTGTGGCATGAGATCAACATTCGAGCGGACGAATTGCCGGGACGCCCTGACGAATCGAACCTCGAAGAAAAACGCTACAACCCGACTTACGTTCCGGCCCCTGAACCTGAGCGGCTGTCGTTGTGGTGGAGTGTCGCGGCGGGCATGGCACTGATTGCTTTGCTGGCCACCGTTGTTTGGTATCGACGCAACCATTGATATGGGAAACCGAACTGTTGTGACGAGACGAACGATCTTGTGGACGCTTCTCGGACTGATTTTGCTGGTCGCCGTCGGCTTGCGACTTCACGGGATCACAGCCCGCGGTCTTTGGCTGGATGAAGTACTGTCATGGAAGTTGCAGACGTTTCCTGTGAATCTGATGATCCAACGCACGGGCGAACCCACGACCACGCACCCGCCGCTATACTTTTTGATTCTGCATGTGTGGACTCGACTGTTCGGCGATTCCGCAGCCGTGATGCGAGGCCTGAGCGTTGTCTTTGGAATTGCCACGCTGCCAGCTATGTTCCTGTTACTGAAAACCTTCGGCCATCTGCTGCGTCAAGACGACAGCACGAACCACGGCGAAAACGATGAAAAGACGACCACAGCCGCTCTTCTCGCCTGTATTTTCCTGGCGACCAGCAACCTGCACATTCATCAGGCTCAACAGGTTCGCGGGTATACTCTGGCCGCTTTTCTGACTGTGATCAGCAGTGTGTTTCTGATTCGCGGACTTGCTTGGGCCAAGCACATGCGAGTCATCTGGGCGGCATACACTGGTTCGGCGATCGCATTGATTTATACCCACAATCTGGGCCTGTTTTCCGTCGTTGCTCAGGGACTCTTTGCCGTTCTGTACCTCTGGGCTCCCGGTGCTGTGAAGAGAATGCGAGGCGGAAACGACCGAGTTGTTCTTCGCCGCGCACGTCTGCTGTTTTCGGTTTCTGTGTTGATTGTGACGGTCGTTTATTTGCCGTGGCTGACTCGGTCTCTGGGGCAATCGGGAAAACTGCGAACATCGTGGTCCAAACCAGTGACGGCGGAGACCATTCCAGTCGAAGTCGAACAGGCGCTGACTGGCACTTCAACGGAACGCGTGTTTCAGCCAACGTCTGGATCGTGGAGTTTTCTGGCCGGGCTGGTGGTGCTGGGATTGTTGCTGGTCGTTCTGTGCGGGTGGCCGGGCGTCTTCCTGTTTCTGACGGGAGCAGTACCGCCGTTGCTGATCTATGTTTATTCGCTGTATTCGCAGCGAAGCATTTTCGACGCTCGATATCTGATGTTTGCTCAGCAGATGTGGCTGGCGGGAGCCGCGTGGCTGGTTTCTCGAATTCCTTCCCGCCCCGAGCGGATCTGTGCCGCACTGATTCCCGCGAGTTGGCTGGTGTTTTGGTGCTTCGATGTTCAGTCGACTCGTGCGGCGACGGCGGAACCGGGGATACGCGCGGCGGTGGCTCATGTCGTGCAGCACCGCCGGGCGGAAGAAATCGTGATCGCAGAAACGCCGTTCGTGTTTTTTGGGGCTCAGTACTACGCCAGAAATGACTGCCTGGTGAGAGTGTGTGCTGCGGAGCGGGATCGGTTTCTGTTGAACGGCGAATCACAGTTGCTGCCGTCCGATATCGTGACACCCGGGGACGTCGCAAATTCGCCTCCGGCGGGAATCTGGGTGGTGACCAGCACCTCGTATATGAACATCGCGAAATCACAATCGCCAACCAACTGCGTTGCTCCCTCGGCTGCCTGGAAGCTGGAAGAAACGCTTGAATTCGCTCAGGATCTGTATTGGGAACAGCCTGTTGAGATAAGACATTACGTGAGAGTTGATGCAGAACGAGCGGTTGGCCGGTGAGAACCTTTTGTGGTTGTGGAAAGTCCGTTCGACAGGCTCGCGATTCAACCGCCGCTCGCCTTGTCGGCCTGTCGGCGATTCGTTTCCCGTTTTCGGTCGTAAAAATCCTTTCGGTTTTCTGCGAATCCAAACTCGGCGTCGCCGGTTCAATATTCATGTGACCGAATGTGGTTCGCATGCCGACTCGACCCCGTGGGGTCAAGAAACTCAGCCGACCTCTAACTCGTGGGGGCAAAATATTCATCCGGACTTTAGCTCGCACAGAGCAGGAAAGTTACGTCACAATCAATTCTTCCGATTCGGGCGCTTGATTTCATACCAAAAAGCCGGGATGCTGGATTGCACGTCGCACTTCCGCACTAGTGCTTTGTCAGAGCCAGAAATTAGGGTTGAATTCCAGTCGCTTCGAGCAAGAGTTACAGGAACAAGGAGGTGTTCCATGCAGAAGAAATATGGTAACTGTCAATTTCAGATTGGTCTTTTGTTGTGTCAGGGATTTTACTAATCGAAGGGCATGTCCGACGAGCAGAATCCGGAAATTGATGATCGCGATATCATCATCGCGCAGCAAGCCGAGCGAATCAATCGGCTTGAGCTTGAAGTGGCCGCTCTCAAGGCGTTGATTGAGGCGAAGGTGGATGCCAGGAAGCCCCGCTTCAGGTAGAACAAAGCTGTCAGATCTGAATGGCACTGCCGTTTGGTATCCAAGGGTTTACGTCATGCAGCGGCTTTCAGTTCCTTTCGAAGTTCGTGCCTGGGTTTCTGCATGAGTGCGAGCACCTTGGGTCTGCGTTTGTTGACTCG